>JACCDM010149430.1_pt1 | contig 78685 bp, 66 predicted proteins | sample 7445851 | NCBI WGS metagenome assembly JACCDM01 (sample SAMN15323438, study PRJNA562643) | freshwater metagenome | isolation source: river surface water | place: USA:Blue River Watershed | collected 2017-08-16
GCTGCTGCTACCGAAGAGGTTGCTGCTGAAGGCGAAGAGGCTGCTGCTGAGTAATTTTTCTCTAGAGCTCTAAAGAGAGAAGCCATCCGGGAGGGTGGCTTTTTTTTATTCCCCCTAATCGAGAAACGAGTTACTCGTAACTAGTTGCTAGTTCAACTTCCACCCCCGCTTTGCGCAGGAATTCTACACCCGACAGGTCTTTGTACTCCGTAGCATAGACAACACGGCGGATTCCCGCTTGGTGGATGAGCTTGCTGCACTCGCGGCATGGAGACAAAGTCAAGTAAAGCGTTGCGCCTTCGCACGACTGGGTCGTCGACGCCACCTTCAGGATCGCATTGGCCTCTGCGTGCAGCACGTACCACTTGGTGTAGCCGTCCTCGTCTTCACAAAAATTCTCGAAGCCGCTTGGCGTGCCGTTGTATCCGTCGGAGATGATGCTTCGCCCTTTGACAATCAGTGCGCCGACCTGACGGCGCTGGCAATAGGACAATTTTGACCACTCGGCCGCCATGCGCAGGTAGGCTGCGTCGTATTTCGCGGTTTTTGTATTAGCCATTAGCTAAGAGGGGTCCTTGTGCCCAGGGCGGGAATCGAACCCGCACTCCAGGGGAACACGAGTTTGAGTCGTGCGCGTCTACCAATTCCGCCACCTGGGCAAGGGAAGGCAAAAGTACACAATAAATTCGTACATTTGCACCCCCTGAAGAAATCTCCCATGGAACCCATCGCTAAACTCTTTGCCGGAACGGCTACGACCTCTCTCGCAGAAGCGATTGCGGCGGAGTACGGCCAAGGCCTTGGTAAGGTTGCGATGCAGCCATTTTCAGATGGTGAATATGTGCTTTGGTTTGATGAGTCTGTGCGCGGTCGTCGCGTGTTTTTGATTCAGAGCACCATGCCATCTGCAGAGAATCTTTTCGAGCTTCTTCAGATGATTGATGCTGCCAAACGCGCTTCGGCACGTCACATTACTGCAGTCATTCCCTACTACGGATACGCTCGTCAGGATCGCAAAGACAAGCCGCGCGTTCCAATTACCAGTAAGCTTGTAGCTAAGCTTCTCGAAGCCGCAGGCGCAACCCGTGTCATGACGATGGACCTGCACGCGGACCAAATCCAGGGTTTCTTTGAGGTGCCCGTAGATCACTTGTACAGCAGCAGCATTTTTGTTCCGGACATTGAGCGCCTCCAGCTCGAGAACTTGACCATCGCCTCTCCCGACGTAGGTGGTTCGAAGCGTGCGTCAGCGTACGGAAACCAATTGGGTGCCGAAGTCGTGATTTGCTACAAGCAGCGCAAAAAAGCCAACGTCGTTGATAAAATGACCGTGATTGGCGATGTCAAAGACCGCAACATCATTTTGTTGGATGACATGGTCGACACGGCCGGAACGCTCACTAAGGCAGCTGACATGCTGATGGAAGAGGGTGCTAAATCAGTGCGCGCGTACTGCACCCACGGCGTCCTTTCAGGCAACGCGATTGAGCGTATTGAAGCCTCGGCCCTCGACGAACTTGTCATCACTGACACCATACCTCTGAAGCGGAACAGTCCAAAAATCCGCACCCTCAGCGTAGCACCAATTTTCGCTTCGGTGATGCGCAAAGTCCAATCCAACGAGTCCATCAGCGACCACTTTTTGTTCTAAATCTCGATTCTCTAAGCCATGCAATCCGTAACACTCCAAGGCACCGTCCGCACCGAATTGGGCACCAAGTACGCCAAGCAGCTCCGCGATCAGGGCCAAGTTCCCTGCGTGATGTACGGAGGTGACGCCCCTGTGCACTTCTATGCTCCTATCCTTACCTTTCGCGACCTCGTCTACACGGCTGAGGCACGTATGGCTTCGATCGAGCTCGAGGGCAAGACCTACCAAGCTGTAATTCAAGACATGCAGTTCCACGTTCTCAACGACGCGTTGACTCACGTAGACTTCATCCAAGTCCTTGACGGAAAGCCTGTGACCATTCAAGTTCCAATGATCCTTACCGGAAACTCACGTGGTGTGCGCAACGGTGGTAAGTTGAAGTTCAGCCTTCGCAACCTCAAGGTGAAGGGTCTCATCAACGACCTGCCTTCATCAATTGAGCACGACATTACCGAACTCCGTATTGGACAAGCAATCCGAGTTGCAGAAGTCAAAGCGGGTAAGCCGTATGAGATTCTGAACTCTGACAACGCCGTAGTTGTTTCGATCGCCATGTCGCGTAACGCAGTTGCCGACGCCGACGACGATGCAGGTGAAGAAGAAGCTGCTCCTGCCGAGGCAAGCGCAGAGTAAATGAAGAAGTTCCTCGTGGTGGGGCTGGGCAACCCGGGCAGTGAATACGCCCGGACCCGTCACAACATTGGGTTCGACCTACTGGACGCCTGGGCGACTGCCCATTCGGCGTCCTTTTCTATTTCACGTCTGGGCGACCGAGCACAACTGAGCATCAAAGGACGGACTATTGTGCTTATTAAGCCCAGTACCTACATGAACTTGAGCGGAAAATCAGTGCGGTACTGGCTTGAAGAAGAAAAAGTTCCGCTCGAAAACCTCGTAGTAGTCGTGGACGAACTCGCCCTGCCCGTGGGGCATGTGCGCCTCAAGCTCAAAGGCTCGGACGGTGGGCACAACGGACTCAAAGACATTCAAGCCACACTCGGTCGCCAGGACTATGCCCGCCAGCGAATTGGCATCGGCCAGCACTTCCCCAAGGGGCACCAGGTGGACTTCGTACTCGGCCGCTGGACCCCCGAAGAACTTGAGCTTCTCAACCCTGGCATCGACCGCGCCATCAAGCAGCTCGAAACGTATGTACTCGCCGGACCATCGCTCGCGATGACTCAATACAACCAGTAGTCCGCCGCCTCGGGGCAAAACATGACATTTATGGGTATTTTGCTTGGTGAACACCAAGTAATTTCGCGGCATGAAATTTTGGATTGGGGCATTTTTGCTATTCGCTACAAGCCTTGGACTGCACGCACAGGCCCTACTTAGTGGTCGTATCCTATTCACCCAAGGCGCCCAGGCGGCATCAGGTTGGGTAGTCGTTCTTACTACCAGTCCCAACGTTCAAGAATTCCGCACGAATACGGATGCTGAAGGGCGATTTCGCTTCGAAAATCTTCCGTCAGGCCTCGCCAACCTCACGGTAACCGGTGACGAGGGACTCTACGTCAAAACAATCCATGAGCTTTGGATTAATGCGGTCAAGCCCAATGAGTTGACCATTGAAATTGAACCAGTTCAGGTGCTGGGCGAAGCAGTGGTTACCGCTGACGCCTTTCGAAGCACCAATGAATCACCTTTGAGCATCAAGGCAATAGGCTGGGCCGAAATGCAGCGCATGCCCGGTGCCGTCCTGGACTTGTCAAAGGTCATTCAGTCTTTTCCCGGAATTTTGCCCAAACCCAGCTTTGGCTATGCTATCTCGCTGCGCGGGGGCTCGCCGGCCGAGAACGGATACCGCTTTGACGGAATCGATGTTCCAACCATCAACCACTTCTCGATTCAGGGCGCCTCAGGCGGAGCCGTCAGCCTCATCAACCTTGACCACGTTCAAAACACCGAGCTTCAAACGGGCGCCTTCGCCAGCAGCTTTGGAAACGTTTTAAGCGGAACTCTTTCAATGGAAGGCCGCAACGGCCGCTCAGACCGACTCGGACTGCGCATCACCCTCGGGCAAACCGACTACGGCGCGACCCTCGAGGGGCCGCTCGGCACAAAGACCCGATTTACCGCCAGCGCGCGCAACTCATTCAGTCAGTACTACTTCAGGCTGTTTAAAATCCCCGTGCTTCCAGCCTATCAAGACGCCCAAGTGCGCGTGGTGCACCAAATTGACCGTCGTCGCGACCTCACGCTGCTCGCCATCGGCGGGTGGGATAACTACTCTTTGTACCCCGCCGACTCGAATGCCTCAGACGCGCTCTTGTACAACGTGGGCTACATTCCCGAGGGCACGCAGCGCACTGAGGTGGGCGGAATCCGGTTCCGCAGCTTTGACCAGCGCGGCCATTGGACGGTGGTGCTCAGTCAAGACCGCATCGTCAACCGTGCCGCCAAATTCAATGGCAACTCGGGCCTTGAGGCCGACCGCCAACTTGCCTACGATGCGAGCGAAACCAACCAGCGGCTGCGCCTCGAGCGCCGCCAGTCCATGGGCCTCGGAACCTTGAGCTACGGAGCCAGCCTTGAGCGCCGTGCCTACCACTTGGATCTTTGGAACGTGCGCTGGACCGGTTCCGCCATCGACACCGTCGCGATGGCTGACACCAGCACCTACGGAACCGCAGCGGCCTTTGCTACCTGGGAGCAGCCGCTCGGCCCCCGCGCGACCGCGACCTTTGGATTGCGCGCCGATGCCGCCAGCATTTCAACGTCTACTGCGAATCCGTTCAACAACCTTTCGCCCCGACTCGCCCTGCGCTACCTGCTGAGCGAGCACTGGACCGCCAACGCCAATGTGGGGCAGTACAGCCAGCTTCCGCCCGCCATTATTCAGGCTGCGAATACGGCCCAGGGTCGCCGCGAAGACCTTGCGAGCGCTCTGGTGCGCCAAGCCGCTGCGGGCGTAGAGTACCAGAACGGCAAGACCTACCGCGTGAGCATTGAGGGCTACTATAAAGGCTACCAGCGCTACCCCTTCTTGCTGCAGGACCAAATTAGTTATGCCAACGCCATCGGAGCCTACGTAGCAGTCGGCGACCAAGCATCAACGCCGACGAGCGAGGGCCGCGCCTACGGGGTCGAGGTGTTTTTGCAGCAAAAGCTCAAAGGCAAGTACTGGTGGATGGCCTCATACCACTTCGGCAAGACTGAATTCCAAACCGCGGCAGGGACCTGGGCCCCCTCGGTGTGGGACAGCCGCCACAGCGGTTCAATCACCGCCGGCCGCGTGTGGGGCAAGGGCTGGCAGGCGGGTATCAAGGCGCGCTATTCAAGCGGAACTCCGTTCACGCCCTTCGACGAGGCTACTTCGGCCATCCAGGCCAATTGGGACCGCCTGCAGCGGGGAGTTTTTGACTACACGAACGTCAACAGCCAGCGACTCGCCAGCTTTAGCCAAATCGACTTTCGCATCGATAAGGTAATTGCGCGCAAAAACCACAGCATTACGTGGTACCTCGACCTTCAAAACCTCGGATCGAACGACTATCCGCTGATGCCGTACCTCACGGTACAACGGGATCCAGCCAGTAAGCAACCCGTCGTCGACCCCACTGATCCGACGCGCTACGCAATGCAGTTGCTCCGAAGTGATACGGGGCGCACGCTTCCGACACTTGGATTTATTCTAGAATTTTAGTCCTCGCGGAACGGCGACCGTAGCTCATAGCTCGGCAGGCGGTGAAACCAGCGCACATAACCCTGGACCAGCCAGCGCATCCAACGGCAGTTGGCCATGAACACATAGCTGTTATTCAATGGCATTGCGCCTAAAGTGCTCTTGATTTCGGTTGCAGTACGGCCCATATTCACACGCTTGACCCCAAGCTCAATACCAAGGGCCACCACGTCCATCATGCTCCGCTGGTAAAACTGTGCTTCGCGGGCAAATTCGGGTTCAAAACCCATGTGCAGCGCATACAACGTGTCGCCCTCGTGAAGTGCGGTAATGAATCCGACCCAGGCACCGTGGCTTCGGTAGCCTAACACATGAAAATCAGGCCCGTATACCCGCTTAAAGGTCGCCAGCAGTTCGCGCAGGTCCTCTGGGAGCGCCACCACCTTGTCCGCAAGCGTTTTTCCGAGCAGTTCTCCGGCCCAATCGAGCCATTCGGCGTCGGGCCAGTCGGTGCACGCACACTGCTCGCAGTGGGCCGAAAGGGTTAGGGCTCGCTTTGCTCGCGTCCGGTACTTCGTCTTCATCGCGCCGAGGTAGTCCTCAAACGTGTTCCACGCGGAATCCAATTCAAGCACCATAAACGGCTCTGCAGAAACCGTCACCGCATCCTTAACCTCTGGGTGACCCAAGACATTGAGCGCAACCGCCGAATAGCCTCGCGGCCAAATGGGGATTTGCGCGACCCCTCGGGCCGAATCTAGCTCAGGTATCACTAATCCAGGGGCCCCGGCATGGCCAACTGTTCGAACCCCACCCTTATCGAGCAGCACCGAAGCCAACTTAAGGAGCACTCGGTGCACATACTTGCCCGTCGGGTGATGCAGTGCTACGTACGAATGGGGAACCGACTGGGTATTTACCCTTAGCATTCCGGCGTAGCCAGGGAGCTGCTGAATAAGTTGGGTACGGCGCATTCCTTCGCTAACGTCGCGCTGTGGTAATGGTTCGCTCACTTCCAAAGGTCGAGGTCAATGAACTCGGGGTAGTGTGCGGCCAACTCGCGGTTCGAATCAGCGAATTCTGCCTTAAGTGCGGCCGTTTGGGCCTTCAACTCAGCAGTTGCCTTTGGGCGCCCTGCTCCGTTCAACTTCAGGTACACGGGCAGCAGCACATCCTGAACTGCAAGTGGAATCATCGACTGAAGCCTTAAACCGAGCTTGTGCAGCCCTTTGCTGCGGATGGCAACGGTCTCGTTGCGGACCGCAAAGTCAAAATCTTCATAAAAACCCGGGTCAATTCCGAGCTGCGCCGCCAAGGACTTCATGGCACTTCGCGGATCGCGCATCACCTTTTCAAACTGCCAAATGATCAGGTGGTCCCGGCCTAGTTCTGCTTCCCACTCCGTCAAATAGCGCACATAGTGGCCGTGCTCCAATATTTGCGGGTCCTTGAGGTAGTCTGCAAACGTTGCGTTAATGCGCTTCGTGCGGTGGCGCTCAAATAAATACTGGCTTTGCGTACGCGCAGCTGGTTCGCGAAGAATAAAGAGGACCAGAGGCTTCTCTGGCAAGGCTCCTAAGCCCTTCGCAGCATCTGAATAGTAGATGTACGGAGCCGTCGCTTCGAAACGGATCTTAGCCCCTGCAGTGTGCGCGAAAAGCGATGCATACTCCCCATCTCCGTGCTCTAGATGATTGCAGCGCGTATTAAATCGATTGACTTCGGGCGCCCAAAAGAAGGTCTCCTTCTCGCGACTCGCCGCCACTTCAGGGTGCGCTGCCAACCAGAAGTAGAGGCTGCTGGTTCCGCACTTCGGAGCGCCAGCGACGACAAGGTTGGGATACACATTGGACATGGTGCAAAGGTAGCCCTTTGTACCATGAACAAATGGAGAATTCCCGCCAAGGGCATGCAACGAAGGGTATTAATTCTGCATCTTTAGGGTATGAAAAAGAACCTAAGCATCGCTGTACTTCTTGCAGTAACTACCCTTTCAGCTCAAACTCGTTGGGACTACGAACTCGGAATCCGTACACCACCCCCCCAAGGCGGTATGTTCGGCAGCTTCTGGAACTACCAACTTCTCGCCAAAGCCAGTCCACGCAAAGCCACAGCTCAACCCGGGAGCAGCCGATGGGCATTGCGTTTTCGCACAGGGCAAAATACACTAAGCTATAGCCAAGGCGCGAGCAACGAAAACTTTTGGATCAGCACCACCTCAATGGTGGGCTTTGAGCGCCTCAGCCGCCGCGGCAGCCTATTAAAATCGTACTTCGGAGCCGAAGTCGGTGGTTCGTTCAATGGATACCAAAGTCTGAGTGGAAGCTCCTTGTCTTTCGGCCCTTCGGCTACTCTTCTCTACGGAATTCGCTACCGCGTCAAGCCACGATGGACACTTTCAGCAGAGTTGGCACCATCATTTGGACTTTGGTTTTCAAAGTACAACGATGGTTGGCAAGACCCCATGTCACAATTCACCCTTTCGGGTCAATCTATTGGATTGGGCGTAACCTACCGGCTTTAATCCAATGCACGTAACATAAAAAAGGGGGCCAATGGCCCCCTTTTTCTATACATGCTGGCAAAGGGTTTACTCCACCGTCACACTCTTCGCGAGGTTCCGCGGTTGGTCCACATTGCAACCACGCAGCACTGCCACGTGGTAGCTCAAAAGCTGCAACGGTACAGTGGTCAGCAGAGGTGACAGTGCTTCGTCGGTCGAAGGAATGGCAATCAACTCGTCGCTCACCGCGGCAATGGCGTCACTATTTTCACCTGTAATGGCGTAGATGCGGCCTTTGCGGGCCTTTACCTCTTGAACGTTGCTCACAAGCTTCTCATATAGCTCGCCAAACGGAGCAATTACGACGACCGGCATGTGCTCGTCGATGAGGGCAATCGGGCCGTGCTTCATTTCAGCAGCAGGATAGCCCTCTGCATGTATGTAGCTAATTTCTTTCAACTTAAGGGCACCCTCTAGGGCGACGGGGAAGTTGTATCCGCGACCCAAGAATAAGGCGTTGGTGGCATCTACCATGGTTTTGGCGATTTCACGAATTTGGCCATCGAGCTTGAGCATCGATTCGATTTTGGCGGGAATTGCCTCGAGCTCGCGGGCAAGTTCAGCAGAACGCTCCGCAGACATGACGCCCTTGTGCTGACCCAGCCACATGGCGAGTAGGGTGAATACCGTGACTTGGGCGGTGAAGGCCTTGGTCGAGGCTACGCCGATCTCGGGGCCAGCGTGGGTGTAGGCTCCGGCATGAGTTTCACGGGCGATCGATGAACCGACAACGTTGCAGATTCCGAAGACGGTAGCGCCGTTGGCCTTGGCCATTTTAATTGCAGCGAGCGTGTCGGCGGTTTCGCCGGACTGCGAAACGGCAATGACCACGTCGTTGGGGCCAATGATGGGGTTGCGGTAGCGGAATTCGCTTCCGTATTCTACCTCTACGGGAACGCGGGCCAAGTCTTCGATGAGGTACTCACCGACAAGACCGGCGTGCCACGAGGTTCCGCAGCCAATCACAATGATGCGCTGAGCATTCAAAAGCTTGTCGCTAATCGCGTCCAGGCCGGCCATCTTGACCTCGCCGGTCTTGAAGTTGAGGCGTCCGCGCACGGTGTCGAGGATTGACTTGGGCTGCTCAAAGATTTCTTTGATCATAAAGTGATCAAATCCACCCTTTTCGATGGCCGCCAAATCAATTTGAAGCTGGTGGATCACATTATCTACCGGCATGTCGTTGGCAATCTTGCGCACAACTACTCCGCTGCGCTGAACGACCGCCATTTCTCCGTCCTCGAGGTAAATGACTTTTTTGGTCGAGTCAATGAATGGGGTTGCGTCACTGCCCACAAAGAACTCGTTATCGCCAAGTCCAAGAACGAGCGGAGAGCCCAGGCGACCGACCACCATTTGGTCGGGTTCGTCGGTACTCATCACGACGATGGCGTACGCCCCAACCACCTCGTTCAGAGCAAGCCGCACTGCTTGCTGAAGGTTGACCTTCTCTTCGTTCTGGATGTACTCAATAAAGTTGACGAGGACCTCGGTGTCGGTATCGCTCGAGAAACTGTAGCCTTTGTTTGCAAGCAGCGCTTTCAGTTGCGCGTAGTTCTCAATGATTCCGTTGTGTACGATGACAAGTCGGCCGGAATTGGACGTGTGTGGGTGCGCATTGCGGTCCGACGGCTCGCCGTGAGTGGCCCATCGAGTGTGACCAATCCCAAGGGTACCATGTGGTCGTTCTGCATCGGCTAAGGCCTCAAGGGCCGAAACCTTGCCCACTTTTCTAAAGACGTCCAGTCGACCATTGTACAGCGCAACCCCTGAGGAATCATAGCCGCGGTATTCTAAACGTTTAAGTCCTTGGACGAGGATCGGATACGCCTCACGGGGCCCGATGTAGCCTACAATGCCGCACATACGCGATTTAGTTTGGTTTGGTGTACCACAAATTTAGCGACATTGGCTCGACTGCATCGGCGTTGCCGTGCAGGACGGCGCGCAACGGTGACGAAGCCATGCGCTCCGGAATGAGCATCATTCGGTAGGACGACGTGCTGTCCAGTCCGAGCAAATCCTGTACGTGGCGGGTGATTTCAAAGCGGTAGGCTCCTTTGCGAAGGACTCCGGTCGCAGAAAATGTTCCGCCCACCGACCCACGTTGGTAGTCGCGAATGAGCGTTTTTGCAGAACCTTTGACCTGGAGCACACTCAATCCGCCTGGAGCTTGGTACTTCAAATTCGATCCCTCGCGAACGGGCACTACGAGTTCAGCGTAGTTCACGACGTATCCACTATCGCGCAATGCACGCAATCCGTCAAGGTTGAGCACGGTGACCGCGCCACCGAGGCCTTGAATGTAGACCGAAGACTCGCCGAGCACCGTGTCCTGAGCAGTTAGGTCAAAATCAGCCTGGCTGCGGTCGTGCGCAATCATGTTAAAGCTCTGCACGCCTGAGGTCCATAGTAGGTCGTACACCCCATAGTCCTTGCCGGTTGCCGAAGTGTCTGCGCGAATTGAATCGTTCGTGTAAAAAATTCGAACCTTGGCCGAAGCGTCACCCGGATTGAACTGGTACATGGTCTCGTTGCCTGGTCCACCTGAAATTACGAGGCCCTTGAAGTATTCTAAAAAGGCCGCATTGGACGCTAAAACACTCGGAGTACTGGTTGACGCGTCCACAATCCACTCCTGAAATTTTTGGCGGCTGAGGTTAAGAAACATTGAGGTTTCACCCACACGCACCCCGGTGCGAAGGGTCTTAACCCCTGCCTTGGGCACAAAACTCGTGTCGCAGAGGGTTTCGCCCCCAGCTACGGTACTAAATGCGTAGTACACTGAATCGGTCAAGGCGGAATCGCTGCGCTGCACCTTAATGTGAAACGACGCCGTCGTGTCACCGTACCATCCGGCATACGGAAGGATCATGAAGACGGAATCTACCGTGGGATTGGCTCCGAAGTCTGGCGCAACCGAACTCAACACCAACTGGGTGGCAAACGAAGCCGTTGGGCGTCCAAAAATGGGGTCTTGATAGCTGCCCACGAGCAGCGCTGCGGGACGCAACGTCACCAGAGAATCAAACGCCTCGGTGTGGGTGCGAATGGCTACCGCTGACTTCGTTCCGAAGGCAAACTGACTTCCGTCGACAAAATCTAAACCGATTTCTCCAGTCGACTTTTCGCAGGACGCCAACGCGAACGCGAGTGCAGCAACGGCGATGATCCGACGCATAAACGCTTAAGCGAATAGTGACTCGTAGAACGCATCAAGGGCCGCAGGGTTCTCAAGGAACTCTGCCCCATTGTGTACGGGAACCCCGGCAGCCTTAGCGGCCTCCACCGCAGCAGGAGAAGCATTTGGGCTCATTTGAAGCACGGCGTCAGCGTGGCGAGCGGCTCCGCAAAAGAGCGCCTCGGCCGAAGGATTGGTGAACTGGTCCATACCCTGCACTCCGTCAAAGGTCATGCCCTCTTCGAGTCCTTTGTCAAGATTTCCGTCGTAACCATTTTCAAAGAGGCTGTAGACCACTTTGGTTCCGGCAAAATGAGCGTCGTCGCTGTGAAACTGGCGCAAGTACACTGGCAGCGGAGCAGACATCCAGCCCATCACGTGGACTACGTCAGGTTGCCAACCGAGCTTTTTGATAGTCTCAATGATGGACTTGCTAAAAAATAGCGATCGCGCTCCGTTGTCGTCGTAAAAGGAGCCCTGGGCGTCTTCCCACGTTCCCTTGCGCTTGAAGTACTCCTCGTTATCAATGAAGTACACCTGAATTTTAGCACCCGGAACGGATGCAACTTTAATGATCAGCGGCTGGTCGTAGTCGTTAATGACCACGTTGATTCCGCTCAAACGAATAACTTCGTGAAGTTGGTGGCGGCGTTCGTTGATGATGCCAAACCGGGGCATGAAGGCGCGAATTTCATGACCTAACTCGTTCATTTTCTTCGGGAAAGCCAGTGCGGCATTGGCCAAATCCCCCTCGGGGAAGTAGGGCTTAATCTCATGTGAAACGTATAAAATGCGCCGCTTTGCCATAATCTCTTCTTATCGTGCCTATAAATTGGCCCACAAAGGTACGAAATTCTAAATTGGCGCTCTAGTTTTGGGCTGTTTTGGCGGAATCTCTCACGGTCCTTCGGACCCTCGACCAACTACGCGAATGGCGCAGTACACACAACGAACTTGGATTTGTTCCCACCATGGGGGCATTGCATGCCGGGCACCTCGCTTTAGTGGCCCGCGCGGCCAAGGATGGAGCACCCGTATTAGTCAGCATTTTTGTCAATCCGACGCAGTTCAACCGGCCCGAGGATCTGGCTTCTTACCCTCGCGACGAGGACGGAGACATCGCGCTACTGCGCGATTCTGAAGCCGCTGCGGTCTGGTTCCCTTCGGCCGCCGACCTCTACCCTGACGGAGTTCAAAGCCAGCACTTTGACTTGGAAGGGCTCGACACCCGGCTCGAGGGAGCCCTTCGACCCGGTCATTTTCAGGGTGTGGCGACCGTCGTGGATCGCCTGTTCACCCTCAGCTTAGCCACCAAGGCCTACTTTGGGCTCAAAGACTTTCAGCAAGTTGCGGTGGTGCGCCGCCTCGCGGCTCTTCGTGGCGGAACCCCGATCATCGTATCGTGTCCCACCCTACGCGAGTCGGATGGACTTGCAATGAGTTCGCGCAACCGACTGCTTAGTCCGCAGCAGCGCACCGCAGCCCCCGCCATCTACCACGCCTTATTGTGGGCGGCCAACGAGGTGCGCGAATTCCCTGCTCCGGCCCGCGCGCTTCAGCGAGAGCTGCGCAAAGAACTCGAGCGTGCCGAGGGCCTCGTGGTGGAATCCATCGACTTCATCTTCTCTGACACCCTTGAGGCCTTAACCGACCCCGACCGCCCCGTGGACTCCTACGGCCGGAGTGTTCAAACACTTATATCCGTTTATGCCGGAGAAGTGCGGCTCATCGACAACGCACCGTTGTACCTTTGCCGCCCATGACCATTGAGGTACTCTACAGCAAAATTCACCGCGTCCGAGTTACAGGCGCCGAGTTGAACTACATTGGAAGCATCACGCTCGACAGCGACCTCATTGACGCCGCCAAACTAATTGAAGGTCAAAAGGTTACGATTGTCAACATCGACAACGGAGAACGATTTGATACCTACGTCATTCGCGGAGGAAAAGGCAGCGGCGAAGTCACCCTCAATGGCCCAGCTGCCCGCCGAGTACAAAAAGGAGACATCATCATCATCATTGCCTATGCTGCAATGAGCGTGGACGAGGCGCGCCAATTTCAGCCCACCCTGCTCTTTCCTGAGGAGCCGACCAACCGATTAAGAGCCTAATTTTGAGCGTACCACGAATTCCTAGTTGGCTCAAAACCCTTGTATTTGCCGCATTGGGTGTTGGCCTACTGTACTTCGCCTTTCGCGATGTGGACATTAAGGCAGTGGGCCGCGAAATGCGCCGGGCTACCTGGTACTGGTTTGCAGTGAGCATTGCAGTCGGCTATTCCGCTGTGATTTCGCGCGGAATGCGTTGGAAAATCGTCCTCGACTCCATGGGATACACCACGACGTCCTGGAGGGCGACGCACGCAATCGGAATTGGCTACCTCATCAATATGGTGGTTCCGCGTGCCGGTGAGGTGGCCCGCGCCACCGCCCTGCGACGCAGTGATAAAATTCCAGTCGACATCCTCATCGGTACCATTATCGTCGAACGCCTCATCGACCTTATCATGATGGCCATCTTGCTCGGAATCACCGTGCTACTGACTTATCCCGAGCTGCAAAAACTCCTTGCCAGTACCCAATCCGCCCCGAGTGGCGACGAGAGCGGTTTTCCGTGGATTCCCGTGGTTGGGCTCGCCCTTGCGATCGCCTCCTGGCTCCTTCGCCACCGCTTCTTTGAAACCGCTATTGGCCAGCGTGTTCAAACGTTTTTACGCGGCCTCGCGCATGGTTTCACGAGCATTACTCGCCTTCATCGGCCGTGGGCATACCTCGGGCACACCCTGTTTATTTGGGGCGCTTACTTTGTGATGGTCTACGTTTGCTTTTTTGCCTTGCCCTCTACTGAACACATTCGCATCGACGAGGGTCTATTCGTAATGATGGCCGCGAGCTTGGGCGTAGTGATTCCCGTTCCGGGAGGTGTCGGTGCCTACCACTACCTAGTTGCTAAGGCACTAGAGGTGATTAGCATTCCCTACGTCGAGGGCCTCGCGTTTGCCACACTCGTCCACGCAGCACAGGCCTTGATGCTCATGTCTACGGGCATCATTGGGTTCATCGGCCTGAACCGTTTTAAAAACGACTAAGCCGCGCCGGGTGCGTACCTTGGCGGAACCATGGCCAAGACCAAAAAAGCCTTTGTTTGCCAGTCCTGCGGAACCAGCTACCCCCAGTGGGCGGGGCAGTGCCGCAGCTGCAGCGCTTGGAACACGCTCGTCGAAGAGGTCATTGAGCGAGCCCCTGTGGACCAAGCATGGGTAGCGCCCGGGCAGAGCCGGGTTTTGACCCTGGACCAGGTGGACCGCAGCGCCGAGCGGCGCGTCCCCACCGGCGACCTCGAACTTGACCGTGTACTCGGTGGCGGATGGGTCCCGGGGTCACTGAGCCTGTTGGGCGGCGAGCCTGGAATCGGCAAGTCCACCCTCATGCTGCAGGTAGCCCTCCATGCCGGAGCCAAAGCCCTCTACGCCAGCGGCGAAGAAAGCGCGGAGCAAATCCGAATGCGGGCCGAACGCATTGGCTTTAATGGCCCCGGATGCCACGTCCTTGCTGAAGTTTCTACGTCCAAAATTCTACAGGCAGCCGAACAGCTCAAGCCCGACCTCCTCGTGGTCGACTCGATCCAAACGGCGTATAATCCGCAACTTGATTCCGCCGCCGGAAGCGTCGGACAAATCCGTGAATCCGCCGCCGAATTTCTGCGCTACGCAAAGGCCCGGCACGTGCCCGTTGCTTTGATAGGTCACATCACCAAAGAAGGCACTCTAGCCGGCCCCAAGGTTCTCGAACATATGGTCGATGTGGTCCTGCAGTTCGAGGGCGACAAGCACCACCTCGTGCGCACCTTGAGGGCCCTTAAAAACCGATTCGGATCCACCCAAGAGCTCGGTTTGTACGAAATGGCCGAGCGCGGACTTCAACCTGTCGCCAACCCCTCTGCGTGGTTGCTGGGCCAGAGGGGTGAGGGACTAAGCGGTTCCGCCATTGGAATCACCGCCGAGGGTCTGCGCCCATTGCTCGTCGAAGTTCAAGCCCTGGTGTCGACCGCCGTCTACGGCACGCCCCAACGCAGCTGCACCGGATTTGATACGCGCCGCCTCAACATGCTGCTGGCGGTGCTCGAGAAGCGCTGCGGGTTCCACCTCGCCAGTAAAGACGTCTTTTTGAACGTCACCGGAGGCCTTCGCGTCGACGACCCCGCCCTAGACCTCGCGGTCTGCGCGGCTATTTTGTCGAGCCAAGAGGACCGACCCATCCCACCAGGGGTGGCTTTCGCCGGCGAAGTCGGCCTCGGAGGGGAGCTGCGCCCCATCGCACGAATGGATGCGCGCGTGCTCGAGGCCGGACAGCTCGGCTTTGACTATGTCTGGGGCGCCAAGACGCCGGGCATGCCCAAACGGCCCCATGGGGTCCATTTTGTGGCCCTCGACCGCATCAGCCAGGTCGTCGACAACCTCTTTTAGCAAAAAAGCCGGCCCCATGGGACCGGCTGAACATTCGTTCGGCGGGGATCAATTTCCGATCAACTCCGCCAACTCTCCCAAGTTGGGTGTAATAATAATTTCGGTCCGGCGGTTCTTAGCCTTGCCTTCGGGATTGTCATTGGACGAAATCGGCAAGAACTCACCGCGGCCCGCAGCTTGAACACGCTGGGGGGTCACGCCCTTGCCCACGAGGATCTTCACGACGCTTGTCGCGCGCATCACAGAAAGATCCCAGTTGTCTTTCACGGCCGTTTTTCCGTTGAACGCATCACTGTCCGTATGGCCCTCGACGGCAATCTTCAGGTCTTTGTTTTCGTTGAGGACTTTGGCGAGCTCGCCCAAGGCTGAGGCTCCGTCGGGCTGCACGTCCCATGATCCGCTGGCAAACATCAGACGGTTGTCGAGTGATACATAAACTTGCCCGTTGCGCATCGATACGGTCAATCCGCGGTCCTTAAACCCAAGTAGGGCATCGGCAAGGCGTTGGCGCAGGTATGCGGCAGCACTGTCCTTGCGGCTGATCAGGCGCTCCAACTCGGCTACGCGCTGCTCGCGCTGCTGCAGAGCCACTTCGAGGTCCATTAGTCGCTCTTGCTCGCGCTTGAGCGAATCTTCTTTCGCAGCGAGGCGGGCGGCCAGCGACTCCATGCGCTCGAGCATGGCCTTGTTCTCAGTCAGGTTCTCTTGAACCAGGCGACTGTTATTTTTCAACGCATACTCGTAGTTCGAATTGAGGTCACGGTAGGCGCGTTGGAGCTTGCGCATCTCGGCACCTTGAGCAGTCGTGTCTTTGATTGCGTCGTCCAACGCAGCTAACGCTTTGACCTTCTGAGCCTCACTTTCGCTAGCTGAAATTCGGGCCTTTTCGGCGTCAACCTTGAGCGATTCCGCCCGCTGAACCGTCGCGTCGTACGACGACTGAAGCTCTGAATACTTTTTGGGCGATACACAGGCGCTGAGGAGCGCGATTGCGGCCAATGCCGCGGCAACTTGAATTCGCATACTACGAAGGTAGTTAACTCCAGCGGAGTCGCACGGGGGCGTGGTCTGAAAATCGAAGATCTCTGAGGTATTCGACCGATTGAACCCTATTGGGGCAGTTGGTGATCCAATGGTCGATGCGCCAACCTTTGTTGCGGTCAAAGGCTCCAGACCGCGCGCTCCACCAGCTGAAGACCTCCCTGGCGCCTGGATTCAGGCGACGGAATGCTTCCACCCAACCCATTGATTCGATAGAGGCGATCCAAGAGCGTTCCTCGGGCGTGAACCCTGGCGTGCCGTCAAGGCGCTTGGGGTCGTGTACGTCGGACTCAAGGGGCGCTAAATTCCAGTCTCCTCCGAGAACAGTAGGCGTCTGGCGGGCGCCAAGCCAATGACTAAGGGCCTCAAGAGACTCCAGCTTTAACCCTTGGCGCAGCGCGCCTTGCGAACCCGAAGGAAGGTAGAGATTTGCCCAAAGCACTCCATCGAATTCGACCGCAACCCAGCGGCCCTCCCCGCGAAGTGAATCCGGCATCCAGGTCAAATCCAGCACATTCAACGGACGCCGGCACAAGGTCGCTACACCACTGTATCCAGGTTTAATCGCTAAATCCGCTACCACGTACCACCCTTCCGCAAGCGACCGAAGGCCCGCGATATCATTCCACTTGACCTCTTGAATAAAGACAAGGTCCGGGTTCTCCGCATCAAGCCAAGCACCCAGACCCTTCTTCCATGCAGCCCGCAGGCCGTTGGCATTAAGGCTTACCGCCTCCACTTAGTTCAGAACCAGCGTCGAGGTGCCAATTTTCACATTATCGCTGAACACCTCAACCGTGTAGGTTCCGGGCTTCAGGATCGAATTGAGGTCAAACGCCGCACAGCTCTGAACCTGCTTGCCTTCGTACATGATCTCAGACTTCGCAGAGAAGTAAATAGTCTCGCTACCCACCTTCATGCTGCGCTCGTCGCTTTGGCTCGGAAGTACGCGTCCATCGGGTGTATTAATGCGCATGTACACGGTCCGCTTCGAGGACTCTGCGATAGCGTTTTGGGCTACCGTAAAGCAGGCTTTGATTCGGTTGGCACGACCTGCCGATGTAGTCGGCTTTTCGATACCCTTTCCACTTACGCGCACCGCCGTAGCCTCAAGAGCTGAAAGCTGTAGTTTCAATGCAGTCGCCACCTTTCCACTCAGATTGGTATTTTGATTGCTTAAATCTGCATTTTTCGCCTGCTCATCTGTAAGCTGTGCATCGACCTGTGCTTTCGCCTCACCAAGTACCGCATAGGCCTTGTTCACCGAATCCACTTGGCTCGTTAAGCGCGCCACTTCCTTGCGGAGCGTGTTCACTTGGTTGCGGTACTTCGCAAGCTCGGACTGAGTCACATTCTTGAGGTTTGTAATCTCTTCAATGGCCGCGTTCAGTCTCGCCGTCTCAGCAATGATGTAGCTGTTCATGCTGTCGTTGGCCGCAACTTGGCCAATCAAGTCGCGCTTGTACTCTTCGAGTTCGCTCACCAAAATGGCCTTCTCTTCCTCGAGGTTTTCTACCGCGGAATTCCGGTTGAGGGCAAAAAATCCCAAAACCAACACTAAGGCCACTAACAGGCCGATAACTGTTTTTTGTCGCTTAGACGACGAATCGTTGCTCATTCTTTTCTGAATTTGTGCAAATGTACCACTTTCTGCAAAGCTGCTTCAATAGTCTACTGCCAAAACGATGCCCCACATGTTCTGAGGGTATTGTGGCGGAACCGACCCCCGTTTGTTCCACGTGCTGGGCCCAACTGTGGACCTCAGTGAGCCCCCGAGCCATCAACCTCAGCTATGCCTGGGGCGGCACATCAATTCTGCCCTACCACTTGCCGCACGTTGCCAATGCAATGCGCTCGATCAAGTTTGGCGGCCGACCTGACCTCGCCATTGCGCTCGGACAGCTTATGGCTCAAACCATCCCGATGCCAGAAGTCGACGTTCTTGTCCCTTTACCTCTGCGCGCCGACCGGTACTACGCCCGCGGCTACAACCAAGCAGAACACATTGCCCTCGGACTCCATCGAATATGGGGAACTGCTTTGGCCACAGACCTAATCCGACGGCCCCTCACCCTAAAGAATTTAGGAGCCAAAGGACAAGCCTCGCGCAAAGAATCCGACCGATTCGGAATCTATGGCGCCTATGAAATCACTAACTCTGAGCACCTTAAGGGCCTTCGCATCGCCTTGGTCGACGACACCTTGACCACCGGAAGCACCTTGAACGCCGCCGCCGAAGTACTTCAAAAAAAAACCAGGGTGGCAGATGTGATTCCGCTCACCCTGGCTTATGCCGTTCGGCTAAGATCCTAGCGCTCGATGACCAGGCGCTGAACTCCCGTTGCTTCTTCAGTTTGAACCTCTAAGAGGTAGAGTCCTGAAGCGAGGCCGCGTAAGTCAAGATCCACTGATGCTGTGCCAGCTGCGAACTGCGCGTTCGTAGCGGACAATTGAGCACCGGTGATCGAAAGTACACGAAGCATTGCCGTTCCAGAAGACTGCATTGGGAACTCAACGCGAACCAAACCAGTGGTTGGGTTCGGGAATACGCGCAGCGTTGCCAACGCATTTTCACCCATGCCCACCGTGAAGTTCAAGGTATCGCTCACCGCTCCACAACCATTGTTAACAGTGGCTACTGCAAACGCAGGACCGTTGGTGCCAAATGACTGTACGGTGCTCGTACCTGTGGCACTTCCTCCATTGCTGAACGTCCAAGCGACACTGCTCGCATTCGTTGTGGCATTGAACTGAATTGTAACAGGATTCGTTGACAGAACCGTGTACGAGGCGGTGAGTGTTGGCTGAGGACCGTTCAACGTGGTAACAATTGCAGCAGAAGACCATGGACTAGTACCCGTTGCGCACACGGCTTGAACGTATACGTCGTACGCCGTGTTGGGCGTTAATCCGGTCAGGTTGGTCGTTCCACCGGTCAAGCCCGTCAGCGAAGTACCTGAACCAGGAGTGAATCCAGCTGGACCGTACTCAATATTGGTGCTTACCGCAGAACTAGTAGATGTCCACGTCACCGTTGTTGACGTACACGTTGTATTGCCTGCAGCATTCACACCCACTGGAACCGCACACGGAGTGCACTGCGCCACAAAGCTGTTCCATGTGCTACCCGCAATAAGGGTTGAGTTGAACGGCATGGTCGATAGGGTGTCGCCAAAAGGACCAACCAAATCAAATCCAATTTCGTTGGCAAATGATCCGCCACTCGTGACGACCATTCGAACGGAGTCACCAGCACAGAACTGAACCACATCTTGAGCAGCGCTACCTGTCATGAACGTAAAGTTCTTGACCGTAACCCATGATCCAGAAATCTTTTGCTGCGCGGTAATCACGCCACCGTTCCAGCCATCACCCCACGAATCGTACATGTACATGGTCGAGGTGCACTGATTGGCCGGAGGACAAAGTGCCGTCGTAATAGTGTATGGGCCAGCCCACGTTGACTGATCGGTCGACGAACAACTATCCTGCACATAGAAATGGTACGACTGACCTGGAAGCAAGCCGGTAATGGTGTACGGACTGGATACACCTGAAGCCATTGTGCCACCCGCACCTGTTCCGGTTCCTTGCCAGAATCCTACCGGACCCCAGAATACATTCGAACCAAGTGGTGTGCTCGACGGCGCTGACCACGAAATTCCTGCACTCGTCGTCGAAACGCTACCCGCTACTACGCTAGCAATAGGCTCTGGACAAGTTGGGATCGCCTCAACTACAAAGTTGTCAAAGAAGACATCTGGACCAAAGTCAGAGTTCGCAACGAATCTGAAGATGGCGTTGCTTCCGATCCATGAGGTTGGGAGATACACCGTGGTATCTACAAACGTACCTGGAACCGTCGTGCCGGCGCCTGGACTGTTGAAGCTCGAGCCAATCAAATTCACCAAGGTATCCCACGTCGTTGCAGTAGTGGTTTTACCCAAGAGCAAAAGCTGGTCGTCAGGGTAGAAGGTCATGAACTGGTGAGACCAATCAAAGCTCGCTTGCGCTGCAGCGGTGATCGAAACGGGGCGAGATGACATCACAGCAAACTCACCAGATACCCATGACCAGAAGTTGCCTCTCATGGCGTACCCAGCACCTTGACTGTACTGAAGCATCGTCTTCGTTCCACCTGCATTATCCCAACAGCCGAGTGGACTCACGTCGAAGTTCTCAACGTATGGCATCGTAGTTCCCAAGCAGCTCGTGGTGAAATTGATCGGGCCAAACCAAGGAGCTAGGTTGTTGGATCCGCAAGAGTCTGCAATCCATACCGTATAGGGGGTGTTGGGAGCCAAGCCGTTGATCGTATAGGACGTTCCATTGACGGTCGCCTGGTTCGGGATAACTCCCGTACCTGGATTGAAGCCCGCTGGGCCCCAAGCCACTACCGAACCGGGCGTTGCGGTCACGCCATGAGCCCACGCCACTACGGCGCTGGTTGCAGCAGCAGATGCCGAGCCATTGATGGCTGGCAAGCACGCGGGCTGTACTTCGTAATTGAAGTCATCAAAGCCAGCATAGTTGAACGTGCCCGTGGTGCGGAATGCTACGTGGCGGTAGCCTGTGGGTACTGAAGGGAATGGCACGGTGTATTCTGCCCAGCTTCCCGTTAAGGCAATCGTATCCACGGGAATAAACGATCCTGGATTTGAAGGCGTGCTTACAAGTCCAACTACGAGATTTGTGTTTGCCCATGTGTACACCTTGTGGGCGCGGAATCGTACTTGAGCACTATCATAGGACAAATCACTGAACATCGGAGAAATGATGCCAGCACCTGCGGTGCCCCCGGTATACATCTGAGCATAATTAGGTGCCGTGTAGGCTGTTGTTCCGGGGAATGAAGGAACTACGAAAGTCGCTCCTCCATATGGCGTCCAGCACTCGGGTTGCTCGTTGGCAAGCAGCGCGTCGAAGTTGTCACTGTAGCCATTAGGCAACGTAAAACCTGCACATAGTGTGGTGAAGCTGAATGGTCCTGACCACACTGAGTTCCCTGCGGTGCCACAAAGAGCCATCACGTAGTAATCGTACGAAGAGTTTGGAACCAATCCCGTGGCTACCGCCGAATTGGTGGATACCGTGTCCATCGCGCCAGTACCTACCGAGAAGCCAGCAGGGCCCCACTGAACTACAAAGCCCGTGGCTCCGCTTTGCCAGTTGAGGTCGGCGGTAACATCCGTTACAGAAGTAACGCCCAGCTGCAACGGTTCAGGACATGCAGGTTGCGCTTCTACGGTTACAAAATCAACATAGGCATTGGGGCCGAAGTCGGACCATCCATAAACCTGAAGCACGATCGAACTGCCGACAAATGAAGATGGTAGGTACGCGATTTCATGCGAAAACACGCTCGCAGGGCCTGTCGAGGTAGCGCCCGGCGTATTGAAGGCGGCCCCCTTAAGTGAAATGACATTGGTCCATGTCGTCGCATTCATATTTCGAACGCGGACCGTAAGACTATCAAAGGGGTACGATGTCATCGCCATGTGCGACCAATCCATGACCACGCGGGCAGGCACGTTGATTGAAATGGGAGCGGACTCCAAAATGAATGACTTATCAATGTAGTTCCAGTAACTCGCCTGAGCATAGCCAGCCGAATTATGGATCCAATCCTCGTCACCTGAATCGTAGGTGTAGCAAAGTGGAGGCCATGCACTAAAACCTTCGGTGAACGGCATCGTTTGCACCAAGCACGGCGTACACACGTTGATAGGGCCTACCCAACTTGAGTATCCATTGTTCGAAGCCGAACAGTTGTTGCGCACATAAATGTCGTAGCACGTGCTCGCAGAAAGACCGGTAATGCTCCCAGTCGCACTTGCGGCAACTACCGTACCTGAACCTTGGGTGAATCCTGCAGCACCGTATTCAATTTGAAAGGTGCTCCCCGCAAAAGAAGAAATACTGTAGTCGACGCTGGTCGGCGTTTTTGTCGTTATGGATAATGATGCAGGTGGGCATGAAGGCACCGTCCAGCTAATAGTTCTGCCTGACGTGACCCCGCCGGTGTAATTCAAAGTCCCAGTATTCGCGGTACCTTGAGCCAAAGTGCCCCATGTACCTGTTGCATTGGTAAAATCTACTGAAGAACGGATACCAACTTGAGCTGAAGCAGTGGTGCTCGAAGTATGTAGTTTTTTGTACACGTAGCTAATAGCTCCACTTTCAAGAACGCGAAGCTGGAACGTGAAGGTGTCTCCCGTTCCCACTGATCCATAACGCTTGACTTTATTCCACTCTACAATGTATTCGCGGTTGGGTGCCGTACCCTGCGACTTGAGGTAAATCGCCGCAGCAGCCTGGCCTTGAAGGTCGGCAGCAAGCGGCGCCAAAACTAGACCGCCAGTAGGAGGTGTCGGAGAAACTGCACCATATGCCGTAGATACAGTCATCGTCGCAGACGAAGACGACCCAAGTGTCGCGTGTCCATTGGTCGAGATTCCGATTTTATTGAACGAAACCCCGTTGATGGTCACAGTAAATCCAAGGGCAAAGCCTGGACCGGTGGCCGCAGACCCCGTGGTAAGGGACGCCGGGTCGACGTATTCTTGGTCGTCCATTGTCGCGCTACCCAATGTGTAGTCGGGAGAACTAATTGGTGAAAACGTTCCGGTCGAAACAATGGGTAGAAGCGCGTTAACCGACTGCGCCATGCCCATAAATGGAAGGGCGAGAAGCAAACCGATTAGGCCGAGGCGTTGCGTACGTTTGTTCATGATTACTCTTTATGTTAGGGTATAGAATACAAATGTGAGGTATAATGTCCAAAAAACCAACGGTCGTTCAGGGAATTATGGTTTTCGTTAACGCATTGACATTGCTCGTTGGCGGATGTGCCCTCCCAACTCCGCCAGATGGGGGACCCCGCGACACCAACGGACCCGTGGTGGTTGAATCGAGCGTGCCGCTCGGAAGTACCTCGGTGCAAGCAAATACCTTGACGTGGACCTTTGACGAGTACGTCGTGCTCAACAACCCTGGCGCCAGCATTCGAACGTCGCCACCGATTCCAGACGAGCCGCGGTACTCGTTAAAGGGTAAAACGCTTAAAATGTCGTGGGATGGCGGCCTCGAGCCCGACCGCACCTACATCATTCAGTTCGGAAATGGAATTCGCGATTTGCACGAGAACAACCCCATGAGTGAGCCGTTTTGGGTGTTTGCCACGGGGACAAAAATTGATTCCGGCCAAATCCGAGGAGTGGTTGTCAACCCCTTAACTGGCATGCCTTGGGACAACCAGGCCGTGGTCTTACACCGCATTGACGCCCCAGATTCCGCGGTCTTTACGCCCCCGGTGTACGGGTCGCGCAGCGGCAAAGATGGGGGCTTCACCCTGCCCTACCTAGCCGAGGGCAGTTACCAAATATTCGCGTTCAGTGACCCCGACGGCAATCTTCAGCTCGGAACCGGCGAAAAATCGCCGGTAGCTTGGAATCCGCACACCGTTGCTCCCGGAGACAGCCTTGTGCTGTGGCTTGCAGACTCAGAGGCGAAGCCCGACAGCCTGTACGTTGTTCAGAAGCTTCCGGCGGATTCGTCAGGGGTCCTCAAGCTGACCATAGCCCCAGCCACCGGCGGACCCTGGGCACACCAACTGCGGCGCGACGGGATTGTGGTGTGGCAAGGTTCCGGCACCAATTCATGGACACTTGAAGGATTGAAACCCGGCAAGTACCAACTTCAAAGCTTTGCTGACCTGAATGAAAACGGGAAACTAGATGCCCCTGACTGGTGGACGCGCACCGAGGCCGAACGACCGATCGTCGATCCCGAAGCGATCGAGGTTACTGTGGGTTGGACGTTAGAGCGCCAGTGGCTTCCGGGGGCATCCCCAGCAATGCAAACGGATCCTGGTCCGCAAGAAACGGGAAGCGCTTCCGCACCGCCGCGAGGTGGGTTGGATCCCATTCGGCGGTAAGAAGTTCTGACGTGTGCAAATCGGCTGAAGCCAACACGTCGCCCCATGGGCCGATGATGCGGCTCGCGCCGCTGTGGTCCACCCCGAATCCGTCGAGGCCAATGCGATTGACTCCCGCGACGTAGCACTGGTTTTCCATGGCACGCGCCGCGAGGAGCGTAGTCCACGCATTTTCGCGGGTCTCAGGCCAGTTTGCTACGACGAGCAACGCGTCGTAGTCAGGTTTGCCTTCGGCATCGAGCGTATTGCGCAACCAGACCGGGAAGCGCAGATCAAAGCAGACCGCCAGTCGAAGGCGCCATCCGCGCCAGGTGACGACGACTGAGTCCATTCCGCGCTCGAAGTCGCGGTGTTCACCAGCTACCGCAAAAAGGTGGCGCTTGTCGGCGGTAGTGGTGGTTCCGTCGGGTTCGACCCAAAAAAAGCGATTGGCCACCTTAACCGAAGAATGGGGCACAAATACAGATGCTCCTACGGCACACTGAAGTTCCGCGGCGAGCGCCTTCAAAAAATCTACCGACTGAGAACTCTGGGCAGCAACCTCGCGAGCCTGAGGCGTGGCGAATCCGGTTGAAAAGGCCTCGGGCAGCAGGAGTACGTCCACACTCGCAGGGGCCGGAAGCAGCGATCGAATTCGTTTAAAATTGGCCTCCGGTTCGCACCAGGCGATGTCGAACTGAAGGAGCGCCACGCGCAAAGGGCTCAGGTTAGCGGGCATCGGGGAGCAGCAATGGAATGTCTTTGATCAGCTGGTCCACCGCCTTGGGGTCGGTGCCATCGTAGTAGCCACGCAGACGGCCTTCAGCATCGACCAGTACGAGGTTCTCAGTGTGAATGAACGAGTGCTCGTCCCATCCCTGACCCTCTTCAAGCACGGCAAAGTAGCTGGTGCGCGCGAGCCGATTCAGCTCTTCAGGCGTGCCCGTCAGCAGCCACCACTGGGCGGAATCGCAACCGTTCCGCGCCGCGTAGTCTGCCAAAATGGGTACCGAATCGTATTCGGGCATGGCCGTGTGCGACAGAATTCGAATCCGGTCGTCACCCGTGTAGGCGTCTTGGACCCTGCGCAAGCCGGCCGCCATGTCCACGCAAATTGTGGGGCAGGTCGTAAAAAAGTAGCTGACAATCCGGACTTTGCCCTCGACGTCGCGAGCACTGCGGCGGGTCCCCGTTTGGTCCACCAAATCAAATTCGGCCACTTGGTGGTCCATGCCCCTGCCCTCAAGGCTGTCGGCAACGAGTGCCGGATTCAAATCCGATGGATTGAGTATCGGAAGCTGCCGCTCAGGACGCTGTATGAGGTAGGCCGCCGTGACTCCGGTCATGAAAATCGCCGTTAAAATGCCTAATTTTAAGTATTCGGACTTCGAAAGCTTCCAGGCAGGTTTTGGCACGGTCATGGCACGAAGTTCGGGAACGTATCTTTACCATCATGCGGAATTTTGTACTTTTTTTAGCCACTGCTGCGCTCGCAGCTGCATGTACGCCCGAGGGCAATGATGTTTCGTTTCAGTTGAGCGTGCAGCCGAAATGGAACGGCCAGGATCTCGCCTACAGCAGCATGACCCAGGTGCAACCTGAAACGGGCGACACTTTTCAGTTTGAGCGCACCGACATGATCCTATCAGAGTTCGCATTAATTCAAGCGGATGGCAGCCGCCTCCCTCTAGTCGACGAGGCCGGCGATCCGATTTATGCCTTCTTCACCAAAGGCAAACCGTGGACCGTTTCGATTCCAGACAACATTCCTAAAGCCGAATACATAGGGATTGCGTTCACGGTTGGCCTTGATTCCGCGCGAAACTATGGAGACCCTTCAGTTTGGAAGGTGGGGCACCCGCTCAACCCAACCGTGAACAATCTGCACTGGGGCTGGCAGGGAGGCTACGTATTTATGGCCATCGAAGGCTTCTACCAAAACAACGGAGCGCGCGAGCCCTGGCTCTACCACATTGCCAACATGGAAAACCGTATGCCCGTGGTACTCAACGGAGTCCTAGACCTGCGTGGACCGCGTCGCCTCGTGCTGAACTGGAATGCCGAAAAGCTGTTTTACGCACTACATGAGGTTCGCCCCTCTGAAGACGGCGCTTTTTCGCACAGCAGTTTTGACGGCGGAGTCGCCCACCGAATCTCTGAAAATGTGAGCCAATCTTTCAGCTGGGTCGCATTAGAGAATTTGAAATGAAGTACCTGGCGTTAGTATTCGTCGCTCTCGTGGCCGTGAGTTGTGGAGAAAATCCGCCGCCCACGACACCGTATACGCTCAATGTGCCACAGGGCTTCCCGCCGCCTCCGATTCCTGAAGACAATCCACTGACCGTCGAGGGGGTGCTCCTAGGCCGTCGGTTGTTTTACGACCCCATCTTGTCGCGTGATTCAACGCAAAGCTGCGGAAGTTGCCACAATACAAGCTTTGGTATGACCGACCACGGTCTGCGCTTTTCAACCGGAATCACCGGGGCCGTCGGGGACCGCAACAGCATGCCGTTGCACAACCTGGCCTACCACACTGCATTTTTTTGGGACGGCCGCAGCCCGATGCTTCGCGACCTAACGTTGGTTCCGATTCAGGATCCGCGCGAAATGGACCACAGCGTCGAGGGCGTACTCGCAAAGCTCAATGCGAGCCCCACCTACCGCGACCTCTTCTGGAAGGCATTCGGGGTCAAGACCATCACGGCTGAAGAACTCGGATTGGCGGCCGAGCAATTCATGCTCACCATTATGAGCGGATCGAGCAAGTTTGACCGCTTTGCCCGCGGCCTCGAAAGCCTCACTCCCGAAGAGCAACACGGCATGCAGCTTTTTAACGGAGAGGCCAATCCCAATTCCCCAACGCGCGGAGCCGACTGCTTTCACTGCCACGGAGGGAATTTGTTTACCAATCATAAGTTCATGAACAACGGGCTTGACACGGTAATCACCGACCCCGGGCTTGGCGGAGTTACGGGCAATCCAAATGATATGGGCAAGTTTAAGGTTCCGTCGCTGCGCAACATCGCCTACACCCCGCCGTACATGCACGACGGCCGCTTTCAAACCCTGATGGAGGTCGTGGATTTTTACAACAGCGGAACCCACGCCAATTCTCCCAACATCGACCCTGCCATGGGCGACATCATTCGAGCGGGCGGACTAGGTCTTAACCTTCAGGAGCGCCTGGCACTCGTCGCGTTTTTGAACGCCCTCACCGACACATCCATTGAGAGCGACACGCTCTTTCAAAACCCGTTCAACTAATATGAAAAATCTTCTTTTAGGTTTCTGGCTCCTCGTTTCTTGTTCCGCGCTTGCGCAGACTTCCGAGGTAACATTTTGGGTTGATGGGGTGTGCGGAATGTGCGAAAAGCGCATTGAAACCGCCCTTTTGAATACCCCCGGAGTGCGCTTTGCCGACTGGTCGACTGAAACTCATCAGGTCAAAGTGGCATTTAACAGCAAGAGGCTCACCGAACAGCGACTCCACGAGGTCGTTGCATCAGTGGGCCACGACACCAAAAAACTCCGCGCTAAAGACGAGGACTACGCAAAAGTCCACGAATGCTGTAAGTACCGTGAGCTTGATGCGCATTAGTGCTTTAGGCTTCTGGTTACTGGTAACTGGCGTTGCGCATGCCCAAGTGCGCGACAGCGTCGTCGCTATTGACGAGGTCTTGGTGCGTTCTGAGGCTCCGGATGCGGTGGTTCAGGCCCGTTCCGCCACCCTTACCACCTCGATCGGACGGGGCGAACTCAAGAAGGCCGCCTGCTGCAACCTGTCGGAGAGCTTCGAAACCAATCCGTCCATCGACGCCGCGTTTACCGATGCCGTGACAGGGACGCGCCAAATTCAGTTGCTCGGACTCGACGGAAAGTATGCGCAGATTCAGACCGAAATGACTCCGCTCGTGCGCGGCTTGCTTTCCAACAGTGGGCTGCAGTTTATTCCCGGAACCTGGGTCGAAGGCATCCAGTTGACCAAGGGAATTGGAGCAGTGACCAACGGATTTGAGAGCATGACCGGCCAAGTCAACGTCGAGTTGATTAAGCCCGACGAAGGGATCAGCGCCGAAAACCCTCGACGTGCCAGCGCCAATGCCTACCTCAACAATGCAGGACGTATGGAGCTCAACGGCGACTGCGCGCAGCGACTCAGCGCCAAGTGGACCGTTGGAACCCTTCTGCACGCCAACCAAACCCGCTGGTTTCGGGACATGAACATGGACGGCTTTGCCGACAACGCGCTGGGGGGACAGCTCAACGGTATGCTCCGCGCCCGCTATTGGGGTCAAAACGGCTGGGAAGGCATTTTTACCCTGCACGGATTGCAAGACACCCGCGAAGGTGGGCAACTCGGACCAGTAGTCCCCAACCTTCCGTGGACCTCGTCGGTCGCCCAAAAACGCACCGCATTTACCTCAAAAACAGGATGGGTCAACCCCGACGATCCCGACATGAGTGTGGGCATCATTGTGCATGCCTACCAGCAGTCTTTGGATGCGCGCCTTGGCCCACAAGATGCAGCCGCAAGTCAGTTTCTCAAAGGAGACCAACGCGGCGGGATGGCACAGGTTCTCATTCGCGAGGGGGGCATGCAGTGGTCCCAGACTTCTGGGGTGAGTTGGTCGCTCGACCGGTACGTGACCGACTGGCACCACCCAGGCCTGGCGCACGACGATACATGGGTCGAATCAGCTCCGGGGGTGTTCAGCGAATGGACGTTTGAGCCCTCACCAAAGTTTACCGCCGTACTGGGTGCCCGTGCAGACTACCACTCGATTGCTGGGCTTCAGTACAGTCCGCGCGTTCACCTCAGGTACGCCCCTACTCCTCGCCTCACCGTTCGGGGGGGCTATGGACGCGGATTCCGCATGGCGATGCCCGCCGTTGAGTCACTGGGTAGGTTTGCAAGCGCCCGAACTGTGAACCACGCGGTGAATCCCTGGGGCACAACTCAAAACATCGAATCCGGAACCACCGCGAGTCTTTCTGCTGTCTGGAACTACGTCGCCAACTACTACCCAGGAAGCGTAGTGTTCGACGCCCAAATCAGCAACCTCGACCGCGCCGTGCTGCTCGACGTGTACCGAGAATCCTCAGAAGTTTTTTTCTACAACTCAAGTATGCACTCTCGCAGCATGAGCGTTCAGTGGGAACATCAGTTTTCAAAGAATTGGAAGGCTAGGGCTGCATACCGCATTCAAGATGTTCGCGGAGTGTACTTCGGTGTGTGGGATGCCGTCCCTTTTGTATCACCACGCCGAGCCATGCTGCACGCCGAGTACCAGTTCCGCCAAAAATGGTTCGCCAACGCCACGTGGCAGCACTACGCGGGAATGCACTTACCCCCGGGTCCCGGAGGTGCCGTCCGCAGTATGAGTCCCGACTTTGCGCTGCTTCACCTTCACCTTCGTCGGGATCTGCCGTGGGGCGACGCGTACTTTGGCGTTGAAAACGCCCTCAATGTGCGCCAAGCCGAGCCCATTGCTGGAGTCGTCGATCACCTTGACAACCACCGGTTTATCGGAGCCGATGAATACGCATTTATGGCAAATTTTGACGCAACCCGCGTCTGGGGCCCAATTTTCGGCCGCATGGTTTACCTTGGCATCAACCTTGCCTTGATGGGTAGCGATGACTGATTCTGTACTCCACTTGCGCGGCATTACCCGCGACTTTCAACTCGGTGCCCAAACGGTGCACGTACTCAAAGGCATTGACCTCGACATTGAGCGCGGTGCATATGTTGCACTGATGGGACCATCGGGGTCGGGCAAGTCCACCCTGATGAACATTTTGGGCTGCCTTGATACTCCAACTGCCGGAACCTACGTACTTGCCGGACGCGACGTCAGCCGAATGGCCGAGGCCGAACTCGCGGCGGTCCGCAACCAAGAAATCGGATTCGTGTTTCAAACGTTTAACCTGATTCCGCGCCAAACAGCCTTAGACAACGTCGCCCTGCCACTCGTGTACGCCGGAATCGGCAAAGAGGAGCGCCTTGACCGCGCCGCCGACGTCCTTCGCTCAGTAGGACTGGGTGACCGAATGGACCACCGTCCCAACCAACTTTCGGGTGGACAGCGCCAGCGCGTAGCCATTGCACGTGCTCTAGTCAACAAGCCTTCGCTCATTTTGGCCGACGAACCAACTGGTAACCTCGACTCTGCGACATCCGAAGAGATTATGCGCTTGTTTGACGACATTCATCAAGCCGGCAATACCCTGGTAGTCGTTACCCACGAAGAAGAAATCGCACAGCGCGCAAAACGCATCATTCGCCTCCGCGACGGCATCGTGGCGAACTGAGCCGCGCCTCTTCGCGTTACCTTCGGAGTATGACGCCATCGTTCACTTCCGAATTTCAGGCCCTCAAGGCCGCTGCCCCCCGTATTGGTGCACTCCCATTGAGTCACCGCCGCAACCGACTGAACGCCTTGCGCGCGGAACTGATTCGCCGCCGCAGCGAGCTCCACGCCGCGATGCGTGCGGACCTGAACCGTCCCGAGGTAGACAGCGACCTCAACGAGCTGCTGCCTGTCAAGGACTCCATCGACCACGTGCTCGCCAATTTGAGCCGCTGGACGCGCACTGACCGCTTGCCGCTTCCGTTGACCTTGATTCCGGGGCGTGCTGAAATCCACCACGAGCCCAAAGGGGTTGCCCTCATTGTGTCGCCGTGGAACTTTCCGGTGAATTTGTGCTTGGTTCCGCTGGTGTACGCGGTCGGCGCCGGCAACACGGTATGCCTGAAGCCGAGTGAACTGGCGCCCGCATCCGCTGCATTCATTGCTTCGGTGGTCGAGGCGGTGTTTCCGCCCGACGAAGTCTGCGTGATTCAAGGCGATGTGAGTGTGGCCGTCGCCCTTCTCGAGCAGCCCTGGAACCACATTTTCTTTACCGGGTCTCCCGGGGTCGGAAGCAAAGTGATGGCCGCCGCATCCAAGTACCTTGCCTCAGTTACCCTTGAGCTGGGCGGAAAGTCGCCCGTATTCGTTCACGAAGGCTATGGCGCCGACGCCGCAGGACGCCGCATCGCATGGGCCAAAGGGCTCAACGCGGGTCAGGTCTGCATTGCTCCCGACTACGCACTCGTCCCAGCCGCCCAACGCGCGGACTTCATCCAAGGTTTTAAGGCGGGCGTGGCCCAGCACTACGGAGATTCCCCCGCAAGCAACCCCGACTGGGTCCGCATCATCCAGCCCCGCCACTGGGACCGCCTGAACGACTGGCTCCAAGAGGCCATCGCCGAAGGCGCCCAAGTGTGGCAGCCCGATGCGCCGGACCGCGACCGACTTTACTTTCCGCCTACCCTCGTGTGGGACGCCCCCGAGCACCTTCAAGTCAGCTGCAGCGAAATCTTTGGACCCATTCTGCCCGTGTTCACGTACACTTCAACCGACGATGCGCTGACCCGCGTCAATTCCGGCCCCCAGCCCCTAGTGCTGTACATTCTCAGCCACGCCAAGGCCTGGACTGACCGCATCATTCACGAGACGCGCGCCGGCGGAACCGTCGTCAACGACTTCTACCTGCACTACATGCACCCCGAGCTTCCGTTTGGGGGTGTCAACAATTCCGGAATCGGTAAATCCCATGGAATCTGGGGATTCCGCGAATTCAGCAACGCGCGCAGCGTATACCGGCGCGGACGCTTTGCCCCCACTATGCTTCTAACCCCGCCGTACAAAGGATGGGTCAAGAAGGTGGTGGGCTGGCTGGTTAGCTGAGACTGGCAAGGTCGGCTCGTTAGCTCGTTGGCGAGGTTGGCTCGTTGGCAAGGGTAGCAAGGTTGGCCCGTTGGCCCGTTGGCCTGTTAGCCCAGTTGGCACGGTGGGCTGGTTGATTGACCAAAACATGAGCATTGGCTTCAGCACACAAGGACGCAAATACCCTTGAGCATATGCTCAAATCTCAGCTAATCTCAGCTAGTCTCAGCTAATCTCAGCCAATCTCAGCTAATCTCAGCCAATCTCAGCTAACCTTGCTAGTCTCAGCTAACTAAAGTTCGCGCTGAACCTCGACCTCTTTGAAGCCTTCGACAATGTCGCCGACCTTGATGTCGTTGTAGTTGTTGATGTTCAATCCACAGTCGAGGCCCTTTTTGACTTCGCGGACGTCGTCCTTGAAGCGCTTGAGGGATCCCAGTTCGCCCGTGTACTGAACCACGCCGTCGCGAATGACGCGGACGCGGGTGTTGCGGGTGATGACTCCGTCCATGACCATACAGCCGGCGATGGTGCCCACCTTGCTGATTTTGAAGGTCTCGCGAACTTCGATGGTGCAGGTGATTTCTTCTTTGACGTCGGGCGACAGAAGTCCAGACATGGCGTCTTTGATGTCGTTGATCGCGTCGTAGATGATGCTGTAGAGGCGGATCTCGATATCTTCTTTTTCGGCCAACTTACGGGCTGAAGCGGCGGGACGGACTTGGAATCCGACGATGATGGCTCCAGAAGCTGAGGCGAGAAGGACGTCTGAATCGGTGATTCCGCCCACGGCCTTGTGGATGATGTTGACCTGAATTTCTTCAGTGCTAAGGCGCTGAAGTGAGTCGGCAAGTGCCTCGATTGAGCCGTCCACGTCGCCTTTGAGGACGATGTTGAGCTCCTTGAAGTCTCCGACGGCCAGACGGCGTCCGATTTCTTCGAGGGTGAGGTTCTTTTGTGAACGTACGCTCTGCTCGCGGGCAAGCTGCTGGCGGCGCGTAGCGATTTGCTTGGCTTCGCGCTCGTCTTCAAATACGGCGAAGTTGTCACCGGCGGTGGGGGCTCCATCCAATCCGAGGATTGACACAGGTACCGCGGGGCCTGCAACGTCAATCTTATGACCGCGTTCGTCCATCATGGCGCGGACCTTGCCGCTGAATTGACCGACGAGCATGAAGTCTCCGACGCGCAGAGATCCGTTTTGAACGAGAAGGGTTGTCACGTAGCCACGACCCTTGTCGAGGGTCGCTTCGATTACGGTTCCTTTGGCGAGACGGTTGGGGTTTGCCTTGAGGTCAAGGATTTCGGCCTCGAGGAGCACCTTCTCGAGGAGCTTGTCTACGTTCAGTCCCTGCTTGGCAGAGATATCCTGCGACTGGATTTTGCCGCCCCAGTCTTCGACGAGGAGGTTCATTCCAGCGAGTTGCTCTTTGATGCGCTCGGGATTTGCGTCCGGGCGGTCAATCTTGTTGATCGCGAATACGATCGGAACACCTGCTGCTTGGGCGTGGCTAATGGCTTCCTTGGTTTGGGGCATCACCGAATCGTCGGCAGAAACCACGATGATGGCGATGTCGGTAACCTGGGCTCCGCGAGCACGCATGGCGGTAAAGGCCTCGTGACCTGGAGTATCGAGAAAGGTAATGTGCTGTCCGTCGGCCAGCTGAACACTGTAGGCTCCGATGTGCTGCGTGATTCCGCCCGCCTCACCTGCAATGACATTCGCCTTGCGGATGTAGTCAAGCAGCGACGTCTTACCGTGGTCGACGTGACCCATTACGGTCACGATCGGAGAGCGCGGAGAGAGATTTGCTTCATCCTCTTGCTCTTCGGCCAAAGCCTCTTGAACTTCTTCGTCGACAAAGGTGACGTCAAATCCAAATTCGTCGGCAACGATTGTCAGGGTCTCTTTGTCCAGGCGCTGGTTAAGCGAGGCCATGATTCCCAACGACATGCAGGTTGAAATGACTTCGGTCGGAGAAACTTTCATCATGTTCGCCACCTCAAGTAGGGTTACGAACTCAGTAAGCTTGAGGACCTTTTCACCCTCTTGGCGCTCGAGTTCGGCCATTTCGCGGGCTTCTGCACGTTCTGCACGCTTGTCACGGCGAATCTTAGATCCCTTGGATTTGCGGCCTCCGCCGAGCTTCTCAAGGGTCTCTTTAATCTTGCGCTGAATATCTTCTTGACTGACTTCGCGCGGAGCGCCTCCGCCTTGTGGTCCACCAGGGCCACGCTGACCACCAGGACCGCGCTGACCACCAGGACCGCGCTGGCCACCTGGGCCGCGCTGATAGCCGCCTTGACCAGGTCCTCCGACGCTTGCAGCGCCCGTGGTGGTGCGACCACCACCCGATGCGGGTTTTTGAAGGCCTTCAGTTTTAATTCGCTTGCGTTGTCCTGCTGCAGAAGGTTTCTTGGCAAATTGTGAAAGGTCGATTACTTGACCGGTCATTTTTGGACCGTCGAGTTTCTGGTATTGGGTCTCGTGGTGTGTAGTCTCAGGGGTTGCCTCTCCTGAATCGGCATTGTCTGCATTGGGCTCGGACGGAACCCGAGATTCAGATACCGCAGGTGCCTCTGGCGCCTTTGGCGCTTCTGGGGCTACTTCCTTAGGCGCAGTTGGCTCAAGCGCTGGGGCAACTTGGACTTTGGGTTCATCAACCTTCACGACCGGAGTCTCGACCACCACCTTGGTTGGTGCAGCTGGAGCGGCCGGAGCTTGGGCAATTTCTGCCGCCACGGCAGGAGCAGCCGAAGTTGCGGGAACAGCCGTAGGCTCAGCCGCCTTCTTGGGCGAAAGATCAATCTTACCGGCGACCTTAGGGCCAGAAAGCGTTGCCGTTGCTCGAATGACTTCGGGCTTCTTTTGTTCGCGCTCGGCCTGAATGGCCTCCTTCTCTTCGCGCTTTTTCTGAATGAGCGTTTCGGCCTTGTCTTTGGACGACTTGTCGGTGGCGAATTGCTGCGTCAGCAGGTCGTACTGGGCTTGATCAATCTTGGCGTTGCGGTTGCGATCTACCTCTTGGCTTTTGGTGGCCAAGAAGTCAACGGCGGTATCCAAGCCGATGTTCAGCTCGCTAAGTACTTTACTGATGCGGATGGTGCTCATAGGCGCAAAGGTCGGTTCTATTTAAGAATTCAGGTTGTAATCGTAGAAAAACCGTGGTTTATTCGGCTTCAAACTCCTTTTTGAGGATATTGCGAACATCTTGTACGGTCTCTACTTCGAGGTCGGCGCGGCGAGCGACGTCTTCAACGTCGGCGCGGAGCACAGACTTCGCCGTATCGTAGCCTCCGTTGCGAAGCTGGTCAATGACCCAGGCTTCGATTTCGTCGCTGAACTCGAGGAGTTCCACGTCTTCTTCTTGCACCACGTCTTCGCGGTACACGTCGATTTCGTAGTCGTTCAGCTTGCTGGCGAGGCGGATGTTGGTTCCGCCGCGGCCGATAGCCAGTGAAACCTGGTCTGCTGGCAAGTATACGTCGGCGTGGCGGCGCTCTTCGTCGAGAATCATGTTGGTGATCTTGGCAGGAGACAGTGCGCGCTGGATCATCAACTGAAGGTTGGTAGTGTAGTTGATCACGTCGATGTTCTCACCGCGAAGTTCGCGAACGATTCCGTGAATGCGCGAACCTTTCATACCCACACAGGCTCCGACAGGGTCGATGCGGTCGTCGTAGGATTCCACGGCAACTTTCGCCTTTTCGCCCGGAATCCGAACGACTTTCTTGACGGTGATGATTCCGTCAAATACTTCAGGGATTTCGGCTTCGAAGAGCTTGGCCATGAATTCTTCAGACGTGCGGCTGAGCAAGATGAATGGCTTGGTTCCACGAACCTCGACAAGCTTGACCACGGCGCGGACGGTGTCGCCCTTGCGGTAGAAGTCCTTCTCGGGAATCATGTCTTCGCGGCGCAGGATCAGTTCGTTCTGCTGGTCGTCGTAAATGATGAGCTCGCGGTGGCGTACGTGGTGTACTTCGCCGCTAATGATCTCACCCTCCATGGTCTTGTAGCGCTTGAAGAGTTCGCCTGAGTCGTGCTCTTGAACTTTTTGAACAAGGGTCTGGCGGAAGGCCAAGATGAAGCGGCGTCCGAGATCGATGATTTTCATTTCTTCAGAAACTTCTTCACCTACTTCGAAGTCAGGCTCGATTTTGAGGGCGGCTGAAAGAGCGATCTCGAGGTTGTCGTCCTCAACAGCTCCGTCTTCTACGATGGTGCGGTTGCGCCAGATTTCGAGGTCGCCTTTGTCGGGGTTGACGATGACGTCAAAATTCTCGTCGGTGCCGTACTTCTTGCGAATTTGAACACGGAACGCCTCTTCGATGAACGACATGAGGGTTACGCGGTCAATGCTCTTTTCGTCTTTGAACTCGCCGAAGGATTCGATGATGGCTAGATTTTCCATAGCAACTTAAACGTGAGAAACTTAGAATTTAAAGTCTAGGGTGATGCTGGACAGTTCCGCCAGCGGGATTTGGGTTTGCGTCGTCTGGTCCATTTTGCCTTTGCCGACCGTCTTGGGAACGCGTTCAGTGCGCTCCAGAGTAATGCTCGTGCCGTCGAAGGCAGCGAGCTTCCCCTTGTCTTTTTGGCCGTCCAAAAGCTTGACCACTACTTCGCGACCGAGGTTCTTTCGGTACTGGGCGTCCACCTTAAATGGGGTGAACATTCCCGGTGAAGACACTTCGATGGCGTAGTTCTCAGACGCTTCGCCCAGCGCGGATTCTATCGCGCGGCTGATCGTCTTGATTTGCGCCAAAGTGATGTGCCCCTCATTGAGGTCCGCATGGACTTTAATGTCGTTAGCGGCGCTCAGGCTTACCTCTACGGCAAAGGCATCCAACCCCTGAAGGGTCGTATCAACCAGCTGCTGCAGTTCGTGTTGGGTCATGTACGTGTACTTTAAAAAACCTTTAAAAATAGTCGAGGGGACTTTGTGGGTCCCCTCGATTTTGGATTCAGAAAGCGCTGCAAAGATACGCAGGGTTTTTTTACCACGCAAACCTCAGGCTCGCACGTACTTGGCGCCCTGCCTCGAGGACTCCAAACGCACGGGCGATTGAGAGGTGGTGGGCAAACGCCGTGTTCGAGGCGTTGAGGACTTCCACACTCCACGAGGCGCTCTTCGTAAGCACACCCGTGAGGCTCGCAGACCAAAGACCGTAGGCCGGCGTGTCTCCGTCCAAAAAGAGCTCTTCGGTCGGCGAGAGCCGTTTTTGAGCGAGGTAGTGGTCGAAGTGCAGTTCGGCATGAAGGCGCTGGTCGGGCAGTACATCGTAGGCCATGTGTGCGCCCCAACGGCCAGGAGCCATGAACGGAAGCGGATTGCCCGCTGCGTCTTCGCCAATGCTGAGGGCCGCCTGAGCATGCACGTGGAAGCGCTCAGCGGGGTGCCAGTGGGCGCGGGCCTCGGCTCCGTAGACGCGCGCATCGCCCTGCACGTAGTAGAAGCGCCACGAACCGCTGCTGTCGTTGGGGTTGAGGTAAATGAAGTCGCGGTAGGCCTGGTAGAAGGCGGTGAGCTGGGCGTCGAACCGCTCGCGCTCGTAGTTGAGGCCAAGGTCGGCGTTCCAAAGTTGCTCTGTGCGAAGATTGGCATCGCCGACTTCAAACCGCCCTGCGCCGAGGTGCGACCCGAAGGCAAAGCGCTCTTCGAGTTGGGGGCCACGGGTTCCGTGCGACATTCGAGCCTGAACACTCAGTGGTTTGCTAATGGCGTAGGCATAACGCAGCAGGGCGGCGTATCCTGCAAAGGCCCCAAGCTCGCCGCGAACGCCCGCAGAACGCGTGTGGCGACCTTTTTCGACATTGTAGTGCGCAAAGAGTGCCGACTGAAACTGTTCCACATTCGGGTAGAGCCATTCGTGCGCGTGCTCGTCGTTGCGCAGTACGCGGAGTTGCTGGTGCGCCCCAAGCGTCAGATGCCCGTCGCCGAGGCGGCGGTCCAAGGTCGTCGTGTGCGAGGCAGTGTACAGGTTGAACGCAATGTGTGCGTGGTCTTCGTGACCTGGTTCGGGTTCTTCACCCTCGTGCGCCTGGTCGTATTCGGCGCGGAACGAGGACTGAAGGCCCGTCACCGCCCGAAGCTTCCAGGTGCCTAGGTTGCGCTCGGCTTCCCACGCGAGGTGGCCTGCCTGGATGAGTTGGTCGCCGTGCTCGTGGTCGGGTTCTTGGCCCGGGGGGTAGTTTTTCTCGGGAAGCCCAAAGCGGCGTTGGACTCCCGTGAACTTGAGGCGGTGCTGGGTTTTGCCTTTTTGCCACGAGCCTAGGGCGCGCAGCGCGAGGGTTTGAGCGTGCGTGCCATGGACCGTGTCGCCGCGGGCATCGCGGTACTCGGGGCTGAAACCGCCGTAGGCTCCGACAAAGTAGACACCCGGCCCACTGCGGTGCAGGCTGTACTGGCCCGACCAGGGCATGCCGTTGGCGCCGCCGTTGAGGGTCAGCGAGTGCTGGCTGCCGGTGGCGCGCGGACGCACGTCCGAGAAGTAGAGCACACCGGCCATGGCGTCGGTTCCGAGCGCGAGGGAGTTGGGGCCGAGCATCACCTCAACGTGGTCGACGCCCATGAGCGGAAAGTCAAGCCCATGGTCTGCCCCACCCTGCATGTTGTCGTAGCGCCAGCCTTGGTAGGCGGTAACGACGCGGTAGCCGCCGAGGCCGCGCAGAATGGGTTTGACGGTGTGTCCGCCCACGCTTGCGAGTTGTAGGGCCGGAGCCTGACGGCTGAGCTGAAGCATGGCCGAGGGCCCTTGGTCGGCCAGGGTGCGCACGGGAATGGCGAGTACTTGGGTGGAGAGTGCGGACGGGTTGTCGCGCTGGGCCTCGACCGAAGCCTCTCCAAGTTCAATGACAATGGATGTGTCGCGTTGGCCCCAAAGCATGAGGGGCAGGGCCGCGAGCAGCCCAAAAAGTAATTTATTCATGATATTTTGAATGAGTTAACCCGACGCGGAGCGGTTCCGCGCACAATAGTCGGAGGTTAACCCACAGGCGGCCCACGAAGGGCAACCGCCTCAGAATCTGCATTCTTGGCCGAAGCGACACGGGCCACAGGCTCGTTGCGCCCCAAAGTGTGGGGCATCAGCTCCCAGCCGATGGCAACGGGCTGGGGAGCCGCGAGGTAGGCCGGATCAGTCCATTGGCACGAGTCGTCGCCTTCGTGCAGGTGAAGGCCCCGCTCGTAACAGTGCTCATGGTGGTCGTGCGCAAGGCTGTGCAGCACGGGGTCCGTGATCCGGGAAAACCAGAGCAGCAGTGCAAAACCAAGCAGAATTCGACGCATTAGCACAAAATTAGTTCAAACGCTCATCGGGCAGAGGGTGCCGATGGTTCATTGGGGTGGGGCGTTGTGTGCTTTGCGCTGAGGCACGTCAAACTCTTGAACGATTTTTGCGGTTATCTATGATTATGCGGAATTTTTTGCTTTTAGCCCTTGGTCTCTTGCTCACAGCGGGCAAGACGAATGCGTGCACGACGCCCTCGGCCTTGAGCTTGGTCACGCGCACCAACACTACGATCACACTGTCCGTGACGCCGGGCAACCCGAATCACCAAATTGAGTACGGTCCCCTAGGGTTTACGCCAGGTAGCGGAACCTTGACTCCGTGGTTTACTGGATTGACGCGAGTCATCACCGGCCTTTCGGGTTCTACAGGCTACGACTTCTACGTACGCGATAGCTGCGCGAACGGTCAAAAGAGTGCTTGGACGAGCTATTATGGTTATTCTACAGAATGCTCGAGTCCTGCAACGATACCGTGGTTTGAGAATTTTGACCACCAGTCCTTTGGTGTCCGTACCTCGTTTAACGGACTCGGTACGTATATGTGCGGATGGATTGCCAATCCGATCCAAGGATATGCATGGGTGCCCGGCCCACCGTTTCAAACATTCACATTTTCAGGTCCCGCGAGCGACCACTCAGGTAGGAGCAAGTACATGCTTACCGACCGGTTCGGTACGTTTAGCGGCGGTGGAAACAGTGCAGCAATTTTGCGCACTCCCCAAATCAACTTAGCGGGGGCAACGCAGCCAAGCATCTCGTTTTGGTACCACATGTTTGGAACGCAAGTCGATTCCCTCATTGTGGAGGCTTCTCAGTTCGGAAGTTCTAACTGGGTGCGGCTCGGAGCAATACCGGCCAATCCAAGCCAGTTCAGCAGTCAATCGAGCCCTTGGCAGCAGCAAACGTATCCATTAACGACGTTTTTGGGTCAAACCGTGATGGTTCGCTTTATCGGTAAAGGGACCACTAACTTTCCCACTTTGGGGCGAATCGCGATCGATGACCTCTTTATTGGACAAGCTTCTGGGTGCATCCCTCCTTCAAACTTTGTAAACACCGGGGTTCAGGCGAACACCGCATCTTTTTCGTTGGTTTTGGGCAGTTCTACGCACCACCAGATTTCAATTGGCACTCCTGGTACTGCGGCTGGGAGCGGATCCATTCGTAGATTTTCTGGTACAACGACTACGCTTACCGGTCTTGCTGCAAACACCACGTACGAAGCCTACGTGCGTGATTCCTGTGGCCCCACCTCGTTCTCGTCATGGATCGGGCCTATTTCGTTAACTACGGCGTGCAATGCGTTCAGCGCTCCGTGGTCAGAGAACTTTGACAATAGTAGTTGGATTGCACCTGCGTTTAACCAAGCAGGCACTTGGCCGAACTGCTGGAACCGATCTACAACGACAGGACTAACGATGCTCGTGGGTCCGCCATTATTTAGTGCCGTCAATACCGGGCCGAGTGACGATCATTCACCCGGTACCGCGGGTAAGTACGTGTTCATGGACGCCATTGGGTTTGCGTCGAGCAATACATCCACACAGTTTTTTACCCCACTCATCAATTTGACCCCACTGAATGTTCCCGAACTCACGTTCTGGTACCACGCATACGGAACCCAAATTGCAGGAGCCAAGCTTCACGTAATCAACAGTTCTGGGGTAGCGACCCAAGTGTGGTCCAGCACGGGGCAGCAGCAATCTGCCGAAACAGATCCTTGGCAAGAGGTGATTGTTAGCCTTGCCGCCTACGCGAATCAAACGATCCAACTTCGCTTCACTGGTGAGGCGACCGCTGCGAACGCGTTCTTTTGTCAGTTGGCCTTTGATGACCTTGATGTACACGAGACGCCAACCTGCCCCAAACCGACAGGATTTACCGTGTTGAGCACCAACAGTGGCTCAGTCAACGTATCATGGACCGGCGGCGCAAGCCCTTGGGTCGTCAAGTACGGACCGAGCGGATTCAATCCAAGCAGTGCGGGAACACGGGTTGTTGCGTCGAGCAATCCGTTCGTGCTCAGTGGGTTGGCGCCCAATACGGCCTACGATATTTATGTGAAAGATAGCTGTGGTCCTGCTAGCGTAAGCCAGTGGTCCACTATGGCTTCTGCAACCACTGCATGCTTGGCGGTAAACGCTCCGTTTACCGAAACCTTTAACTCAAGCCAGTGGGTCGTCGGCGCGTGGCCCAACTTGGCCGGAAGCATTAACAGCTGCTGGTCCCGTTCTCAGGGCAACGCCACCACAGATTTCTATTGGACCGTGGGGCAAGGCCCAATGCAGTCGGGTACGTCAGGACCCAACCAGGGCGTGAACGGAGGTAAGTACATGTTTACCGCAGGATTTGGCAGTAACGGCACCGGGGTTGCGCTGCTTACGTCGCCATGGATCAATACCGTTCCGTTGACCACTCCCATGCTGCGCTTTCATAGCCATTTGTTAGGGGCTATCATCGATGAACTTCAAGTATTAGCCGATACCGGAACGGGTTGGCACTCAGTTTTTGTGGTACAGCCTGGTGCTCAGGCCAGTGCAGCATCGCCATGGACGTTGCATGAAGTACAGCTTCCGGACTACTCAGAAACCACAGTGCGGTTCCGATTCCGCGGCGTAAAGGACAACACGACTAACGGTTGGGCCGAATTGGCAATTGACGAATTTGGGGTGGTTGAGGCTCCCATTCCGACATGTACCGCGCCATCTGCAGTTGCCGCCATTGGTGTGGGGGTGACGGGGGCCATAGTAACCTTTACTGCGGGCGGCGGCAGCACCCGAATCGCCTATGGCCTTGCGGGGTATGTTCCGACTAATGCCACCTCGGCAGCCAATGGAATCGCTTCACCCTACCCGATTACGGGATTAACCGCGAACACCACCTACAATGTCTACCTCAAAGACAGCTGCACCAATGGTTTGGCAAGTGCTTGGGTCGGCCCATTGACTTTTACCACGCAGCCTTGCCCGGCGGTTTCAGCTAATTTCACATCGGCAGTTATCGGCATGAATGTGATTTTGACGGCCCAAAACCTAACCCCAACCAATACGTACCAGTGGACGGTGACGAATTCTAGCGGAACCGTTGTAGCGTCACCAAATTCAGGTTCTACCACCGTTCCCATTGCCATGCAAGGCACCTACACGGTGCGATTAATCGTGGCCAACAACTGCGGCAGCATCGACACCGTGCAAACCACAATCAATGTGTGCGCCCAATTGAGTGGCGGATTCACTTTTGGAGTATCTGGGAACACCGTCACCTTCACGAGTGCGGCGATCAATGCTGCAGGTGCAGTATGGAACTTTGGAGACGGCGGACAGAGTACCGCAACAAATCCCGTACACACCTATGCCGTTTCTGGCCCATATACGGTGACAATGAAGGCGTACAACATTTGTGGCGATACCGTGACGGCGTCGCAGGTAGTCATTACCTGTTCGATTCCGACGGCCGAATGGGTAGCTAGTGTGCTTTCGTCGAACGGAGCCGGGATGCGCGTTCAATTCGAAGCAGGTCCATGGTGCAGCCCCGACGTGGTCGGCTACCAATGGCTGTACGGTGACGGAACCCAAGGTTTTGGTGCGAATCCGATTAAGACGTATGCGGTTCCCGGATTGTTCTACAACGTGACGCTCATCGCGTCCAACGACTGCGGTGGAAAGGATACGCTGACTAAATCCCTGCGCACGGTCGGTTTGGATGAAGCGTCGGTCAGCGCCCTGTGGTACCCGAATCCCGCGGCCTCAGGCCAGTGGATTTCGAGCCCGAGCGACGGTGATGTGGCGGTGTATACCCTCACTGGCCAGCGTTTGGCGTGGCCGCAGCGGGTGGAATCCGGGCGTGTGCTGGTGCAGGTTCCCGAACACTGCCCCGCCGGGGTATACGTCATGTGGCAGGGCGGAAAGGCGGTGCGTCTAACGGTGCATTAGACCTACTTGCGCATGTAATGGTGCACTTGGGGTGAAACGCCTCCTGCTTTCTCGCTAAGGAGGACATAGGTTCCGTCCTTAAGCCAAGCAAAAATTTCTCCCTGGGCCTCTTGGTCGGTGTACGGAAGCTGAGTTGGAACCCGCTGCAGCACGTCACAGGCTGCCTCATGGGGAGCTGCATCCCAGTAATACAGCCGGCCGTAGCTGCGAATCACTATTGGTGAACGGCCGCCGGGCAGCTGCTGGCGGTCTGCCGCAGTTGTCATAAACAGGGGTAGATCGCCCAAGTATTGGGCAGTATCACCACCAAGCGAGGGCTCTGAAGGAAGCACATAGATCCGATTGCGCACATCGCGCTTCGAAACGAGGTAAACCCGCCCATCCAGGGGGTCCGCAAACATCGATTCCGCATCGCGCGGGCCGTCTTCATAAATGTATGTCCACTCCTTCATCACTGAAGGTTCATGGTTTTGAATTGCGGAACCTGCGGTATCAATGCCTACTGGTTCTGGCAGTGCATACACTCGTCGCGTCGGATGTACCGCATCATTGTCGCCTATATCCCCAAAGTACAACCAGCGCTGGCCGCTGGCATCGGTCCAGTGCGCGAGGTCTTCCCAGTCTTCGTTCGTCCAGCCCGTGACAAGCTGCAATCGGCTCATGACCCTGCCGTTGCGTACGTCCACAAGGTAAAGCAAGGGGCCAGCTCCGCCGTCTTCAATCACCCACACGGCGTGGGGTGCCCATTCGCAGTACACGGCCCCAGAAGCCTCGTCCAGTGCAACAAATCCATTACTAAGTTGCGGTATGGTATCAAAACCCGGCTGTAGCGCCAAGTTGGTGACGTCGTAATTGATAGAAAAAGGCACGAAAGGTTCGGGGGAGGAATCACGGCAGGACTGGGCGGCGGCCACCGCAGGCAGTAGAGTCCATAGTACAAGATTAGTCGGGCGCATGCACAAACCTACGATGCTGCACGTGTGCATTTCGTTCAAAAAAACCGTAGTTAGTCTGTGCACCGCGACGCCGCGGTCGCTACCTTGTGGTCCGGTGGACAACCCGTGCACCAATTCACTATTAAACCCGACAACCTATGAGCCAGCCTACTGCCCAGCAGATTCTCGACACTCTTTGCGATGCCTACGGCACCACGTTGGCCGAAGTCATGTCGAACCTCGATGCCGAATCAGATATTCCGGCCGACGTTCAAGCCGCCGAAGAAGTCATGAAGATGGTCTTCAGCGGAATCATCAACGAAGCGTTTGACGAGGGCCGCGCCCGCACTGTCGAAATGGAAAAAGACGACCAGTTCGGCATCCTGATCGATGAAGACTTTCTCGAAGAGATCGGCTTTGAACTCGATTTTGACGAAGTCGACGAGGACGAAGAAGAATAACCCAAATTTTACCTGCACCTAAGTTTGCGGCACGTGCTTTGATAACAGAGGCTCGGAACCGCTTCTCGCTCTGCGTTTCGTAGTGTGTTAAGGTGTTAAGGTATATTGGTTCCCCTAGAAGCCCGCAGAAATGCGGGCTTTTTTGGTACATTTAAGAATGGTTCGTTCGAAAGCGGTGTTTTGGTTATTGGCGGTGGTCGCAGTGGTGGTCACCTTTTGGCAGCAACCATGGACCGTCCGAGGCGGCTACGTACGCAACCAAGTAATTTCGTACGATGTGGCGGGCTACTATGCCTACCTCCCCATGGTATTTATCGAGGGCGACGTGCGGCTCGAGAAGCCCTGGAAGTACGACATGATCCAGCTTGTAGGCGTGCACGAACACCCCGAATCGGGCGGGCGCCACCTCAAGTTCACCATGGGTATGGCCGTGCTCTACGCGCCGTTTTTTGCCGCTTCACACGCGTACACCCTGGTCGTGAATCCCTCAGAGGCCCACGGGTTTTCAAGGCCCTACCGCGTCGGAATCGCCCTTGCCGGCCTCTTCTACCCGCTTTTGGGCCTATCGCTGCTTCGGCGGGTGCTGCGCCACTACGTTCCCGATGCGGCGATTGCGTGGACGCTCGTCGCGCTCTTTTTGGGCACCAACCTCTTTTACTACGGAACCTATCGGGGCGCCATGAGCCATGGGGCCACATTCATGCTCTCCGCGGCGATGCTCTACCACGGGGACCTTTGGCGTCGGCGCGAGCAAGCTTGGCGGCTTCTGGTGCTCGGAGCCCTCGCGGGCCTCATCGTACTGATCCGTCCCGTCAACATCCTGATTCCAATGGCGGTCGCCGCACTATTTACCTTGGATGGCCGCTTGCCCAAGGGCTTGCTTACCGCCCAACGCCTCGCTTGGGCCTTAGTAGTGGCGATCGCAGTCGGAATTCCGCAACTGCTGTACTGGAAGGTCAGCACCGGCCACTGGATCGTGTGGTCCTATGGCGCTGAGCGCTTTTTTTGGTCGGAACCCGCCTGGATTCAAGGTTTATTCAGTTGGCGCAAGGGCTGGATGCTGTACACCCCGATGGCCGCGTTCATGGTCTTCGGGTTTTGGGGGCTTGCCCGCAAAAAGCCGTCCTGGGCCCTCGTGGTGGGGTTCTACCTCATCGCCCACGCCTATATCACATTCTGCTGGTGGGCGTGGTGGTACGGCGGAAGCTTCGGCGCCCGCCCCCTGATCGACGCCTACGCGCTGCTGGCGCTGCCGTTCGCCGTGTACTTCCAGCGTATGCTCGAGGAATCCCCGGCGTGGCTCCGCCGGTTGAGTCTTGCGGCCGCCGTGGGGATTGTGGGGCTCAATCTGGTTCAGACCTACCAGTACAATGCGGGGTTTATTCACCACGACAGCATGTCCCGAGAGGCCTACTTCGACGTGCTTCAAACGTTTGACTACCCCCGCAAGGAGTCCCTGTACCCGCCCGACTACGAGGCGGCGCTTGAGGGGCGGGTTGAGCGCTACTAAATAAAAAGCCCGCCGAACTTGCGCTCGGCGGGCTTTAATCGGTCAACTCCGCTTAGTGGCGAATCAGTTTCGCAGTATGCACTCCACGCTCGGTATGCAGTCGTACGAAGTAGGCGCCAGGTGCCCACAAGGCACTGGGAAGTTCCACTTCTTCAGCATTGAGCGAGCGAGCAAATACGGGGCGTCCGAGGATGTCGTACACCTCAACTGAGGTAACACTTGCTCCAAAGGCGCGCACCACAGCGTTTGCGGTGGTCGGGTTCGGAACAAGCTGCACCTTTACCGACTCCACTTCGGGAACCGAGATGCTGTAGCCCACCGCGTTCAAAGCTTTAGCCATGCGGGGAAGCGTGTACGCCATCACTGTATCGATGTACAAATTCGACTGTGCCTTGATGTTAGGGTTGGTTTCGTTCGCTGACAAGGGGTCGTTGGCATCCCACCAATCCCAAGGGTTGGCATTCACGCGGAATGGCATCGCCATGTTGGGCGGTAGCATATTGAACGTGTAAATGTTGTCTTGGTTGCCCACGTTGTGCGGATTCGTGCGCGCCTTTACACTGTACGCGTCATTCATCGTTGAAGCGGCAAGTACGCTGTTGTTGCCAAACGTGTTCGACATCTTCACCGCTGTGTGCGATCCCGCAACTTCAACTACGGGGAAGAATGCACCTGCGATGGGTACGTTCACCATTCCGCGGTAGTAAGGAGCAAAAAAGTCGTAGCGGCTGTGGAAGCTAACCATCGGTGCGTCTCCCTGGGCCAACCAGGCTGAGTCGCCAAGAGCTCCGCCCAAGTTGATGACCATGTTGACGGCATGAGGTACGCCTTTGTACAACTCGATGTTACGACCAGGCTGGGTTTGGTCCACCAACGGGAGGCCCGTGACCGGGTGAGCTCCGATGATTGTGGCCTTACCTCCGTAACCGTTCCAATCGCCTACTACTGCAGTGTCGATGTAGGGGTCTCCCGCGCTCACGGTGCCACCGAACATACCGGTTCCGGCCGCAGTGTACTGGAATTTCGCCGGAGATGCGATCTCCGCAAGATTGTTAATCGTAGCGTAGGCCAGGGTAATGTAGCCTCCTGAGCCCGCGCCCATTAGCGAAATCGCACTGGGGTCAATGCGGTAGGGATCGCCCAAAGCGAGCTTCGAGGCACGCACGGCGCGCACACACACCTTGGCATCCTGTACTGCATTGTAAACTGCCATCAAGTTGGTTCCGCGGCGAAGGTCCAAGTTGGTCGAGTTGGCCAACCAACCGAGGCGGTAGCTCGCCGAAACGGCCACAAATCCGCGGCGCGCGAATCGCTTGGCGATTTCAACGACGGCCGAATCCTTGCGGTCTCCCATCGGCGATGCGAGGCCCTTGGGCAAGAATGATCCCGTGTGAAAGATGATAACCACCGGGCGTGCGGTCTCGCTATCTACGGCAGTGTCGGGCATGTAGATGTCTGAATACATCGGAATCACCATCGGTCCGCCCATCGTGGCGGGCACGTACTGGCTGAAGTTGTAGCCGTAGGCTACGTTAGGAAGGACGGTAAGTTGCGCGTCGGTAAAGACTTCGTCGACGTAGCGCGACTGCGCGGACGCCGTGAAGCTGGCTGAAGCAAGCGCCATGGCCGCCAAAAGGAATTTAGAGTAGTGTTTAATCATACGATTAGGTAATTAATGTTCAGAAACTTACGAAAAATTTTACTTGGTTGGTGCATCCCAGGTCAGTGAGAGGTAGGTGAGTCGGCCCACAGCTGGACCCCCGTAGACCTGAACGACGCGCTGGTTGAGCAGATTGCTTGAGCCCAACTTGACCGTCCATTGGCTGTCTGATGAAGTCCACGAGGTCTGTGCATCGACCAGGCTATAGCTCGGAATCCGCCCCGTAAACTGGGGCGAACCCTCAAAGAGGAAGCCTTCGACCCACTTGTAGGCCAGGGTATAGCCACAGCGGCCCTTGCCGAGCTTCCAGTTGAGATCGCGGCCTGAGATTGAGAGGTTGTACTTGTGCTCCGGGGTGTTGTATGCGGGAATGATGGGGTCATCAGCACCTGAATTCAGCACATTCCAGGTGTAGTTCCCGGCCAATGTATAGCGCTTGATGTAGTAGTTGGCTCCGATACTAAATCCTTGGGTGGTCACGCGCTCTTGGGCATTAGATGCCAGACGATAAGCCTCAACCCCGCGAAGCCGGTCAGCGGCGCTTCCGCCCGGATTGTCGTCAATCTTGAGGGCTAAGTGGTAACCAATAAAGTCCGTGTACCAGCTGTAGTAGTAGGTCGCGTCGAGGTAGAGTCGGTCCCACCATGTACTGCGGTAGCCCAGCTCAATGTTGCGCACCTGCTCGGGGCGGACGCCCGGCATGCTGTAGTACTGCCATTGCCAATTAGCGCGGTCTTGGGGTCCCGCCGCCAAGAAGTCGCCGACCTCATCAATAGTTACAAGCGAATCGTAGCCGTTTAAGTTGCCCAAGAGCAGCGCCCGGCCCACATTGTAGTAGAGGTACTGGTCCTGAAGGGTTGGGTTCCGCACTGCCGACGAGAAGCCCAAGCGCCACACCGTTTGGGCAGTGGGGCGGTACACAATTGAGGCCGCGGGTGAAAAGAGCCACTTAAAGTTTTGGTTTTTATCCGCCCGGGCCGTCGCATTCAGGGTCCACTTATCGCCCCATTGGCGTTGGTATCCGGCATACATGCCCAGCTCCGCGACGCGCAGGACGCGGCCGTTGGTGTCGCTAAACAAGGTTCCGCGCGAATTGGGGCGGTACTGGCGAAGGCTTGCCCCTGCAGTGAGCCGCCCGCCCGCGAGGTCAAAGGCACGCTGGCCATGTAGGTGGGCGAGCGAGGATCGGTCCCAAAACTGCGATCCGCCTTCGGTAAATGGGCGGGTAATGATGGATTGCTTCAGCGCCTCAAATGCTGCTGACCCCGGAATCAGCATACTGTCGGGATCGTAGGCCATGTCCATCCAACTGCGGTTGTCCGCGTGAAACGATTGAAACGCTTGAGGATTATTCGCCCACAATTGGGCCATGGCGTCGCTAAACTCGGCGTTGGGGAGCGTTTCACTCGGGTAACCGTTTAAGCCGCGGACCTTTTGTTTTTGAAAGATGTTCCAAAACGAGCGGTACTGGTTGGCCCAAAACCCTTCATTCAGCACTGAGTCCTGCATGCGAAGTGCCGTAAAGTAGGCGTCGTAGGTCTGGCCCGCGTCCTCGTGGGTCGTGTAGGCGCGCACAAACCAATCCTCGCCCTTGCGAAGTTCCACGCGGTTTTGAAGAAACTTTATATCCTTGAGGCTGAATCGGTTGTCGCCCTGGTAGACGGTGGTTCCGGTACCGTAATTGAGGGCATAAATGCCTTCGATACCCGACTTGCTGCGGTAGTGCACCGAAGTGGCCATCTTGAGATTTTCGGTATTGTAGTCCACCAGGGCGGATTCTTCGATGCCTCGGCGATGGTAGGTTCCGATGCCCGCGTAGGTTTTGACGTCGCCCCCGTCATCGTAGGCGATTTCGTCGCCGTAGCGGTTCACCGCGTCGTAGCCTCCAGGGTTGTCGGCGGCAGACTTTGAATCGTCGGTCGGGTCAAGGTTGGTCGCCTCCCAGTCGTCGGCGCGAAGAGCAAATAGGTTGATTTTGTAGGCCCAACTCGCACTTCCGTCAGCCCGCTTAAACGCTTGAGCATGGCGGAATCCAAATTCCGCCAAGCGGCGCTCGCCCCCCTTCAACTGCACCGATGTCCCCTGAAATCGGTACGGGTCTTTGGTGGTCATTGCGATGACGCCGTTAAACGCCGAAGGGCCATACAAAGCGCCCACTGCGCCCGAAATCACGTCGACCTGCTGCACGTCAAGTTCGCTGGCACCCAAAAAGTTGCCGAGCGAAAAATTCAATCCCGGAGCCTGGTTGTCGACTCCATCAATGACTTGGAGACTGCGCACCGGGCTGGTGCTGTTGAATCCGCGGGTATTGATGATTTTGAATCCAATGCTCGCCGAGGTAAGGTCTACGCCCTTCATGCTTCCGAGCGCTTCGTAAAAGTTGGGCGCGGGCGCCTCTTTCATGCTGGCCAAATCCAGCGCTTCGACCGTCAGCGGAGCCTGCTTTTGCTTTTCAGAAATCTTTGAAGCCACAATCTGTGCCTCGGCAAGTTCCACCGATGACGCGTTGAGTTTGATGTTCAGCGGATCCGAGTTCCGCACTTCGCCTCGGTAGGTGTCAAAACCAAACGCCTCCACCGCAATTGACGCGGGAAGACGTGCACCCTGAACGACAAACTTGCCGTCCGGGTCTGTTACCGCCTTAGACGCACCCACGGTAACGACCGCTGAAGGCACTGCCTCACGGGTTTTGGCGTCGGTCACGGTTCCGGTGATGCGTGCGGTTTGTGCATAGATTGGTGCAACGAGCAATAGGCTCAGCAACCCAAGGATCCGGGCAACTAACTTCATACAGGGGCGTTTAGGTCCCTGTAAAGTACGGCTTTTCGGAACACTACGGGAACGGCACCGTCCAGCGACCGCTCGCTACCCGGGCGTGAAAGGCCTCGGCGAGGCCGGCCGAAATGGGTCCGCCCTGGCCACTGCCGATGCGTCGCCCGTCCACCTCGACCACGGGGGTGAGTTCGCCCATGGTTCCGGTGCCGAAGGCCTCGTCGGCCGTGTAGAGTTCGGTCAGCGACAGGTCGCGTTCCTCGGTCGGAATCCCCAACTCACGACCCAGCTCCAGCACGATTCCGCGCGTGATGCCCGGAAGGCAGTTGGTCGCGTGCGGTGTGAGCAGGTGACCACCCCGGATCATGAAGATGTTGGTTCCGTTCATCTCGGCCACAAATCCACGCTCGTCGAGCATCAGGGCGTCGTCGGCCCCTGCGACGTTGGCCTGAATCTTTGCCAAGATGTTGTTAATGAGGTTGTTGTGGTGGATTTTTGAATCTACAAACTGCGGACTGTTGCGGCGAATCGCCGACGTCACGATGCGCACCCCCGCGGCGTTGTCGTATACGGGCTTCTTCCACTCCGCCAGCACAATAAGGGTGCAGCCCTTTTGGTTGAGGCGCGGATCCATTCCTGAGGTAATCTTCTCGCCGCGCGTCAGGGTTAGCCGAATGTGGCTGTCACCGCGCATTCCATTCGCTTCAAGCGTTTGAAAGATGGCGGAACGGACTTCGTCCCGCGTCGGAACGTTAGCGAAGGCCATCGCGTGGGCCGAAGCAAAAAGTCGATCGAGGTGGTAGTCCAGGGCAAAGATTCCGTTGGTATAGACCCGAAGGCCCTCCCACACCGCGTCGCCACCTTGTACGGCGGAATCAAATACACTCACTTTTGCCTGGTCGCGGGGCCAGAGGCGGTCGCCGACCCAAACCTGAAGGTTGGCATTTTGGGGATTAAACGTTTGAAGCATTTGAAGCGAATTTAATCGATGGGGTGCGACTGGTTAGCCAAGCGCGTATAAAGTGGGGCCACCTCTTCGGCCAAAGCCTCGAGATGCTCAGCCATGCGCGGGGGTTCAGGAGACGCCAGACCAAAGCCGGTGGACTGGTGTACTTGAGCATACCAGTGCGGAGCCCACACCCCGTCGTAGGGCTTGGGGCCCGCTGGCCAAGACAGCTGTTCCGATCGAAATTCAAGGTCCAACGCAGCGCAAACGGCGCGAAACCCCCGTTCGGGATCCCGCAGGAGTTGGTCCGAGTCGACCACCACGTACTGGGACCCCAGGGATTGCAGCTGGTTAAGCGCTTCGAGCTGCTCCCGCAGGGCCACGTCGCGCAGCTGCACGTCCGGAACCACCTTGGCAAACGAAGCGATGACTTTGCGGGGACTTCGAATCCACAGAATGTGCTTCCAGCCCGCCGCGGGGTTGAGGTCTACGCCGTCCATGTGGTGCGCCATGTTTTTGAGGTACACCGGTTTGGGGCACCCCGCGAGCTGCGCCCAAACCTCGGCTGGGTCGGTAGGCTGGCTCGCCAAAACGTCCGCACGTCCGGGATGGTCCGCGCCCGTTCGCGCCAAGTAGGCCGCATAAAAGGGCTCGTCGACCACCGACCAGCCCGGCCGCTGGGCAAAGCTGTACATCAGGGCTGTCGAAACATTTCGCGGACCCGAAAGGGCGTGGACTACATCCATAGTAAACGAATGTACGCGTTGGTACCGGATTTGTAATCCGGGCTATCTTCACCCCATTAAACAAAGCCAAACCATGACCACCCGTCACCTTTTCACGACTGCCATCACCATTGCCATAGTTTCACTTCTTGCCGCGTGCGGATCCGCCAAAAGCACGTCTGCCATCAATTTGACCGCGGCCCAAGCAAAATACCCCGGGTACAGTATGGCGGATTTCACGACCGGACAAGCATTGTATGCTGCAAACTGCGGGCGCTGCCACCCCGCCTACGCGCCAAACTCACACACTGAAGCGCAGTGGGCGAAATGGGTTCCAAAAATGGTACCTATGGCCAATAAAGAAGCCGGAACCGTCGCTATTGACGAGTCCGGCCAGGAGCTAATCCTCAAATTTTTGTACGCAGCGTCGCACTAAACCTTGGGCGCGAGCGCCCCTTGGCGGAACGTGACGTAGGACGTCATCAAAATTCCGAGGATTACTAGCGGAAAAAACGTTTGCGCATCAGGCCCGTCCACCATGTAGTGGCTGAAGGTCGCCGCCAACAGTGAAAACGTGAAGCCGGCATAGGCCCATTCTTTCAAGCGTGCAGGTGCCATCGGAACGATCAGCACAAGGGCTCCGGCCACCTTCATGATGTTGAGAAACACCCGAAAGTAGTCAGGGTACCCAAGGTGGGCCACCCCAGCCTTGGCCATTTCGGTATGGCCAGTGAGAGCGGGCATCACGCCTTCAAATAGAAAAATGATGCCGGTGGCAATCCAGAAAGTCAGTCGTGTTTTGTTCATGGTTTGAGCCATTCGTTGAGCCAGTTAAAAAATTCGTGCTGCCACACCAGCGCGTTCTGTGGGTTCATAACCCAGTGGCCTTCTTCGGGGAAGTATAGAAATCGAGACGGAATTCCGCGCAGCTGAGCCGCTTGGTACGCCTCCATGCCTTGGTTGAGCGGAACCCTAAAGTCGTTGCCCCCGTGAATCACGAGCAGCGGAGCCGTCCATTTGTCCACATGGTTTTTGGGGTTGAATTCGCCGTAGGACTTTGGCTGGGGCTTGTCCCAGTAGGCGCCGCCCAAGTCGTGGTTGGCAAAAAACAGCTCCTCGGTGGTGCCGTACCAGCTGTCCATGTTAAAGAGTCCGCAGTGCGAAATCAGCGCCTTGAACCGGCCCTCGTGAATGCCCGCGAGCTGGTAGACGCTGTAGCCGCCGTAGCTGGCGCCCACGGCTCCGAGGCGCTCGGCGTCCACGTAGGGTTCGGCCGCCACCGCGTCAATTGCCGCGAGGTAGTCCTTCATCGCTTGCCCGCCCCAGTCGCCTGAGATCTGCTCGTTCCATTCGCGGCCAAAGCCTGGAACTCCGCGGCGGTTCGGTGCGACGACGATATAGCCCTGGGCTGCCATCACCTGAAAGTTCCACCGAAAGCTGTAGAACGCGCTCACCGTGCTCTGCGGGCCTCCTTGGCAGTACAGCAGGGCTGGGTACTTCTTTGCAGGGTCAAAATTCGGCGGGTACATCACCCACGTCAGCATTTTTTTGCCGTCGCTGGTCGGAATCCAGCGCTTCTCAACCGTGCCGCGCGCAATCTTGGCATAGTCGGCGTCATTGACGTGGGTCAGAGCCACCGGGGCTTTGCCGCCCAGTGTGTAGAGCTCGTTGGCCTGGTTCTGGTCCATGCGCTCGGCCACCAGGATCTTGCCCGCATAATCAAAGCCGCCAAAGTCGAAGTCGCCCGAGGTCAAGGGCGTCACCGTGGCCTTCGCCCCCTTGAGCTCAAGGCGGATCAGCTGGTTGGACGCCTCTTGGGTCACGTTCAGAACCATACTTGTGGGCCCCACCCACTTCAGGTCGTTGACGTACTCGCCTGCTACGTCGATACGGCGAGGCTGCGCGCCCAGCGTGCTGAGGTCGAGCAGGTGGAGCTGGTTGACGTCGGATTCAAAGCCGTCGGTGGGCATTGCCGTAAAGGCCAGCGTCTTGCCGTCGGGCGAAATGCGCGGGTTTCCGTCGTAGCCGCTCAGGCCCGGAAGCTCCGTAGTCTTCGACGTAGCCACGTCGTAGCGGTAGAGCTTCGAATCGGTGTGCAGCGCGAACTCCTTACCAGTGGCCAGCTTGGCTGAATACACGATAAATGACCCATCGGGGCTGATGTCAAAGGACTCGGCTCCGCCAAACGGAGGCAGCGGCGCATGGCCGCGTACGCCCTTGAGAATGTCGGTGTACTCCGTGGCCGGATTGGGTGCGTCGGGAACTACGTGCGCAAACGCCACGTGGTTGTAGTGGTAGTCGGTCCAGCTGTCCCAGTGGCGGTACATCAGGTCGTCAAACACGGCGTAGTTGGCCTTTGGCGCTTCGGGGTGGCGCTCGAGCGGAGTTTGGTCGAGCTTTTCACGCGTCACAAATGCCACAATCCATTGGCCGTTGGACAGTTCTCGGAACTTGACATCGCTGGCCCCGCCCGGAATATCCAAGTGCACCCGCACGTCGCTGCCATCAAGGGCGCGTGACTTGAGTTTGCCTTGGTGCACGTACGCAACGCGGGTTCCGCCTTTGACAAAGGTGGCGCTTAGCTCCGACCCGGGGTCCGCAGCAAGGCTGCGCGTTTCGCCGGTCGCCGCATTCACTAAAAAGAGGTCGCGGTTGCCCTTATTGGCCTCGAGGTCGTAGCGCGTCACACCGTAGGCAACCCATCCGCTCGAAGCAGCATCGTCGAGGCTCACACGGCCGAGCGACCAGAGGAGTTCGGGGGTCATCACGCTTTGCGCTGAGGCCAATGAAGTTGCGAGTACGAGGCTCCCCAAGAATATGTTCTTCATGGGGGTAAGGTAGCACAACCTTCGTGGAAGCGCAACTTAGCCCTAGATTTGGCCCCCGAACATGGAACACACTGCACTCATCACCAACGAAGCCGTCGTTTTTGGTCTCCTCATGGCCATACTTGGCTCCATTTTCTGGGCCGCGAGCGAGCCCCGATTCAAGAAATTCTTTAGCATCGTTCCGGCGCTGCTGCTATGCTACTTCGTGCCGTCGCTGCTCACGAACACGGGGTTGGTTCCAAAAGACACGAATATATACTTCATCGCGTCGCGGTACTTACTCCCCGCTTCGCTGGTCTTGCTGACTATAAGCATTGACCTCAAGGCTGTGATCGGTTTAGGTCCAAAGGCATTGATCATGTTTTTCACGGCAACGTTCAGTGTCATCATTGGGGGTCCACTGGCATTACTTATCGTTTCTTGGATTTCTCCTGAAACTGTTGGCGGAGTGGGCGCTGAAGCTGTTTGGCGCGGATTTTCAACAATCGCAGGGTCTTGGATTGGCGGCGGAGCCAACCAGGCCGCGCTCTATGAGGTATTCAAACCCAGCGAGTCCATCTACTCTGCCATGATCACCGTCGACGTTGTAGTCGCCGAAATCTGGATGGCCGTCATTCTTCTCGGAGCGGCCAAATCAGACCGGGTCGATGCGTGGCTCAAGGCCGACAACCGTTCGGTCAAAGAGCTCCAAGAAAAAATGGAGGACTTCCTCAAGCGCACCGCCAAGATTCCGACCCTGGCTGACGCCATGAAAATTTTGGGAGTAGCCTTTGGCGCGGTGGCCATCAGTCATGCAGCAGGAGACTTTTTAGCCCCCTGGTTTACCGAACACGCCCCGTATACGGCCAACTTCAGCTTCACCAGCGACTTCTTTTGGATTGTGATCATTGCAACGACCCTTGGGCTTTTGCTTTCTTTAACCCCTGCCCGTAACCTCGAAGGTGTGGGCGCGAGCCGTTGGGGTTCGGTCTTCATCTACATTCTTGTCGGAAGCATTGGAATGAAGATGGACCTAATGGAGGCCCTCAGCCAACCTGGCTTGATTGGGGTGGGCGCCCTATGGATGACCATCCATGTACTCATCTTAGTTCTCGTCGCACGTCTCATCCGGGCTCCTTTCTTCTTCTTGGCCGTCGGATCCAAGGCCAACATTGGTGGAGCCGCTTCGGCACCTGTCGCCGCCGCCGCCTTTCACCCTTCGTTGGCCCCCGTAGGCGTCCTGCTGGCCGTTCTCGGATATGCCCTCGGAACCTATGGCGGGTGGCTTTCTGGTCTGATGATGTATGCGATCTCTGGCGATCCCAGCCCACTCATGCTTCCCTAGTCTAGCGGAATTTTTGTAGCTTCACCCTTGTGAAACAGACCGTTCAACTTCGCCGCAGCTGGCTCCTATTCGCCATTTCAGGCCTAATTCTCGTCGGCCTTGGCCTTTCAATCGTCGGCGAAGCCATCCTTTTAAAGTCCACGCAGCAGGCCTATTTTTTGGTCGGAACCGTAGGTCTCGTCGCATTCAACGCCGGGCTAAGCATCTTTGGCCAAGCTGTCATTTTTCGCTACCGCTACCTCAAGGCCAAGGGCCGAGATGAGGCGGAACGCAAAGCGGGACGCAACCGCCATCGCGGACGTGGACGCGGGCCCAAGCGTTCGGGATCTGGATCGGGATCCGCTTCGGGTTCAGGTTCTGGCGACGGAAGTCCACGCCGAAACGGTGGGTTCAAGTCCCGGTTCGAGGAATAGCCCCTCGAGGGTCAAGCACCCGCTACCGCGCCCGAGGGGCGACCAATGCCGCCCTTTGCGGTACTACAGAAATTCGTTGAACTGGAATCCGTTCTGTAGGCGATCCTTGCCCAGCTGCTGCTGTTCGGCGAGCGCCCAAAGCATGAATTCTTTGAGAAAGAGCAGATCCCGTGGTTCAACGTTGGGCTGGTGCTCTTGAATTAAATCGTCCAAGGTCTTGACCTTATTCAAGCACGACGCGTACTCCCTTTGGTCGCACTCGTCGTAAAGCAGCACGCCTCCCTGCTGGTAAACGGCATCTACCGTGGCCGCATACGGACTGCTCACTGACTTCTTGGTGAGCTTCTCGATTTTCGGGAACATACTCGGCCACAGCGTCTTGATCGCCGCCCCAATCAACTGTTCGGCAACAAATGCGGCGCCCTCTTGCTCGCCCTCGTACACGAGTTCCACCTTGCCCGTGATCGCCGGAATCACTCCCATGAAGTCCGACAAACGCCCGGTGGTCGTTGCCTCGCCGTTGATCAACGCACGGCGTTCCGCCGTGCTTACCAGGCTCTCGAGCATCGAAATACTCATTCGCGCACTCACTCCGCTTTTGTGGTCTACGTACTCGCTTTCGCGCGCTTCAAAAATGATCTGCTCGAGCAGATTGTACGCCAGATCTGGCACGTACACCCGGCTCGCCTGCGCTTGGTTAATTCGGGCCTCTTGGGCCGAAATCTTGCGGGCAACCGCGATGGTCTGCGGGTAGTGCGTCAAAATTTGGGCTCCGATGCGGTCCTTGAGCGGCGTGACAATGCTTCCCCGGTTGGTGTAGTCCTCGGGGTTGGCGGTAAACACAAACTGAATATCGAGCGGAAGGCGAATGCTGAATCCGCGAATTTGTACATCCCCTTCCTGCAAAATGTTGAAGAGAGCGACCTGGTTTCGCGCCTGCAAATCCGGAATCTCGTTCAGCACAAAAATGCAGCGGTTGGCGCGCGGAATCATTCCGAAGTGAATCACCCGATCGTCCGCGTACGACAGCTTGAGGTTGGCCGCCTTGATGGGATCAATGTCGCCAATCAAATCCGCCACGGTTACGTCGGGCGTCGCCAGCTTCTCTGAGTAGCGCTGTGAGCGGTGCAGCCACGCAATCGGCGTTTGGTCGCCGTGCTCGGCAATCAAATCGATGGCAAAGCGCGAGATGGGCGCGAGCGGGTCGTCGTTGATCTCGGAACCTTGGACCACCGGAATGTACTCGTCCAGCAACTCTACCATGAGGCGCGCCAAGCGCGTTTTGGCCTGCCCCCGAAGGCCCAACAGGTTGATGTTGTGACGCGACAAAATGGCGCGCTCGAGCTCGGGAAGCACCGAGTCTTCAAACCCATGGACTCCCTGAAACACGGTGGTTCCGGCCTCCAAGTGCTTGATGAGGTTGGCGCGGAGCTCGTCTTTAATCGACGTGCTTTGGTAGCCTGATGCCTTGAGTGCTCCTAACGTGGTAATCATTCTATTTGAGTCGTTTCTTTCGGTTGGTTTCGTAGTCCCTAAAAATCATCTCACCCAGACCTTTCAGTCCCGTGTAAAATGCCTTGCCTTGGTTGGCCTCGGTAAATGTGTCCACAAACTGCTGCAGGTAGGGGTCCCGCGCAATCATAAAGGTGGTAATCGGAATGTGCAGCTTGCGCGCCTGGGCCGCCTGGACGTAGCAGCGCTCGGTCACGTACGGATCCAGCCCGTTGCTGTTCATGTAGTAGGTTCCGTCGCGTTCTTTGATGCAGCTCGGCTTGCCGTCCGTGATCATAAAGATTTGCTTGTTGCTGTTTCGCTTGCGCCGCAGAATATCCATGGCGAGCTGCAGTCCCGCCACCGTATTCGTGTGAAACGGGCCCACTTTCAGGTACGGAATCTCTTTGATCGAAATCCGCCACGCGTCGTTTCCGAAGACAATGATGTCGATGCTGTCTTTGGGATAGCGCGTGGTAATGAGCTCGGCCAGCGCCATCGCAACCTTCTTGGCCGGAGTAATTCGGTCCTCGCCGTACAAAATCATCGAATGGCTGATGTCGATCATCAGCACCGTGCTCATCTGTGAATTGAACTGGCTGTCCTCGACGACGAGGTCCTCTTCGGTGAGTTCAAAATCACCGATTCCGTGGTTCACCTGCGCATTTTTGATGCTCTCGGTGAGCGAAATCTTTTCGAGGCCGTCGCCGTACATGTAGGGGCGCATTTCGCCCGTCTTCTCGTCGCCGTCGCCTGACTTTTTGGTTTTGTGGTTTCCGGATCCGCTCTTGTTGAGGTTGCCAAAAATCTGATCCAAGGCCGTCTGGCGGATGAGGCGCTCTGTCTTTGCGGTGATGCCCATGCCCGGAACCCCATCGCCGTCGACCTCTGGGCGAATGTAGCCGCGCTCCCTCAGGTCATTGATGAAGTCGTCGATGGTGTAGTTCTCATCCGTGAGCTCGTACTCCTTGTCAAGCTCGCGCAGCCACGTGATGGCCTCGTCAAAGTCGCCCGAAACATAGACGATGAGCTCTTTGAAGATGTCAAAGAGTTTGTCAAAGGGCGAAACGCTCTTGGGCTCAAACTGTGTAAAGAAGAATCCCTTGTCGCTAGCTGCTCGTTCCACCTTGGTTAAACTCAAACTGTGCCCCAATTGTTCCTTTGGGCTTCCAAGTTCGACGTCACTTTGGTGGGTTCCGACCCACGCCGGGCGGCGGATGCCGCCCTCGCTTTTTTTATGGGCCGCCTCGTCGAAAGGAGCTTCACTCGGCGGCCCATAAAAAAAGCCGCGCAGGTTGCTGCGCGGCTTGGGTCTTTTGTTGCCCCACTAGGACTCGAACCTAGACTGACGGAACCAAAATCCGCTGTCCTGCCAATTAGACGATGGGGCATCGTTTACAGGACGGCAAATGTAGCGCGAGAACAGCAATTGCCCAAATCACTTATTCGCGCCGGGCCGACTCGAGAAGTGCCGTAAGCGAGTCATTTTGAGCACGCATCTTGGAAACCGCAAAACAATAAACTAAAAATCGACTTCTAAAGGACTCGACGTCGTGAATTGCGCGAACCGAACCGAGGTAGTCCTTGGTCTCTGGCCTGTTAAGCACCCAGCGTTGGTAGGTTTTTAAATCGTTAAACGCAGAATCGGTTGGGTGTTTTATGACTTCAAGCGCGTCGTCGCTCCGCAACCAATTGATTTTTAATACCGGCATGTCGTTGTTGAAAAAGTCGGCTCCCTCTTGGTCAAATAGGGCATTGTTGTCCTCTAGCCGCTTCATCATCGTCTCGTAGTAGTGAGTCATCGTCAACTTGAGGTCGTCGCGGGCAATCGAAGCCATATAGCCCATAGATTGAATGCTTTTGTAGGTCGCGTTATTCACAAAAACAGTAGGGTACGACGGAATGGAGTCCAAGCTGAGCATGCCATCGACCAGTGAGTCGTAGGTAATTCGCTCACCTTGGTACTCGTAAAGCAAGTGCTCCAGTATCAGCAGTGCTCGCCCCTGCGGCACACTCGGTCCGCTAATGCGGTCCATTTGGTCGCGATCGATCGCCAACTCGTCGAGCATCGCTTCGTAGTTCCTCTGCAGATTGGCCTCAATTACTTGGGCTTCGCGGTAGTTTTCGGCCACAAAACCTAGGGTTACCGCTAAAAAGAGCATTAAAAAATCTAGACTCCGCGTAGAGAGTTCGTCAAAAAGCTGCCGCAATCGAAACATAAAGCGCCATTTAAAGCGCACAATGTAGGCTTTTTAAAGCGGAATATTCCCGTGCTTGCGCTTTGGACGTGCCACCGACTTGTTCTCGAGCATGCGAAACGCACGAATCAACTTAGCTCGGGTTTCGTGCGGAAAAATCACTTCATCCACATAGCCACGCGCCGCCGCCTGATAGGGGTTAGCGAAGGCCTCAGCGTACTCCGCTTCCTTTTGCGCCCACATGGCCGCGGGGTCAGCAGCCTTGCTGATTTCGTTTTTAAAAATGATTTCGGCAGCTCCTTTAGCGCCCATAACCGCAATTTCAGCCGATGGCCACGCGAAGTTGAGGTCGGCTCCGATGTGCTTTGAATTCATCACGTCGTAGGCTCCGCCGTAGGCCTTGCGCGTGATGACGGTGATGCGCGGAACCGTGGCCTCGCTGAACGCATAGAGCAGCTTGGCGCCGTGCATGATGATGCCGTTCCACTCTTGGTCAGTTCCGGGCAAAAACCCGGGCACGTCTTCGAGCACCAATAGCGGAATATTGAACGCGTCGCAGAAGCGAACAAAGCGCGCAGCCTTGGTGGACGCCTGAATGTCGAGCACTCCGGCCAAGTAGGCGGGCTGGTTGGCGACGATTCCGATCGAACGGCCCGCGAGGCGCGCAAATCCCACCACCATGTTGCACGCGAAGTCTTTGTGCACTTCGTAAAAGCTTTCGGCGTCAACTACCTCAGTGATGACGTCGTGAATGCTGTAGGGCTGCTGGGCGCTCTCGGGCACCACCGTGTCGAGCTTCGGGCGGCGCTCGTCTCCCCCGGCCGCGTACGGCAGGTGCGGAACCCCATCCATGTTGTTCTGCGGCAGGTAGCTCAAGAGGGTTTTGAATCCCTCAATCGCAGCCACCCCGTTCGGGTAGGTAAAGTGGGTTACGCCGCTCTTGCTGGCGTGCGCGGAGGCTCCGCCCAGCTCTTCAGAGGTCACCTCTTCGTGCGTCACGGTCTTGACCACGTTGGGGCCCGTCACAAACATGTACGAGTTGCCCTCGACCATTCCAATGAAGTCCGTAAGCGCTGGCGAGTACACCGCTCCGCCCGCACAGGGTCCCATAATCAGACTTAGCTGCGGAATCACGCCAGAAGCCAACGTATTGCGGTAAAAGAGGTCCGCATAACCCCCCAAGCTCACGACGCCTTCTTGAATGCGGGCTCCACCCGAGTCATTGAGGCCCACAATCGGAGCCCCGTTGTCCATGGCCAAGTCCATGACGCGGCAAATCTTCTCCGCATGCGCCTCGGCCAGCGAGCCCCCCAGCACCGTAAAATCTTGGGCATAGGCATAGGTGAGGCGACCATTGACGGTGCCGTAGCCCGTCACGACTCCGTCGCCCAAAAACTGCTGCTTGTCTAAGCCAAACAGCGTGCTGCGGTGGGTCACCAAGGCACCCAATTCTTCAAAGCTGCCCTCGTCAAAGAGTAGCTCCAAGCGTTCTCGTGCGGTCAGCTTTTTTCTAGCGTGCTGGGCGTCAATGCGTGCCTGGCCGCCGCCGAGCTGCGCCTCGGCGCGCTTGGCTGCAAGTGTTTCAAACACGTTGTGCTTCTCCATTTAGAGAGACCTAATCAAGAGAATTCCGCAACTGTCGTTCGAACTAGCTAAACGGTACGTCTTGTCAAGGCCAAACGCATAAACACCATTTTTCTTTGGTGTAGCGGTCCAAAATTCTTTTTGGCTAGCGGTAAGGTCGTTTAACGATAATGCGTCGATCAAATACGTCGCCTCATCAAATGTAGGGAGACGCCAATCCGTCTTGCCTTTATGCTGAATGCTTCCGGCAAGCAGTCCTTTACTCGGAATTGGATGGACGTTTTCATCTTTAAATGATACCACAAAACCACTTCCCTCTTGATCTTGAACTAACCAACCACCGTTCGCAGCCTGAAACTGAACCTTTGGCTTGTTTTGGGCCGCAATCTTTGGCGCCTTAGACACCTCTTGACCCTTGCTTTTTGGTGTGGCACGAGGCGTCGTGGCAGACAGTGGTTGGGTGGGCTTCGCTTTTGCTGCCGGAACCGCGGGTTGGGTAGGCTTCGCTTTTGTGGATTTCGACGGAGTTGGAACTACTTCTGGTTCATCCTCCTCAAACTCCTCTTCGTCGTCAAACTCGTCTTCATCGTCAAACTCCTCTTCGTCATCAAACTCCTCTTCGTCATCAAACTCGTCTTCGTCATCAAACTCTTCATCCTCTAGATCCAAAGAATCAACTTCCTCTTGAGTTTCCGAACCTGATTCTCCTGATTCAGATGAACAGGCTGTGCCCAACATGAATAAAACAAACAATAGCAAGCTGTACAGAATGGAATGTCTCATTATCACCATTTTAGAATCTCTAAGTTAGCAAATTAGTCGTTCAGCTTCAGCACCGCCAAGAAGGCCTGCTGCGGAATTTCCACGTTGCCGAGCTGGCGCATGCGCTTCTTACCCTCTTTTTGCTTCTCAAGGAGCTTGCGCTTGCGGCTGATGTCACCACCATAGCACTTGGCAGTTACGTCCTTGCGCAGGGCAGAAAGGGTTTCGCGGGCGATAATCTTGGCTCCGATGGCGGCCTGGATTGCGATCACAAACTGCTGGCGCGGAATCAGTTCCTTCAGCTTTTCGCACAAACGACGTCCAATATCATAGGACTTGTCCTTGTGAATCAGGGCCGAAAGGGCATCGATCGGGTCGCCGTTGAGCATAATGTCTACCTTGACCAGATGCGACGCGCGGTAGCCGATGGGGTGGTAGTCAAACGAAGCGTATCCGCGCGAAATAGTTTTGAGGCGGTCGTAAAAGTCAAATACGATTTCGGCCAGCGGCATATCAAAATTGAGTTCGACGCGGTCCGAAGTGAGGTAGTTCTGGCCGGTGATGACTCCGCGCTTGTCGATGCACAGCGACATGACGGCTCCTACGTAGTCAGATTTCGTAATGACTTGTGCCTTGATGAAGGGCTCCTCGATGCGGTCCAGCCCTGAGGGGTCAGGATAATCCGAAGGATTGGTGACCAAGAGCGCTTTGTCGACGTCGGCCTTGGTGTAGGCGAAGTAGGACACGTTCGGAACCGTCGTGATCACCGTCATGTTGAACTCGCGCTCAAGGCGTTCCTGCACGATTTCCATGTGCAGCATCCCGAGGAATCCACAGCGGAATCCAAATCCCAGCGCCGCCGAGGTTTCAGCCTCAAACGTGAGCGATGCATCGTTCAAACGAAGCTTTTCGAGGGCACCGCGGAGCTCTTCAAACTCTTCGGTTTCGACCGGATAAATTCCGGCAAAGACCATGGGCTTGACATCCTCAAAACCTGCTACCGCGGCTTCGGCAGGGTTGGCCACCGTGGTAATGGTGTCGCCCACTTTGACCTCTTTGGCTTCTTTGATTCCGCTAATGATGTAGCCTACATCGCCCGCCGCGACAAAGTCGCGCGGCTCTTTGTTGAGGCGCAAGATTCCGATTTCGTCGGCGAAGTACGTCTTGCCAGTGGCCATGAACTTAACCGCCTCACCCTTGCGAATGACGCCGTTTTTCACGCGAAAGATGGCCTCAATTCCGCGGAACGAGTTGTATACGCTATCAAAAATGACCGCTTGAAGCGGGGCATCTACGTTGCCTTTGGGGGCTGGAACCCGATCCACAAGGGCGTCCAGCAACTCGGGAACGCCAAATCCCGTCTTAGCCGAAACGCGCAAAATGTCTTCGCGCTTGCAGCCGATCAAGTCAATAATTTGGTCCTCAACCTCTTCAGGGTTGGCGCTGGGCAAGTCGACTTTGTTGAGGACCGGAACAATCTCTAGATCGTGCTCAATCGCGAGGTAGAGGTTGCTAATCGTTTGTGCCTGAATACCTTGCGCCGCATCCACTACGAGCAACGCACCCTCGCAGGCGGCAATGCTTCGGCTCACTTCGTAGCTAAAGTCCACGTGGCCCGGGGTGTCGATCAGGTTGATTCGAAACTTCTCGGTTCCGCGCTGGTAGTCCATTTGGATGGCGTGGCTCTTGATGGTGATGCCGCGCTCGCGCTCCAAATCCATGTTGTCGAGGAGCTGGTCCATCTTCTCTCGCGACGTAACACTTTGGGTTACGTCGAGAAGGCGGTCGGCCAAGGTGCTCTTACCGTGGTCGATATGGGCGATGATGCAGAAGTTCCGGATGTCGTTCATGGAGGCTGCAAAGGTAACCTCCGGCGTTGCCTCTTGTTCTTCGGAACTTCCGATATTTGCGCATGGCCACACCGAAACGCCCAGCACTGGGCCGCGGACTCTCCGCGCTACTGAACGACAACGCCGCCGTAACGGCGCAAGACCCCGGCGCGCGCGACGTGGTTTCGAGCATTTTTGAGGTGGCGCTGAGCCAAATCCAGGCCAATCCCAAGCAGCCGCGAACCCAATTTGAGCCGGGTCCGCTCGAAGAACTCGCCGAATCCATTCGCCAACTCGGCATCATTCAGCCCATCACGGTGCGCCGCATCGAGGCCGACCGATTTGAAATCATTTCAGGAGAGCGACGCTTTCGCGCAGCCCAGCTAGCGGGTATTGAGCGCGTACCCGTGTACGTTCGGCTTGCTGACGATCAGCAAATGCTTGAAATGGCGTTGGTTGAAAACATTCAGCGCCGCGACCTCGACCCGATGGAGGTCGCCTTCTCGTACCAGCGCCTCATGGAAGAATGCAGCCTCACCCAGCAGCAGGTTTCAGAGCGCGTGGGCAAGCAGCGCTCGACGGTGGCCAACTTTCTCGGCCTCCTAAAATTGACGCCCTTGATTCAGGCGGGACTTCGCGACCGAACCATCAGTGCCGGACACGCCAAGGCACTTGTGGGCCTCGAAGACCCCAACGTTCAGGACGAGCTCTACATGGACAGCGTGGCCCAGCAGTGGTCAGTCCGCCAGCTCGAAGAGGCCGTGCGACTTGTGCAAAACCCGGACGGAATCCCCGGTTCCGAAACCCCCGAAGCCCTTGCCGCCCCAGCCCGCGGCCGCAACATCAACGACGTGGCCTCTGCTCAGGCGTTCAAAAACATCCTCGGACTGGCCGCCAAAGTGACCAAAACCGCACAGGGCGCGGGCACGGTGACCTTGAAGTTCCGCAGCGAAGACGAGCTTCAAAAGGCGCTCAAAAAACTAGGTTTTTAAACGGTATACGACCGTAGCCAACAAAAAAGCCCGCCAATGATGGCGGGCTTTTCCGTTTAAAGTAACTGCGACCTAGCGCAGCGTCATCTCCTTGACCAAGTGGCCGGCGCCGGCGTACTTGTCAATGATGAAGAGCACGTAGCGAATGTCGCACGAAATCGTGCGCTGCAGCTCCGTTTCATAAAAAATGTCGCCCGACATAGCTTCCCAGTTGCCGTCAAAAGCCACCCCGATCAGCTCGCCCTTGGCGTTGATCAGTGGCGATCCTGAGTTGCCTCCGGTGATGTCGTTGCCTGAAATAATTCCGACCGGAACGCGGCCCGTTTTGTCGGCGTACGGACCAAAATCCTTGGCCTTGTACAGCTCCTTGAGGCGGGCGGGAACTACAAACTCAGGATTCGTTGCGTCCTCCTTTTGCATCACTCCGTCGAGGTAGGTGAGGTAGTCGTACTTCACACCATCGCGGGGCTCGTAGCTACCCACGTGACCGTAGGTCATGCGCATCGTCGAGTTCGCGTCGGGAGACCAGGTGCGGTTCGGATCCATTTCACGCACACCCGCCGTCAGCAGGCGGTACGCCTTTGACTTTTTGGCGGCGAGTGAGGCGTCCTGACCACCAAAGTAGGTCGTGCGGAAGTCGTTGGCCACCTTCGTCAACGGATCGTTAGCGAGCGTGGCGGAATCAGGATTCTCAATGAAGGCGGCAAAGCGCTTGGCGTCCATGAATATCGAAGTGGCCATGGCATTCTGCGCAAAGGCCTCAAGGGCGGCCTTGCTTCCGCCAAAAGACTGAAGAAACTTTGGCTGCTGTGCCGTCGGTATGTCGCTCATGTACATCGACCATAGGGCTAGCATCATGTCGCGGTCTGCACCCGCATGAAACTCCGCAAAGTTTTCTTTCGCCAATTCTTCGATCATGGGGCGTGCCTTGGCAAACCCCGCCTTGTCCTTGTATGCTCGCTCCAAACTGCGCACATTGCGGTAGGCAAAAAGGACTGATGAAGGTCCGCGAAGCACCGCTTCCATCAAAAACACATTGTTTTTAACGGTCGGATTCGTGGCGTCGTAGTACTCCGCCATCAGCTTCAGCGACTCGCCATACTTGGCTTGGCGCTCGGGCGAGGCGGCAATCCACGCTTCGAACTGCTTCTCGAGGTCACGCTTCTTGTCGTAGACCTTGTTGTTCTTGAGCTGCTCGGTCTGTCCGATGTAGTACTTCCAGTAGTTGGCGGTCGACGCGTAGTTCGAGGCCATCAAAATGTTGAGTGCGGGATCAGACTCCATGTACTTGCGCAGCACTGCGAGCTTTTGGTCGCGGATCTTAACCACAGTGGGGTTGTAGTGGTCAATCGCCTGCTGCACACCCCAGCTGCTCAGGTAGCGGTCGGTACGGCCTGGGTAGCCAAAAATCATCGTGAAGTCGCCGTCCTTCACCCCTTTGGTGCTCACGGGTAAGTGGTGCTTTGGAGTCAAGGGTACGTTCTCTGCACTGTAGTCGGCGGGCTTGCCGTCCTTGCCGGCGTACACGCGGAACATCGAGAAGTCACCCGTGTGGCGCGGCCACATCCAGTTGTCAGTGTCGCCACCAAACTTGCCGACACTACTTGGAGGTGTTCCGACCAAACGAACGTCATTAAACTTCTCGTAGACAAACAGGTAGAACTCGTTGCCGTGGTAGAAGGTCTCTACCGAAGCCTCGTAGTGCGTGCCCTCGGTAGCCGCCTTCGCGAGCTCGGCGCCCTTCATTTGAATGGCTTTCGTGCGATCAGCCTCTGACATTTGGTCGTTCAGTGATGCATTCACGGCAGCGGTTACATCCTCAATGCGTACCAAAAAGTTGGCAAAGAGCCCGGGGTTCGGAAGCTCTTGGCTCCGCTCCATGGCCCAAAATCCGTCCTCGAGGTAGTTGTGCTCAACAGTAGAGTGCTTTTGGATGGCGTCGTACCCACAGTGGTGGTTGGTCAGCAGCAAACCTTGCGACGAAATGATTTCGCCGGTGCAAAATCCGCCGAACGACACAATGGCGTCCTTCAACGAACCGTGGTTGATGTCATAAAGGTCTTTGGCTGAAAGCTTTAGACCTTCTTTCTTCATTTGGGCGTAGTTCAGTTTCTGAATCAGCAACGGAATCCACATGCCTTCGTCAGCGCGAAGGCTCGTCGGCAGCGCGAGCGCCACCGCCAGTACAAGTGCAATGAATTTTTTCATAGGGCGTTAAAGTTACGCCCCGAGCGGCAATTAGCTCACCAGTGCGCCCGTCCGCACTTTGGCGGCAATGGCGTCCCACAGCTTGAGGCGGGCTTCAAGCGCTTCCACGCAAGCATCTTCGGCCTCGAGCCAGAGCTCGTCGTCCTCTTTGCAGAGGTTTTTCATCATCTGAATCGCCATCGGCCCGTGCTCGTCGCCGTCCAACTCAATGTGGCGGTCGAGGTAGTACACAAAGGCGCTCAACTCAGTCGGGTGCTCCGCGTACAGCTTCTTAATGAGTGCGGTAAACATATCCGGAATCAAATCCTCGCGTCCAAATGTGAAGGCTGCCGCAGTCTGGTGGAGCTTACCGCGCTTGAGAATTCGGTCCGTAGCCTTCAAAAAGTCCATGGTCGACTCGTCGATCTCAGCCAGGTTAAATCGAAGCATGTCCTTGGCCTTAAAGCCAGCCTGAAGCTTGCTCACAAAGCGCACAATGGTGCGGGTATCAGCCCCTGCCTGTCGCATCGCATCGAGGTAGAGCTCGTAGTGGCTCGCGGGGCGTCCGTTGACGTCCACGTCGGACTCCTCGGCCACAACGATTTCGTTGATGAGCCGGCGCGAAGCGCGGTCTTCGGTCGGAACCCACGCCTCATCCACACACGTGAGATCCCGCTGCAGCGCCTTGAGGAGTCGCATGAAATCCCATACCGCAAAGACGTGGTGCTCCATAAAGGTGCGCACCTCGTTCATGCTCTGCATCATCGGGTACAGCTCGTGGTTCAAAATCGCTTGGCGCAGGGGCTCAATGCGGCGCTGAAGGGAGAGGATTCTAAATTCCATGTCTACTTGTTTCTGGCTTCTCGTTTCTTGTTCGTGGTTCGTCGCGTCGGTAACTAGAAACTAGGAACCAGCAGCCTTGAAGATCGGTACGTTACTGCACGCCTCGCCGTACATGAGCTTGTCAACCACCTTAGTGAGGTGCTGTGCGGCCGCTGCGTAAGCGGTGTCGGGAACGGGGTGCGTCCCGCAGCCCTTGAGAAGGACTTTGGCGTTGCGGTAGGCCGACCAGTCATGGGTCGCGAGGGCCTGAGCGTAGTAGGCCGAGATCACTTCGGATGCGGTTCCGAAGCCCACAAATTCAGCGTGCGACGCTAGCGCGCTGGAAAGCATTGGCCCCAACCACTGCGGAACAATCACGTCCTGGGCACCCTCAAGACAGACCACGGCGCGGTCGTACGTATGCTTTTCTAAATTCCGCACGTATTCACGAACGAAGGCCTCGCGAACGATGCCTTCAGGCGCCAAGTCGGTCAACGAAAAATGTCGAACGCCCCCTTTGGGCCAAAAGTCCTCAAGGTCAAAGGTGACCAGTGCACTTTGGGCGACGCGGTTGGTGATGGGCGCTTCGTTCACAGCACAAAATTAGTTCTGAACCCAACGGTAGCGGCGGTATCCGAGGAGGTTGCCCTCGGTTTCGATGCGGTCGAGCACGGCTCCTTCTGAAGCAGGCGCCAACGGACCTTGAGCGGTTCGGGCGTGCAGCGCTTCGTACGCCGCGAAACTTATGCCGCGGCGGTTCACCAAAGCGCCTTCAAGGTCCAAACCGCGAAGTTGGGCGGTAAAATTGGCCCGAAGGACGCCACTAAACACTTTGGACTTAGATCCGGAACCGTAGCTCAAAAATCCGAGGCGCTTGCCACCGAGATCGCGGCGGTCAGCATAGCCGACCAGGGCGCTCACAAGCCCCATGAAGATAGATGCGGTGTACATGTTTCCGACGCGCATCGAGGCGGCTTCGCCTGGGCCAATTTTTTCGGCCACATAGGCCTTGTAGGCGGCGGACTTGCTCCACGCCTTGGCGAGGGCTTTACGGCCTCCGGCCTCGGCCTCGGTCACGCCAGCTTCAGATTCTACCTGGGCCAGAAGCCCTTGCTCCGCATAGAGGTCGAGGGCGATATCGGGCCACATGCGGCGACCCTGAAAGGCGTAGGGCAGGTGAAAGCACATACCGAACCAATCGTTCATGGCGCGAAGGCCGGCCTCGGCCTCGTATCGGCCTAATGCCTCGCGCACACGGGCCACATAGCAGTCATTTGAGTAGGGTCCGTCAAAGACCGGGAACTCCAAAAATTGCTCAATGACCGAATCGGGAGTGGCCCAAAACGGGTGGTCAGCGGCTATTTCAAGCGTTCCGCCCACTGCTGCGGCGAGCTCGCCTTTGTCAAAGCTGCGGCGCGGCTTAAAAAAGTCTGAGGCGCTCTCGACGCTCACGCCCACCGCATCGTCGAGCACGAGAATGCGCGGATCTTCGGCCACAAGTAGTGCCACGGCTCCGGCGCCCTGGGTGTACTCGCCCGGGCTGTGCGGAGCGTACTTGGCCACGTCGGCGGCAATCACCAGCGCCTTTCGGCCACGGCCGGCGCGCACCCAGTCGGCGGAATTCAGCAGCGCATCCACTCCTCCGGCGCACGCGAACGTCATGTCGAGGGCGTCGCAGTGGGCCAGTGAGCGCGGACCAAACTCAGCGGCAAAGCGCTCCTCGAGCAGTCCGTGCACGTAGGTGGCAGAAGGTTTGGCGGCGTCGACGGCACTCTCGGTTCCGAGGTAAATGCGGCCAATCTCGTGGGGCTTGATGCCCTGCTGCGAAATCAGGTTCCACGCGGCCTGCGCAGCCAAAGTGACACAGTCTTCGTCGGTGTCGGGCACGGCCATGGCCTCGAGGCCCAGACCAAAGCGAAGTTTTTCGTACTCCATTCCGCGGCCCTCGGCGAAGGCCTGCATCGGTAGCACCAAGCGCGGCAGGGCGAATCCCAGCGCGTCGATGCCTACGGAATTACTCATAGCATTCCTAATTCTAGCTTGGCCTCGTCGCTCATCATGTCGCGAGTCCAGGGGGGATCAAACGTGATTTCTACTTCTACTTGGCGGGCGGCCGGAAGCGTTCCCACCTTCTCTTTCACCTCCTCAGGTAGCGATTCCGCCACCGGACAGTTCGGAGAAGTCAAGGTCATGAGTACGTGAATATCACCCTCGTCGCTGACCTGCACGTCGTAGATCAGTCCGAGTTCATAAATGTCCACAGGGATTTCAGGATCGTAGATCGTGCGCAGCACGTCCACCGCCTGTTCTCCAATAGATTGCATCTCTGCGTCGCTCAGCATCATACTTAATTTACCGCTTGGAATGCAACGCCGTACAGGCGCATTTGTTTCATCATGCTTTGCAAGCCATTGGCTCGCGTAGGGCTCAGGTGCTCGGTGAGCCCAATCGCCGTTAAAAATTCGAAGTCGGCCTTAGCCAACACCTCGGGCTCGAGTCCGTTGCACACCCGAAGCAGCAGCGCCACCAGTCCGCGAGTTATAATTGCGTCGGAATCCGCGGTAAAGTAGACCAATCCATCGCGCTTTTCAGCCGTAATCCAGACCTTGGACTGGCATCCGCGAATGAGGTTGTCGTCGGTCTTGATAGCCGCGTCGGCGGCTGGAAGCGACTTGCCCTGAGCGATAATGTGCTCGTAGCGGTCCATCCACTCGTCAAAGAATTCGAACTCGTCGACGACTTCGGCCTCGCGGGCCTTGAGGGTTTCGAGGGTGCTCATAATCTCGTGCGGAATTTCAACGTTTTAGCGAAGCATGCGCAGGGCGCGTTCAACCCCGTCAGCCAGGCGGTCCACGTCTTCACGCGACGAATACGCGGCGAAGCTGGCGCGCACGGTTCCCGGGATGTTGTAGTAGTCCATGATGGGCTGCGCGCAGTGCTGGCCGGTGCGCACGGCGATCCCCTGCTGGTCGAGCAGCGTGCCCAAATCGTAGGGGTGCAGGTCGGCAAACCCGAAGCTGAGCACGGCGGACTTCTCGGGCGCGGTTCCGAACAGCACCAGCCCGTCGATGGCGGTGAGGCGCTCGCTTCCGTAGGTCATAAGGTCGGACTCGTGGGCCATTAGGGAGTCCATTCCGATGGCATTCATCCAGTCAAGCGCGGCGCCCCAGCCGACCACGGCCTCGATGTTGGGGGTTCCGGCCTCAAACTTGAACGGCAGCCCCGCGTAGGTGCTCTGCGCCATGGTTACGGTCGAAATCATCTCGCCTCCACCCTGGTACGGGGGCAGCTTTTCGAGCCACTCGGTGCGTCCGTACAGCATGCCGGTGCCCGTCGGGCCGTACATTTTATGGGCGGAACCCGCATAAAAATCCACCCCCATCGCCTGCACATCCACGGGGCGGTGGGGCAGTCCTTGGGCGCCGTCGACGACCACGCATGCCCCGACGGCGTGCGCCCATTCGGTCAACTTCACAACGGGGTTTACGGTTCCGAGCGCATTGGATATATGGTTGAACGCCAGCAACTTCGTCTTGGGGTTAATCAAGCGCTGGGCCTCGTCAAGATCCAGGCTTCCGTCGGCCAAAATCGGAATGTAGCGCAGCGTCGCCCCCGTGTGCTGGGCCAGCATCTGCCACGGAACCAAGTTGCTGTGGTGCTCCAATTGACTTACCACAACCTCGTCGCCCGGCGACAGCAGGCTGCGGAACCCGTGCGCCACCAAATTGATCGAACCCGTCGTGCCCGTCGTGTAGATGATTTCGTGCTCAAACTCGGCGTTCACCAAGCGCTGCAGCTTGCCGCGCGTCGCCTCAAAGGCATCCGTCGCACGCTGGCTCAGCGTATGCACCCCGCGATGGACATTGCTGTTGATGCGCCCGTAGTAGTGCACGATCGCATCGATCACCGCCTGCGGCTTCTGCGTCGTAGCCGCATTATCCAAATACACCAGCGGCTTGCCGTGCACCTCTTGGTCGAGGATGGGAAATTCCTTGCGGAGCGCAGCAAAATCAATCATGGTACAAAGGTCGGGAATAAATGCGGAACCTTAGGTTTAACCGCGGGGATGGCGCTTGGTTCGGGGCGGCTGGTAGCCAGTTACTAGCTGCTCGTTGCTGGGGGCTAGTTGCTGGGGGCTAGTTGCCGGGGGCTGGTTGCCGGAGGCTGGTTGCTGGGGGCTCGTTGCTGGGGGCTCGTTACTGGGCGAGAGAAACAAGAAACCATTAGCTAGGAACCAATAGCTAGTAGCTGAAAGCTAGTAGCCAGCAGCTAGTAGCACACAGCTGTTGTCTTTCGTTTGCACACGATTAGGCCTCGTCGGGTCGTGGCAGCTTTGGCCCATGAAGCAGACAGTCCTACTCCCCGCATGGCCCCTTATGGCCACCCTACTCTCTTATTCGGCGATGGCCCAGACCAGTTTCTGGACCGCGACCGAAACCACCTTTCGCGGCAGCCGCCTCAGCGACATTGCCGATACCGCCTACCTCTTGCCATGGGATCTTGAGGCCCTTCGCATGCGCGAGACCCATCAGGCCCGCCAGTGGTGGACTGACGACGAAGGTCGCTCGGTCACTGCGGCTCAGGAGTTAAAGGGGGATCGGGACCCATGGATGGGTCCCGCCCCGGCTGCGTCGGCGCAGCCGGGGGAGGCGCCCCTGCGGGCGGCGGTGCCGCCCGCAGGAATTCCGCTCGACCAACCGCTCGAACTCGGCCACGGATGGACCCTCACCTGGAGCGCCTCCATCCCCCAGCAGACCTACGCCAAGGGCGACAGCAGCATCGCGCTGACGTGGGCGGCGGCGGGCAACCAATGGTCGGTGGTAGCTGAGGAACGAAGTTTTCCGCGGCAAACCCTCAACGGGCTGTGCATGCACGACTGGTCGTTCACCGAGCGCAGTCCGCTCGTGGGCTACGGCCCCAAAGGAGCTGAATCGCACCCCACACTCTCCGTGCAACCGAACCCAAGAGGACGCCAAGAACTCGTGCTCGAACTCGTAGGGCACGACGGAATCTGGCCCTCGGCCGTGCGCTGCGTCGACGCCCAAGGACGTCTGACCGAATCCCAGCCGCCCCAGGGAGCCTTGCCGCTTCGGTGGAATCCCGTTGGCCTCAACTCTGGCCGATATATTATTCAAATTCAAATAGGTAATCAAACCTACTCGGTAGCTTTTATTCAACACTAACACCCCTTTACCATGCCTAGTTCTAGCCACCGCGCCGACTCTCCGGCGCCCATCGCCCTCGTGGTAGGGCTTATTCTCAGTCTCACGCTGCTGCTGTCGTGGTCCGCAGCCGCGCAGCCCTGCAGCAATCCGGCCTCGCTTCCGGCCATTGAAGCGGCTCCGGCGGTTCGCGCGGACTTTGTTCCGCCCACCGGATCGCTGCGGTGGTCCAACAAAACGGCCACCAACGGAGACCGCATCGTGCACTTCATTCACGGACTCGGCGGCAATGCTGACAGCTGGAACCTCGTGGCTGCCCGTACCGCCGCCATAGGGACCCCCGGCTACCCCGCCCGCGAAGTCGTGTACGCCAACCCGCCGACCTACCTGCAGACGGGTTCGACGCTGGATGCCGCAATGGACATTCACGGCTACTTGACCGCGACGGGCGGGCCGCTCTCTGCGCTGCACGCGATTGACGTCGAAGACAACTTCATGGTGGCGCATTCCTACGGGGGCGTGCTGTCGCTGCTGCTCGACAGCCTGTACGACGACCCCCAAACGTTTACGCGGCAATTTGGCGGAATCGTCGCCTTCGGCTCCGCCATCAACGGCGCCTACCTCGCTAAAGCGCTCCACCCGACGGGCGACAACTTGGCCGTGGCCTTTGTCGAGGAAGCCTGCCGTGCCCTGAGCGATCCACGGCTCGTGGCACCGCAGTTTCCGGCGCTGCGCTGGATTCCGGGTCTGGATCCGCTGCTGCGCACCGCCGTCGACAACGCCTGCGGACTCGGGAACAGCTTCGTGCCCTTTGCCCTGCAAAAATTCAACAGTCCGGGCATGGTCGAGCTGTTTCCGTCGGCTCCGCTGGCCCAACGCTTGGGCAAGCGCACCCCTTCGGTGCCGGTGGTGCTGGCCTACGGGGTCGAGGACGAACCTGTGTTTTGGCGCACCGCGACGTCGATGTACCGCAGTGATTCCGTGGGCCTTGCGCTGGCCAACGACCCCTTTAGTATGGACGGCGACGGAGACCTCGTGACCTTCGCCACCCAGCAGCACGACCGCTACGCCAACCAAAAGGCGCAGGCGCTGCAGCGGGCCGCCAACTTCCGCATCGCCGCGTGGGCCCTCTCACCGACGCTTCTGGGGTCGCTCATCGCCGAGTGGCAGGCCGTGGTGGCCGAGCGCGAAGCGGCCGCGGCCGACAAAGCCGCCCGCTGGTACCGCGACGCCAACGACAGCTACAAGCAGCTGGTCGGAGCCCGCGTCATGCAAGTCAACGCCGAGGGCTACTGGTGCCGCTGCCGCGACGAATACAATGCTCCCACGTGGTACCCGGTCAACGACCCCGCGGACTGCTTTGGCGACGGAGACTGCCTGACCTTCCCGATCTACGAGTACCAATTGGTTGAAAAGCCGAGCGACGGCGTGGTCTTGGCCGAGTCTGCCGGCATCTTAAACGGAGCCGTTGCGTCCGTCCTCATGCCCAGCACCAACCACCAGCAGATGCGCAACTCCTCGGTGACCAAATCGGTCCTCAACCGCGTGATGAACGGTCAGATTCCGGGCGGAGCCTTCTTTGCAACCCCCACCCGATGAGTGGCGGAACCTCTGCCGGGCGGGCGCGCCTCAAGCGCGCGTCCGCCTTGGCGTGGGGCCTCTGCGGCCTCACCGCTACGGCCTTGGCGGTCTGGGGCTGCCGGCCTGCTGAGATTCCCACACCCTCGGCACCAGGAATCATTTGGTCGCGTCCCCTCCAGGGACCCAGCTTTGGCCCTTATGCGTTGGGCCAGGGCACATCTGAAGGAGCCCTTTGGAGCGACGGCGACAGCCTTCGCTGGCTGCGCGCAACCGACGGTCACCCCCTGCAGTCCTGGCACTGGCCAGATGGCTTTCGCGACCTATCGTGGGGCCAAGAAAACGTCGTTGCTCAGCCCGACGCAGTCGTGCTCTTGGGGGCTCAAAGCCTTGCCCTGATTCAGCCGGGGCAGCCGCTGCACCTCATTCCGTACCCTTCGGGCGGAGCGAGTTTTCGTTCCAGCCACCGCGATCCCGAGGGCGGAATCCTTTTGAGTTGGCGCCGCGATTCCGCAAGCCTTGGACCCGAGGCCAACCAAATCCTTCGGTGGTTTCAAGGCCAATGGACCGTCCTTGCCACAGCGCCCGGCCGCAAAGGCCTCTTTGATGCGCCCCGCAGCTGGAAGCGCGGCTGGCTCGCCGTCTTTCGGCGCGGAACCCACTGCGAACTCTGGTGGACCGACCGCGGCCAACTCCACCACCAACGCCTCGTGGGCGGCGACGGAACCGGCCACCCGCCCGCCGTGGCGGGCGGCGTGGCCTACGTTGCGAGTCAAGACAGCGCCGTCGCGTTCGACCTCACCAAGAGCCAACGGCTGTGGGCCCGACGGCTCCCGGGCGGCTTTGACTTTGGCGTCCACGGACTTAACCCGAGCACCCAAACTTGGGACCTTCTGAGCAGCCGCGGATGGTGGGTTCGCCTTAATCCCTCTACCGGAACCGCAGGCGACCAAGGCCAACTCGAACCCCTTTGGCTGGACCGCTGGCAGGGATCACCATGGACATTTACTAAAAACAACACCTTGTATTTGTGGAACATAGACAAACCTATGCCTTCGGTTTTGCCCACCGAGGCAAGCGGGCTCAACAGCGTATTCCTCAGAACGAGCGTCCTTCTCAATCTCGGAAACGCGGCCACAGCCATTCAGCCATAAAAAAGGGGGGCATCCGCCCCCCCCCTCATGAGTAAAAAGCTCTGGTTTACTTAAACTCCGCCAAGCCCTGCTCGGTCATGAGCCAGGTCTTGCCGCCCATGTGTCCATCCCAAATGTCTTCGGTATTGGCCACATCGTCGAGGTACGGAACCGTCGTGGCATCCAAAAACACGCTGTGGCCCACGGGGAGGTAAAGCACGAGCTCAACGGTTTGGCCGCGAAAGCGGTCTGGCTTTGGGTAGTGAAGCAGGTCGCCAATTAAAATGCGACCGGTACTATCGCTGCGCACCTCGTAGGCGACCGCTGCTGCGCGCTCGCGGGCCGCGCGGCGCGATCCGCCTTGGGCTTCGGCCGTCCATTCCAAGCTGGGTGTGTCGCGAAAGGTGGGACGCACATCCACGTCGATACCGTCAAAGTACACCTCTGAATCTGTGAGAATCCACGAGCTTTCGTCGGTGTCGTCGTCGCTGAAGTGAAGCTTGGTTCCGCCCTCGACCGGAGTCGTAGCCATCACCATGGTCCACTGCTTCACTCCTTGCGGAAGCGCCTCCACGTGCACGACCGTCGCCTCCTCGCGGAATTCCGAACCGAAGCGCGTGCCCAGCACGCCCATCAGTGCGATTCCGACTATGGATAGCATCAGCGCGGTGCCCATAATCGCGCGGTGCACCGGTCCCTTTTGGCGAAAGAGCAAGCGGAGCGCCAGCAGCACCAAGGCAACAACAGGCCCAACGAGCACCAGGGTGGTCGCCGTCCAGAAGTAGGTGAGGCCATAACCAGCGGGCAAGAAGATGCCCAAGAGTTCCGACACGGATAGGTGTGCACCGTCAATGGTGATTCCGTTGCCAAAAACAGCAACGAGAATGGTTGATCCGAAGAAGAACGCGATGACTAAAAACAGTCCGCCCAAAAAGCGACCAAAGCCCACCAAAATGCTGGTGATCACGTCGCCCACTCCTTGAGCTGCCCGACGCACCTTGCGGTGGTTCTCCTTGTCTTTGAGGCGCGCCTCAACGTTCTTAAACTCCTCTTCGACCGTCTGGCGGATGTTGTCAAACGTCGCCGGCTTGCCCTTCATGGCCAAGCGCTCTGCAGGCGTAACCGCCTTGGGCGTCGCCGCCCAGAGGATGAAGTAGAGTAGCACTCCGAAGCCCGTAAAGAGGCCGAAAAGCACAAACAGAATGCGCACGATGACCACGTCCACATCAAAGTAGCTCGCAAAGCCCGAGCAGACGCCCCCGATCATTTGCTCTTCGGGGTCGCGGTACAGGCGACGGCGCGAACGTTCCTCAGCCATGGCAGGCTCAGGCTCTTCGGCAGACTCACCGGCAAAGTCCTTGGGCTGGCCCAAGGTGCTCATGGCCGCCTGTACGTCGTCGGTACTCACCACCTGGCGGGTGCCCGCCATGCGCTGCATGAAGATTTCGGCGATGCGCGCCTCGATGTCGGCGAGCACCTCCTCGCGACCTTCGGTCGCAGCTAAGTGGCGGCGAAGCGCTTCGAGGTAGGCCGACAGTACGGCGTAGGCGTCCTCGTCCAAATGGAAGAGCATTCCGCCAAGGTTGATGTCAATAGTCTTTTTCATGAGTTCTTGAGGGAGTTTACAGCGTCGATAAAAGCGGTCCATTCCGAATTGAGCGCTTCAAGCAGAATTCGGCCTGTCTCGGTAAGTTGGTAGTACTTGCGGGGTGGGCCCGATTTGGACTCTTCCCAGCGGTACTCCAACCAGCCCGCGTTCTTCATTCGGGTGAGTAGCGGATACAGCGTACCCTCCACCACGAGCAAGTCGGCCTGCCTCAAGGCTTCTGAGATGTCCGAGGCATAGGCCTCTCCGCGTCCCAAAACCCGAAGCACGCAGAGCTCGAGGACCCCCTTGCGCATTTGCGCCCGTGCGTTTTCAGTATTCATTAATGCAAAGATATAAATAAAGCTTGGTACTTTGTTTCGCATAGTACTAAAAGTGTGCC
>JACCDM010844752.1_pt1 | contig 76737 bp, 72 predicted proteins | sample 7445851 | NCBI WGS metagenome assembly JACCDM01 (sample SAMN15323438, study PRJNA562643) | freshwater metagenome | isolation source: river surface water | place: USA:Blue River Watershed | collected 2017-08-16
ATAATTGCGTCTTACCTTACCTCTAACCATCTTACGACAGTTATTTGAGTGTTACTGCTTTCCAAACTTTCAAAGATCTTTCAGCCTCTTGCGAAACCGCCCAACCGAATTGGGAGTGCAAAATTAGGGGTTTTGTTTGATTCATTTGCTATTTAAAGCAACTATTTTTTAAAATAAATATTCAAATAAAATTTGGAACGTATCAGAACTGGCTAATACCCTTGATTCTATTGATTTGCAATTCTTTAAACATTAAAAAAGAATCAGAAAAAAAATAGAGAAAGCCGTTTATGAACCAATATTCCGTGTAGCAAAACAATGCAAAGAAGTTGAACAGGCGCCCCTATTATCCTCTTTAGAACCCATCATGAATCGATGGACAGCAATCAGTTCTGCAATCCAAGTTTCCCTACCTTTGTCTTATCATGTTAAAGATTGGCATATTTGGTGTTGGACATCTTGGAAAATTTCACATCAGCAATTGGAAAGAAATTGCTGGGGCAGAGATCATCGGCTTTTACGACCCCAATGATGAAGCTGCATCAGCGGTTATAGAGAAGTTTGGATTGAAGCGGTATGCTGACATGGAGTTGTTGATGGATGAAATTGATGCCGCGGATGTGATCACCCCTACCCAATTCCATTTTCCAGTCTGCGAATTGGCCTTGAGGAAAAGCAAACATGTATTTGTAGAGAAGCCTTTGGCCAATAACATGGAAGAAGCAAGAAAACTGCTGAAACTGGTTGAAGAGGCCAAAGTAAAATTCCAGGTGGGGCATGTGGAGCGGTTCAATCCTGCCTTTGTTGCGTTGAAAGGAAAGGAACTGAACCCGATGTTCATTGAGGTGCACAGGCTGGCACAATTCAATCCAAGGGGAACTGAGGTAAGTGTCATACTCGACCTCATGATTCATGATATTGACATCATCCTTCACCTCGTTAAAAGTGAAATCAAAAACATATCTGCCAGTGGCGTTGCGGTGATGACTGAAACACCCGATATCGCCAATGTGAGGATAGAGTTCCACAATGGCTGTGTTGCCAACCTGACATCTTCCAGGATCTCCATGAAGAAAATGCGAAAAATGCGCCTTTTCCAAAAGGATGCCTATATCGGAATCGATTTCCTGGATAAAAAAACGGAAATCATCCGGCTCAGAGGGGAGGATGAAAATGATGACCTTTTCAGTTTTGACATTGAAACCCCTAACGGTGCAAGGACCATTGCGGTTGAAAATCCTGAGCCCATCAACATCAATGCCATCAAGGCAGAGCTTTCTGCATTCAGGGATGCGATTGTGAACAATACCCCTACCATTGTTTCAGAGCACGACGGGTTCATGGCGTTGGATGTAGCGCATCAAATATTGGATAAAATTGGCCGTGCCAAACTGAGTACAGAAAACAGCTGATCAACTGTTTTTTCCAACTGATAATTTCCAGGCTGCAAATGCCAGGTCTTCTGGGTAAGTAATCTTTGTATTGCTCTCTTCACCTTCCACCAGATTAACTTGCTTGCCATAAGCTTCCAAGACACTCGCCTCGTCTGTAAAGCCTGTATCATAAGGCAATTCAAAGGCTTTCAAAATCAGGGATCCCAAAAAAACCTGAGGGGTTTGAACGATAAACAATCCTTCCCGGGAAACCACTGCAGACAAGCCAGTAGTATCATCTTTTCTGCGGATACTGTCCCGAACTGGAACAACAGGAATAGCGGAACCCTTTTCAGCTGCGGCAGCGCCGCATCTTCTGATCAACACAGGGCTTGCCAAACACCGCACAGCATCATGTACAAAAATCAGTGAATCTTCAGCAGCCCTGTCCAGCCCATTTTTTACTGAATGAAACCGGGTCTCCCCTCCTTCAACTATTTCAATGGTTTGAGGATAATGGAATTCTTCAAGGATAGATTTTGCCATGGCGCAATAGGATGCAGACATGACCAGGATTATCCTGATGTCTTCGTATGAGGCAAGGAAAGCATCAACTGAATACAAAAAGATAGGCTTCCCCTCAATACGCAGGAATTGCTTGGGCAAATCAGCGCCCATACGGGTACCGGATCCACCTGCTACAATGATGGCTGTTTTCTTCATGCTATGCCTTGGAGGATCTGAGTGCAAAAAAATAAAGTGGAACGCCCAACAAGGTGATGATCAATCCTGGCCATGTATACTCTGGCTTGAACATGACCAGCAATACGCAGAAACTCGTTCCCATCAATACATAGATCAAAGGAAGAACCGGATAACCAAAGGCTTTATAGGGTCTTTCCATTTCAGGTTTTTTCTTTCTCAGGATAAAGATGCCAATGATGGTCAACACATAAAAAATCACAACGACAAAAGAGACCATGTCCAACAGTTCTCCATACCTGCCACTGAGACAAAGCAATGCTGCAACAACAGCCTGGCTCCAAAGGGCCCACTGTGGAACTGCATTCTTGTTAAGGCTTGCTGCTTGCTTGAAAAACAAACCGTCCTGGGCCATGGTATAGTATACCCTTGCACCAGCCATTACCAAACCATTGATACAGCCAAATGTAGACACCATGATCAAGACCGCAATGATGGCCCTGCCCGCAGATCCAAAGATGACACTGGCGGCCGCTACCGCAAGCCTGTCTTCCTCGGGCTTGGCAATCTGGTTCATCGGCAGAACATTGAGATACATGAGGTTGGCAGCGATGTAGATGATGGTTACAATGAGGGTTCCAAGAAACAGGCTAAGCCCTATGTTGCGCTTTGGATTCTTGATTTCACCAGCTATGAAAGTTACATTGTTCCAGGAGTCACTGCTGAAGATGGAACCCACCATGGAAGCGGCAATTGCACCCAATAAAGTAATGCCGCCAATAGCCTCCCAGGTGATGGATCCGTCATCGGCAATCAAAGCCTTTTGAGAATTCATTCCTGTTGTCCAATTCTCTGCCCAGTGGCTTTGGTCAACAAAAAGAAATCCACAAAGAATGAGCCCGAACAAAGCCAGCAGTTTGGAAACTGTAAATGTTGTCTGGATGACTTTACCTTCTTTGACGCCGCGTGTATTGATCTGTGTCAACAAAACAACAACGGCTATCGATACCAACTGCGCAGGATATATTTTGACAGACCCCAGCGTGAACAAGATATTTTGCTCTTGCATGTTCAGTGCCGGAAAAAAATAACCAGCAAATTTTGCAAAGGCCACACCAACAGCGGCAATGGTTCCAGTTTGTATAACAGCAAAAAAGCTCCAACCGTAGAGAAAACCAACCAGTGGATTATAGGCTTCCTTCAAGTAAACGTATTGCCCGCCCGCCTTGGGATACATGGCGCTCAATTCTCCATAACTTGTAGCAGCAATGATGGTCATGATGCCTGTGATCAACCATACGGCGATACCCCATCCTGCACTGCCCACATTTCGGGTGATGTCTGCTCCTACAATGAAGATTCCTGATCCGATCATTGACCCTGCTACAACCATTGTTGCATCCAACAGGCCCAGACTTGGTTTGAATTCGTTTTGCTCTGACATAACGCTTGTTTGGTAAAAAAAATCCCGGTTGAGTTAACCGGGATTTAAGATAAGAAATTCAATTCTTATATTATTTTTTATCGCCGGTTTTATTGTACGCAGCGTTAAGCCCAGCAACAACTTCATCGGTAATATCTTGAGCAGGATCCTTGTAAAACAGGATATTGAGGGCTGCAGAATAAGAGAAAATATAACTATAAGCCTCTTTTTTGTTGTACTCAACCAGAAAATCATTGATTCTTTTTTTCAGGTCTTCCATGGTTTTGGCTCCTTCAGCAGCAATGTTGTTCTCCAGCATTTGTTTTTGCTGGTCGAGGTTCTGCATTTTTCCCTGATAAGATCTTTGGAAATTTTCATACTCCGCCTGGGTAATGGAATTTCCCCTTTGGGCAAAAGCATTTTTTTCGGCTTCTATTTTCTGGAATGCATTGTTGAGATCCCTGTCTGCACTTTCTTTCTTTTTCTCAAACTCCTGCATTTTCTCTTTGTAGAAAACATATTTTTCCTGAATGCTGTCCAGGTCAACATAGGCCAACTTCAATGCCTTGGCTGTATCTGATTTAGTGGAAGATGAGCTGGGAGCACTGCCACCATTTTTCAATTGTAAAAACAGCATTACGGCAATACCTGCACCGAGGATAATGTTGATCAGTTTCTGGTTCATTGGTTTGTTTTAATGGTATGATATGAAAAGGGAGCAGTTACCTGCTCCCTTTGAGTGTTTTATTCTTCCTCATCAAAGCTCATCACTTCTCGTGTAGTCTGAAGGAGTTCATATTCCTCCTTGCTACCTACCAAGATGTTCTCATAATCCCTTAAGCCAGTACCAGCTGGGATATGGTGACCTGTGATAACGTTTTCTTTGAGTCCAAGCATGTCATCAACCTTACCTTGGATGGCGGCAGATGAAAGCACCTTGGTGGTTTCCTGGAATGATGCGGCAGAGATCCAGCTTTGTGTTCCAAGAGAAGCCTTGGTGATACCGAGGAGAACCGGCCTTGAAGTGGCAGCTTCTGCATCGCGGAATTCAACAAGCTTTCTGTCGGCCCTGCGAAGGATGGAGTTCTCTTCCCTGATTTCGCGCAAGCTGGCAATCTGTCCGGCTTTCAACAGTTCTGAATCACCTGCATCCACAACAACTTTCTTGTCATAAATCCAGTCATTCTCAACATTGAAATCAAAACGATCTTCAAGATCTCCCTCGAGGAAACGGGTATCACCCGGATCAACGATTTCAACCTTTCTCATCATTTGACGAACAATGACCTCTACGTGCTTATCATTGATTTTCACACCCTGCAAACGATAAACCTCCTGGATTTCATTCACAACGTACTCTTGTACTGCAAATGGACCTTTGATGGAGAGGATATCACCAGGTGCAACTTGTCCGTCAGACATTGGCGTACCTGCTTTTACAAAGTCACCATCCTGAACAAGGATCTGGCGGGTGAGGGTAACGAGGTATTTTTTAACGATACCATCTTTTGCCTCAACAGTGATCTCACGGTTACCACGCTTGATGGCACCGAAGCTCACCACACCGTCAATCTCTGAAACAACGGCAGGATTTCCTGGGTTCCTTGCTTCAAAGAGTTCAGTTACCCTTGGAAGACCTCCAGTGATATCCCTCAGCTTACCAAGGACCCTTGGAATCTTCACCAATACCTGACCAGCAGTTACCTCATCTCCCTCTTCGATCACAATATGTGATCCAACAGGAAGGTTGTATGTTTTTTCGTCCTTACCCAATACCTTGAGTGAAGGAATTCTTGTTTTGTCTTTGGATTCAATGACCACTTTCTCCCTGTGTCCAGTTTGCTCATCTGCCTCTTCGCGGTAAGTAACACCATCGATAACATTGTCGAAGGCAATCTGACCACCGATTTCAGCAACGATAACGTTGTTGAACGGATCCCATGTGCAGATGATGTCTCCTTTGGAAACTTTCTTGCCTTCACCGATGGAAAGCACTGAACCGTAAGGCACATTGTTGGTGATCAGGACGCGATCATTTTTCACATCCATGATGCGCATTTCAGCAGTACGACCGATAACAATCTGGACGTCTTTTCCTTCGTTATTTTTAGCCTTAACGGTACGGAGTCCGTCGAACTGCACTTCACCATCAAACTTGGCAATGAGGTGTGATTCAACTGAAGCAGATCCTGCAACACCACCCACGTGGAAGGTACGGAGAGTAAGCTGTGTACCAGGTTCACCGATTGACTGGGCAGCAATGATACCTACTGCATCACCGCGCTGGGCAATATTTCCTGTAGCGAGGTTCAAACCATAACAATTCACGCAGCATCCACGCTTGCTCTCGCAAGTAAGTACTGAACGTATTTCAATGGTTTCAATGCCTGAATCTTCAATTTTCTTGGCAGTGTCTTCGTCGATCTTTTGACCAGCACCAACCAGGAGCTCATCAGATTGAGGATCGTATACGTTGTGGAGTGAAGTCCTACCGAGAATCCTGTCGTACAATGGTTCAACGATGTCCTCGTTGTCCTTCAATGCACTGGTGGCAATACCCCTCAATGTTCCGCAATCCTCTTCAGTGATGATTACGTCTTGTGCAACGTCTACCAGACGACGGGTCAAGTAACCGGCATCAGCCGTCTTGAGAGCCGTATCCGCAAGACCCTTACGGGCACCGTGTGTAGAGATGAAGTATTCCAATACACTCAAACCGTCTTTGAAGTTGGAGAGGATCGGGTTTTCGATGATCTCAGAACCTGAAGAACCACTCTTGCGTGGCTTGGCCATGAGTCCGCGAATACCGGCAAGCTGCTTAACCTGCTGCTTGCTACCCCTTGCTCCAGAGTCAAGCATCATGTAAACAGAGTTGAAGCCCTGCTTGTCTGTTGCCATCGCACGGATCAGTGTTTCTGTAACTTTTGTATCGACCCTTGACCAAATGTCAATGATCTGGTTGTAACGTTCGTTGTTGGTGATCAATCCCATGTTGTAATTGTCCCATACTTCCTGAACTTCTGCGGAAGCCTGGTCAATCATTGCGTCCTTAGGAACATCTAATACAAGGTCTTGGATGTTGAATGACAATCCACCCCTGAAGGCCATGCGGAAACCGAGTTCTTTGATGGCATCAAGGAATTTAGCAGTGGTAGGTACATTGGTGATCTTGATGATGTTACCAATGATTTCACGAAGGCTCTTTTTGGTGAGCAATGCATTTACAAAACCAACTTCGCTTGGAACAGATTGGTTGAACAGCACACGACCAACGGTAGTTTCAAGGAGTTTGAACTCCAGGATACCCGCTTCATTCCTTACATTGGTTTTCACCTTGATATAAGCATGCAGGTCAACCTTTCCTTCGTTATAGGCAATGATCACTTCCTCAGCACTGTAGAAACGCATTCCCTCTCCTTTCACTACATCAACATCTGTGTTGCGCTTTCCTTTGGTGATATAATACAAACCAAGCACCATGTCCTGAGAAGGAAGGGTGATGGGCGTACCATTTTGTGGGTTGAGGATATTGTGTGAAGCCAGCATCAAGAGCTGTGCTTCCAGGACCGCAGCATGGCTGAGTGGCACGTGTACCGCCATCTGGTCACCGTCAAAGTCGGCGTTGAAAGAAGAACAGACCAGCGGGTGAAGCTGGATGGCCTTACCTTCTACCAATTTAGGCTGGAAGGCCTGGATTGACAAACGGTGCAGTGTTGGGGCACGGTTCAGCATGATCGGATGGCCTTTCAAAATATTTTCGAGGATATCCCAAACGATCGCTTCCTTGCGGTCAACCAGCTTGCGGGCTGATTTTACGGTCTTTACGATACCTCTTTCAATGAGCTTTCTGATGATAAATGGCTTGAACAACTCAGCTGCCATGTCTTTGGGAAGACCACACTCATGGAGTTTCAACTCAGGTCCTACAACGATAACCGAACGACCAGAATAGTCAACACGCTTACCCAAAAGGTTCTGACGGAAACGTCCTTGCTTTCCTTTCAATACATCACTAAGCGACTTCAATGCACGTCCGCCTTCTGCCTTAACAGCATTTGACTTACGGCTGTTATCGAACAAAGAATCAATTGCCTCTTGCAACATCCTCTTTTCGTTCCTCAAGATTACCTCAGGGGCTTTGATCTCGAGCAAACGCTTGAGACGGTTGTTCCTGATGATTACCCTGCGGTAAAGATCGTTCAGGTCAGATGAGGCAAAACGGCCACCATCCAAAGGAACCAATGGTCTCAGCTCTGGTGGGATGACAGGAATATATTGCATGACCATCCACTCAGGACGGTTAACAATTCTTGAATTGGCATCACGGAATGACTCAACCACACTCAAACGCTTCAATGCATCTGCCTTGCGCTGTTGAGAAGTCTCTGTTGCTGCAGAGTTCCTGAGAGTATAGCTCAATGAATCAAGATCAATTCTCATGAGAAGATCGTGCACAGCCTCAGCACCCATTTTGGCGATGAACTTGTTGGGATCTTCATCCGGGAGGTATTGGTTTTCTTTTGGAAGGGTATCCAACAGGTCGAGGTATTCCTCTTCTGTAAGCAGATCTCCCTGCTTTTTGCCCTTATCTTCCATGATACCTGGTTGTATCACGACAAAACGCTCATAATAAATGATGCTTTCCAACTTCTTGGAGCTGATGCCCAGCAAGTAGCCAATTTTGTTCGGAAGGCTCTTGAAGTACCAGATGTGAACAACAGGCACAACAAGTTTGATGTGTCCCATGCGTTCCCGGCGTACCTTCTTCTCGGTCACCTCTACACCACAACGGTCACAAACAATACCCTTGTAACGGATCCTCTTGTACTTTCCACAAGCACATTCGTAGTCTTTAACTGGACCAAAAATCTTTTCACAGAACAAACCATCACGCTCAGGTTTGTAGGTTCTGTAGTTGATGGTCTCTGGTTTCAACACTTCACCAAAAGACCTGTCCAGGATAGAATCCGGGGACGCAATGCTGATGGTGATCTTTGAAAAAGAAGATTTTGGGCGATTGTCTCTTTTGATAGCCATAATAAGATATCTGTTTTACAATGTTCTAGTACCACTATAACTCCTCTGTCCGGCTGTCAACAGCCAGTCAAATATTATTGAAAATCAATAATTTATGAACAAACAGGTTAGAAAAAAATAGGGGCATGCCAAATTTAAGGATGGCAAAAGTACTCAAAACAGCCGAAATAACAATAATTTTCTTTTGAAAAAAGGGGTTTTTTAACTGTTCGTCAATGAAGCAGCCCTGATCCTGAAATGAGAGGAGATCACCTCCTGAACAGGTACATTCTTGATTTTGCTTTCGAGCCAGGAAAGAATATCAAGGTACATGAAGGACCGGCTTTCCATGGGATTGCCCTCCACCCGTTTGAGTTTCTCAAAAAGTGCCAGAAACCCTTGCTTCAATGCCGCCTTGTTGAGGCCAAATGCGCTTCTTAGGAATGCGAAAATCTCGTTTTCCACCACACTGAGGTTTTTCATGTTGGACATGAACCGGTAAACCGACCTGACCTGGCTCTCCAGGATGACATCATTTCCCAGTTCATAATGGGCAATCATGTGGAGCAGACGGGCATAACATTGTAAATCAGTGCGGAGGTCCGCTTTCCAGTGGATGATCTTGTTCAGGTAAACAATCGTATTGTCATAATCCCCACAGCCAAAATAGAGGCAGGCAAATTTGTAATAAAAAATGAATGTCCGGTGCCTGTCCAATTGCATTTCAAATTCAATGAGCTTTTCCTCAATCTCGGGTATGAGGTTCAAGCCTTCAGAGAAGCTGCCATCCAGAAAATGCATGTTGATCTTGGCAAGATAGAGATATACAAAACCCTGCACCCTTGTATTGATGCTGACCTGACCTTCTTTTGAGGCATAAAACTCTTCAAATCGCTTGATGTCCTGGGCAAACTTCCTGTCATTGCGCAGCATGAAATGGGCATTGAGCAGGTTGTGCATCCCTTTGATGAAATGTTGTGGCTCTACTTTCATCATCTGGGGTTCCTTCTCAAAAAGATCAACCCAGCGTTGGCAATTTTTATAATAGGTCAGGAAGTCCTGGAGGATAAAGCCAAACCAGGCATGGCTTTGAAAAAAATAAAGCTTTTCATAGAAGCCTGTGTACTCCCCTGCCCTTTCAGGCATTCTCTCTTGAAAAAACAGCCTGATGGCTGCTTCATCTTTTTCATCGCGGATATGGCCATTTTTTATGTACCAGCCATAGAGTTGCAGGGCCAAACTGCTGAGCTTGCCCACCATGGCCAATCGGTCGTTCAGTTCTTCCACTTCCTGGGTCAAGACCTCAGCCCTGTCTTCAAAGCTTCGGGTGATGTGGAGGGTTTCAATTTTTTTTTCAAAAAACAATGCCTGCAACCAGAATGTCACCTGGTTGTATTGTTTTGCCAGGTCCTTGGTTTTTTGGAGCATTTTGAGGCTCTGGTGGTACAAACCCTTGTTGTAGAGCATCCTTGCATAGTCGAGTTGCTCATGAAGTTGTATATCAACCGACTGTTCATTCCTGATCAGGCGGAGGCTGGCCAAAATCTGCTTGTAAAGGTGTGCCTTGAGGTTGGAGAGCTGCTGTTTTTGTATGCTGGGATTCCGTTTGAGTACCAACTCCTCATCATAGACATCTGCCTTGTCGATGGCATCAAAAAGGGTGATGATTTTGAGGTCATCCGTGGCTGCATTCCTTCCCACATACAACTTGAAATTGCGCTTTTCACCTTTTTCAAGGGTCTTGATCAGCAAAAAGAGTTCGTCGGCAGACCGGTTAGGCATCGTAATTGTCTTTCGGTAAAATCCTTGCCAGATATGCATTTCAGCAAAATCCATGGCGTTTACACAGCGTAAATTACGACGCATTTTGGGTAAAAAAGAAAAAATCAATGCCTTAACTTGGCAGTAAGGCCAAATAAACCCACTCAAAATGGAGTGAAATGGCAAAAAGAAAATCATGGCAGATCAAAAAATTTTCATCTTCGATACCACATTGCGCGATGGCGAACAGGTGCCAGGTTGCAAACTCAATACAAAGGAAAAAATTGAATTGGCCCTTGCATTAGAAGCACTGGGAGTAGACATCATTGAAGCAGGTTTCCCCATTTCCAGCCCAGGTGATTTTGAGTCGGTATCAGAAATTTCCAAAATCATCACCAATGCAACAGTATGTGGTCTCTCCCGTGCAGTGGAAAAGGACATTGAAGTGGCAGGACAGGCCCTAAAGCATGCCAAAAGGGGAAGAATACATACTGGCATCGGAACATCAGATTCACACATCAAAAGCAAGTTCAACAGCAACAGGGATGAAATCCTGGTCAGGGCTGTTCAGGCTGTCAAATGGGCCAGGAATTTTACGGATGATGTTGAGTTTTACGCTGAAGATGCTGGCCGTACAGACAATGTATACCTCGCAAGGGTTGTAGAAGCTGTCATTGCTGCAGGTGCAACAACAGTGAACATTCCTGATACAACCGGATATTGCCTTCCAACCCAATATGGCGAAAAGATCGCGTTTTTGAAAAACAATGTATCCAACGTTGACAAGGCCGTCCTCTCCTGCCATTGCCACAATGACCTTGGCTTGGCTACCGCCAACTCCATCGCTGGTGCTATTAACGGCGCCAGACAAATTGAGTGTACCATCAATGGATTGGGTGAGCGTGCCGGAAACACTGCATTGGAAGAAGTGGTGATGGTGTTGAAACAACATGCTCACTTGGGCCTATACACCAATATTGATGCCACACAACTGAATCCCTTGAGCAGATTGGTTTCAGATACCATGCGCATGCCAGTTCAACCCAACAAGGCCATTGTGGGAGCGAATGCTTTCTCCCATTCTTCAGGCATCCACCAGGATGGTTTCTTGAAGGACTCACAAACCTACGAGATCATCCGACCTGAGGAAGTGGGTGCAGCAACTTCAAAAATAGTGTTGACCGCCAGGAGCGGAAGATCTGCCCTGGCCTACCGCTTCAAGAATCTTGGGCATGAATTCAACAGGAACGATATAGACGTTTTGTATGACCAGTTTCTGCAATTGGCAGATACCATCAAGGAAGTGCAAGACACGAACCTCAATTCCCTTGCCATCCAATACCTTGAAAAAAAATAAACAAGCGTGAGCGCCAACAAACATATTGTAATCATCCCAGGAGATGGCATCGGACCAGAGGTCACGAACCAGGCCATCCGTGCGCTTGATGCAATTGGAAAAAAGTTTGGTCATCACTTTTCCTACAGCTTTGCGTTGATGGGTGCAGATGCCATTGACAAGACCGGAGATCCACTTCCCCAGGCATCCATCGAAATTTGTAAACAAGCCGATGCCATTCTTTTGGGAGCCGTTGGTCATCCCAAATACGACCTGGATCCTTCTGCTAAAATCAGGCCTGAACAGGGTTTGCTGAAGATTCGAAAAGAACTTGGGCTTTTTGCCAACATCAGGCCTGTGTCTACCTATCCTTCACTCTACCATTTGTCTCCTGTAAAATCAAGCCTTTTGGAACAGGTAGACATCGTCATCTACAGAGAATTGACCGGTGGAATATATTTTGGAAAAAAAGAGTTGAATGAAGCAGGAACTGAGGCATCAGATCTTTGCAATTACAACATTGATGAAATCACAAGGATTGCCCATCTTGCTTTCGCCCATGCGCAAAAAAGAAGACGCAAATTAACCTTGGTAGACAAGTCCAATGTACTGGAAACATCAAGGCTCTGGAGAAAAACAGTTACCGCCATGGTGTCAGATTATCCTGAAGTGGAACTGAATTGCATGTATGTTGACAATGCAGCCATGCAGTTGATCATCAACCCTGCTCAATTTGATGTCATCCTTACTGAAAATATGTTTGGCGATATACTGAGCGATGAGGCCAGTGTATTGGCTGGATCGCTTGGCATGTTGCCCTCTGCATCCATTGGTACAGGAACAGCATTGTTTGAGCCCATCCACGGATCCTATCCACAAGCAGCAGGAAAAGATATTGCCAATCCTGTTGGTGCCATTCTCTCTGCAGCAATGATGCTTGATCATCTTGGTATGACAGAAGAGGCCAATACCATCAGGCATGCAGTGGAGTGGACTACCCAGAATGGATTTGTTACCAAAGACATTGATCCGATGAATTTTTATTTCACATCTACCATCGGAGAACTGGTCAGCGATTGCATCATGAACAAAACAGATGAAGCCATCCATAAGGCCAATATTCAAATCAGAAAATCAACAATCATCTAATTCAAATAACCATACCATGAGCGAATTGAACAAATACAGCAAAACCATTACACAAGATCCTACACAACCTGCCGCACAGGCCATGTTTTACGGGATTGGTCTAACAGATGAAGACCTGGCCAAGGCCCAGGTTGGTATTGCCAGTATGGGCTGGGATGGCAATACTTGTAACATGCACCTGAATGAATTGGCTGCAGACATCAAAAAAAGTGTTTGGGCAAATGACCTTGTGGGCCTTACTTTTCATACCATTGGCGTCAGTGATGGCATGTCCAATGGAACAGATGGCATGAGGTATTCGCTTGTAAGTCGAGATGTGATCGCAGACTCTATTGAAACAGTATGTGGTGCCCAATATTATGACGGGCTCATTACTGTACCGGGTTGTGATAAAAATATGCCAGGTTCCATCATGGCAATGGGCCGCTTGAACAGGCCTTCCATCATGGTCTACGGCGGTACGATTGCCCCTGGACATTACAAAGGTGAAGACCTGAACATCGTTTCTGCATTTGAAGCATTGGGCAAAAAAATTGCAGGCCAGCTGGATGAGAAAGATTTCAAAGGAATCGTTATGCACTCATGCCCTGGAGCAGGTGCCTGTGGCGGCATGTATACGGCCAACACCATGTCTTCCGCGATTGAAGCATTGGGCATGAGTCTCCCCTATTCGTCTTCCAACCCTGCACTGAGTGAAGACAAAAAAAGAGAATGTGTCGAAGCGGGAAAAGCCATCAGGCTCTTGCTTGAAAAAGATATCAAGCCTTCAGACATCATGACCAAAAAAGCATTTGAAAATGCCTTGACCGTCATCGTAACACTTGGCGGATCAACGAATGCAGTACTGCACATGATTGCCATGGCGCACAGTGTTGGCCTTACCCTTACGCAGGATGATGTACAGGCCACCAGCGACAAAGTACCCGTCATTGCTGACTTCAAGCCCAGTGGCAAATACCTGATGGAAGACTTGCACAACATTGGCGGTGTTCCTTTGGTCATGAAATACCTCTTGAGCAAGGGGCTGATTCATGGAGATTGCATGACCGTAACCGGAAAAACAGTTGCAGAGAATCTCGCAACAGTACCCGACATTGAATTTGAAAAGCAACAGATCATCCGCCCCATCGAAAATCCATTCAAAACCAGCGGACATCTCCAGATCCTTTATGGCAACATCGCAGAAGGCGGCAGTGTGGCCAAGATCAGCGGAAAAGAAGGTGAAAAGTTTGTAGGACCTGCACGTGTTTTCAATGGAGAAAAAGAACTCATCCATGGCATCAGCAGTGGAAAGGTTCAAAAAGGTGATGTGGTGGTGATCAGGTATGTAGGCCCAAGAGGTGCCCCTGGAATGCCAGAAATGCTAAAGCCTACTTCGGCCATCATTGGTGCCGGATTGGGCAAGGATGTTGCCCTGATTACTGATGGCAGGTTCAGTGGAGGAACACATGGTTTTGTGGTAGGACATATCACACCTGAGGCTTTTGATGGCGGAACCATTGCCTTAATTGAAGATGGAGACATCATTGAGCTGGATGCCACACTTAACAAGATCAATGTGATGGTGGAGCAAACCATTCTTGACGAAAGAAAAAGAAATTGGAACCAGCCTCCATTGAATGCAACAAAAGGTATCCTCTACAAATATGCAAAACAAGTGACTACGGCTGCAGAAGGTTGTATCACTGACAAATAAAAACAGAGCTATGCAAACTGAGATGATCAATCAAAAAATAGATACTGCTGCACCCATTGAAATTACAGGAGGTGACGCAGTGATGCGCGCGCTGGTGGCTGAAGGTGTTGACACTATCTTCGGATATCCCGGCGGAGCCATCATGCCCATTTATGATGCGCTTTATGACTACCGTGATCGGCTGGAACATATCCTGGTAAGACACGAACAAGGCGGCATTCATGCAGGCCAGGGCTATGCCAGAACATCAGGCAGAACTGGTGTTGTGTTTGCAACCAGCGGACCTGGTGCAACCAATCTTGTGACCGGACTGGCCGATGCAATGATCGACTCCACGCCCCTTGTCTGCATCACTGGTCAAGTATTTGCACACCTTCTTGGTACTGATGCATTCCAGGAAACGGATGTCATCAACATCACCACTCCTGTTACGAAATGGAACTACCAGGTGACGGATGCCAATGAGATTCCTGAAGCACTTGCCAAGGCTTTTTACATTGCCAAAAGCGGAAGACCTGGACCTGTCTTGATTGACATCACCAAAAATGCTCAGCTTCAAAAATTCAGTTACGCAGGGTACAAGCCCTGCAACCATATCCGCAGCTACAGACCCAAGCCAGTTGTGAGAAAAGAATTTACCATCGCTGCAGCAGAAATGATCAACAAGGCTGAGCGCCCATTGGTGATTTTTGGTCAAGGGGTAATTCTGGGCCATGCTGAAAATGAATTCAAGGCCTTCATCGAAAAATCAGGCATGCCAGCAGCCTGGACCATACTGGGTTTGAGTGCACTGTCTACAGACCATCCCCTTAATGTCGGCATGTTGGGCATGCACGGTAACTATGGTCCAAATGTGCTTACCAACGAATGCGATGTATTGATTGCAGTGGGCATGCGTTTTGATGATCGCGTTACCGGCAGGCTTGACCGCTATGCAAAACAAGCCAAAGTAATTCACCTGGACATTGATCCTTCAGAGATCGATAAAAACGTAAAAGCAGACGTGCCTGTTTGGGGAGACTGCAAAGAAACACTTCCCATGATTACTGCTTTGCTGGAAAAGAAAGACCATAGCCAATGGGTAAACAAATTCAGCGAATGCATGGAGAAAGAGAAAGAGGCGGTCATCAATGAAGAGCTCCATCCATCAACTGATATCCTCACCATGGGAGAAGTGATTGAGCAGCTCAATCTATTGACAAAAGGCGATGCTGTCATTGTGACCGATGTAGGCCAACACCAAATGGTGGCCTGTCGCTATGCCAAATTCAACCAGTCCAAAAGCAATGTAACATCAGGTGGTTTGGGGACAATGGGCTTTGCCTTGCCTGCTGCCATTGGCGCTAAATATGGTGCCAAAGAAAGAACAGTAGTTGCTGTAATTGGAGATGGTGGTGTTCAGATGACCATCCAGGAATTGGGCACCATCATGCAAAACAACATCAACGTAAAAATCCTGATCCTCAACAACCGTTTCCTTGGAATGGTAAGACAATGGCAGGATTTATTCCATGAGAAACGGTATTCGTTTGTTGACATTGCCAGTCCAGACTTTGTAACTGTAGCCAAAGGATACAATATCGAAGGCAATTCCATTGAGGAAAGAAAAGACTTGATCAGCGCATTGGAAACCATGCTCAAGCATGATGGACCATACCTGCTGGAAGTCTTTGTAGGAAAGGAAAACAATGTATTCCCCATGGTGCCTCAAGGCTGTGGTGTAAGTGAAATCAGACTTAAATAAATGACCATGAAACAGGAATATACACTGACCATTTATACAGAAAACCAGGTTGGCTTGCTCAACAGGATTGCCATCATGTTCTCCAGAAGAAAGATCAACATTGAAAGCATGAATACATCACCTTCAGAAATTGAAGGCATACACCGCTTCAACATCCTGATCAATGAAACAGAAGACGTGGTGAGAAAAATTGTCCGTCAAATTGAAAAGCAGGTTGATGTACTCAAGGCCTATTTTAACACCAATGACACCATCATTTGGCAGGAGCTTGCACTCTACAAAGTTCCTACAGACATCATTGCTGAAAAAGTAAAAGTGGAAAGACTGCTCAGAACCTATGGAGCAAGGGTGGTTGCCATCAGGTCTGATTATACCATTTTCGAAACAACAGGTCAAAGAGAAGAAACTGATACCCTCCTGAAAGTATTGGGAGAATATGGCCTGATTGAATTTGTGAGGAGCGCAAGGATTGCCATCATCAAAGACAGCAAAGGCTTTCATGAGAAACTTAAGGAATTTGAGTTGGGAGATCCAACACAACATATCATTGATGAACCCATCTCTGCTGATGAAGCAGCGTCAAAAGTGGTTTAAACATTTTCTACAATTAAAAACAAAAAACAAGGTTTATGGCAAAGTTAAATTTCGGTGGAACTGAAGAAAACGTGGTAACGCGTGAAGAATTCCCACTGGCTAAGGCTCAAGAAGTTTTGAAAGATGAAGTTGTAGCGGTTATCGGCTACGGTGTTCAAGGTCCGGGACAGGCTTTGAACCAAAAAGAGAATGGCATCAATGTCATTGTCGGACAGCGCAAGAATTCAAAAACATGGGACAAGGCCATCGCTGATGGATTTGTTCCTGGTGAAACACTTTTTGAAATTGAAGAAGCACTTGAAAGAGGTACCATCATCTGTTACCTGCTCAGCGATGCTGCCCAAATAGCCATGTGGCCAACGGTAAAAAAACACCTGACTCCTGGAAAGGCTTTGTACTTCTCCCATGGTTTTGGTATCACCTATAACCACCAGACTGGTATTGTTCCTCCTGCTGATGTTGACGTATTTTTGGTAGCACCAAAAGGATCAGGAACTTCATTGAGAAGGATGTTCCTTCAAGGCAGGGGTTTGAACTCCAGCTTTGCCATCTTCCAGGATGCAACTGGCAGGGCACATGACCGTGTTGTAGCCCTTGGTATCGCGATTGGTAGCGGCTACCTTTTCGAAACAGACTTCAGAAAAGAGGTATTCAGCGATCTTACCGGAGAAAGGGGTACCCTGATGGGAGCCATCCAGGGCATCTTTGCTGCACAGTACCAGGTATTGCGCGAAAGGGGTCACTCTCCTTCAGAAGCATTCAACGAAACTGTTGAAGAATTGACACAATCTCTGATGCCGTTGGTAGCAGAGAATGGAATGGACTGGATGTATGCCAACTGTTCAACTACCGCCCAAAGGGGTGCTTTGGACTGGTGGAAGAAGTTCAGGGATGCGACAGCACCAGTATTCAACGAATTATACGATAGCGTAGCTGCAGGAAAAGAGAGCCAGCGTAGCATCGACAGCAATTCACAACCCGACTACCGTGAAAAACTTGAAGTTGAACTCAAGGAACTCAGGGAAAGCGAGATGTGGCAAGCTGGTAAAACGGTTAGAAGCCTCAGGCCTGAAAACCAGGGAAAATAAGTATTCCTTAAAACAACCATTTACAGGGGGCATTTCAATGCCCCCTTTTTTATTGCGCCAATTGACCATGAAAATGAATCCGCTATAGTATATTTGCAAAAATATTTTCAGATGAACCTCCACGAATACCAAGCCAAGGAACTGCTCAAGAAATACAATGTACCTGTTCAAGAAGGATTTGCCTGTAGCTCTGTAGAAGAAGCCACTGCAGCATATGAGCAGATCAAGGAAAAAACTGGAAGCAAGTTCGCTGTGGTTAAAGCACAGATCCATGCAGGTGGACGTGGAAAAGGTCAGGTGATAGAAACAGGCATCAATGGTGTGAAAGTGGGCAAAAGTCTTGAGGACATCCAGGAATTTGCACAAAAAATACTCGGCGGTACATTGGTCACCATCCAAACAGGTCCTTCAGGAAAACTGGTCAGCAAGATCCTTGTTGCCCAGGACATGTACTATGATGGACCTTCAGAAAGAAAAGAATTTTACCTCTCTATTTTGCTTGACAGGGCAACTGGTCAGAACGTGATCATGTACAGCACTGAAGGTGGTATGAACATTGAAGATGTAGCCCATGATACACCTGAAAAAATCTTCAGGGAGTCTGTGCATCCATCAGGTGGCCTGCTTCCTTTCCAAGCAAGAAAGATCGCCTTCAACCTGGGTGTCAGCGGAGATGCTTTCAAAAACATGGTCAAGTTTGTGACCAATCTTTATAACGCCTATGTGGGCCTCGACTGCTCCATGTTGGAGATCAATCCCCTTTTCAAGGCAGCAGATGACAAAATCATCGCTGTTGATTGTAAAATGGGCATTGATGAGAATTCACTGGGAAGGCATGCAGACCTTGCTGCCATGCGTGATCTTTCTGAAGAAGATCCAACAGAAGTAGAGGCAGGAAAATTCAACCTCAACTTTGTAAAACTTGATGGCAATGTAGGCTGCATGGTAAATGGTGCTGGTTTGGCCATGGCTACCATGGACATGATCAAACTCAGTGGTGGAGAGCCTGCCAACTTCCTTGACGTAGGCGGTACAGCCAACGCACAAACTGTAGAGGCAGGATTCAAGATCATCATGCAGGATCCCAATGTAAAGGCCATCCTCATCAATATCTTTGGCGGAATTGTACGTTGTGACAGGGTTGCTTCAGGTGTAATCGAAGCTTACAAAAACCTCGGCAACATCAATATTCCGATCATCGTGCGCTTGCAGGGAACCAATGCGGTTGAAGCCAAGAAGCTGATCGATGAGAGTGGATTGAAAGTGCAAAGTGCGATCCTTCTCAGCGAAGCAGCAGACCTGGTAAAGAAAGCAGTTGCCTGATAGCCAGTCAACCCCACATATTGTCCATTCGGGTTTTCTCATTTTTATTGCTGCTCATTGCATCTCCAATGCTCCTTTTGGCGCAAAGGAAGAATGATGACATCAACTACCATATCAAAAAGACACCCTCTCCGATTTTAATTGATGGGGTCATTGATGATGCATGGTTGCTGGCAGAAACTGCAGAAAATTTCAACATGGTATTGCCCATGGACACCAGCAAAGCCCTGGTGAAGACTGCAGTTAAAATGAGTTACGACAATGAGCATCTTTACCTGATTGCCATCTGCTACAACAAACCTGACCAAGCATACATGGTAGAATCCCTGAAAAGGGATTTTGTTTTTGGGAAGAACGATAATTTTCTGCTTTTCATGGATCCTTTCGACGACCAGACCAACGGCTTCAGCTTTGGATCCAATGCCGCAGGAGCGCAATGGGATGGCATCATGTATGATGGTGGAAAAGTAGACCTGAACTGGGACAACAAATGGAGTTCTGCCGTAAAGAATTACCAGGACAAATGGATTTGGGAAGCGGCCATCCCCTTCAAAACAATTCGCTACAAAAATGGCATCAAAACCTGGGGTATCAACTTCAGCCGGCTGGACATCACCATGGCCGAAAAATCAAGCTGGGCACCAGTTCCAAGACAGTTCCCCACTGCCACACTGGCCTACAGTGGTCAGTTGATTTGGGATGAACCGCCACCAGAGGCCGGTACCAATATTTCTGCCATTCCTTATGTGCTGACCAGCGGTAGCAAGAATTACAGTGCGGGAACAAAGACCGCTTACAAAAGAGAGATTGGACTGGAGGCCAAAATAGGCGTCACTTCATCGCTGAATCTTGACCTGACAGTGAACCCGGATTTCTCTCAGGTTGAGGTTGACAGACAAGTAACCAACCTGGACCGCTTTGAATTGTTTTTCCCAGAGAGGAGGCAGTTCTTCCTTGAAAATGGAGACCAATTTTCCAATTTTGGCTATGCGGGGATCAGGCCATTTTTCTCCAGAAGGATTGGATTGAATGCACCCATTCAATTTGGCGCAAGACTGAGCGGAAAACTCAACAAGGATTGGAGAATCGGCCTCATGAACATGCAGACAGGCCAAAATCCAGCATCGAATGTACAAGCACAGAACTACACTGTATTTGCCTTGCAGCGCAGGGTCTTTGCCCGCTCGAATATTGGATTATTGGTGGTCAACCGCGACCAGGTATTGTGGGGTAAAAAGGATGCTTCCTTGATGACCAATCCATTCAACCGAAACATTGGGATAGAATACAACTTGGCCTCTGCCAACAACCTCTGGACAGGCAAGGCTGTATTGATGAAATCATTCTCCAAGAACACCAGCAAGGAAGACTGGGTTCATGCAGCCAATATTCAGTACAGCAGTAAAAAATGGTTGTTCAGCTGGCAACAGGAATATGTAGGAAAAAACTATAACGCAGAGGTTGGATATGTTCCCCGCAAAGATTTCATCAAGTTAACACCTGGGATTACAAGAACATTTTTCAGCAGAAACAAAAAAATTACCAGCCACTCACTCAAACTCAGCAGCTACAATTATTACACCGATAAGTTGAGGCTTACTGACAATACCAGTTTCATGGCCTATACCCTTACGCTGAGAAACCAGGCCACTTTCACGCAATGGGTTGCTTATGATTATGTGCAGTTGCTCCAACCTTTTGACCCCACCAATTTCAACAAGGATACCCTTGCCAGGGGAACAAAACACCACTGGAGGGCAACAGGTACAGAGTTTGTATCCAAACCACAACAGTTGTTTACCTATGCATTCTCCACCCGTTTTGGGGGATATTATCAAAATGGATCAAGGCGTTTTGTGAGTGCAGAAATGGGTTATCGGTTTCAGCCTTTTGTCAGCGCAGCATTGAGTGCAAGCTATAACCAGATCTCCATGCAAAGCCCATGGAACAAGACAACCTTCTGGCTGGTGGGACCGAGGATTGACGTAACTTTTACCAATACATTGTTCTTCACCACATTTATCCAATACAACAACCAGCAAAAGAACATCAACCTCAATACAAGGTTTCAATGGCGCTACAAGCCCGCATCAGACCTGTACATCGTGTATACAGACAACTACTACCCTGCCCCATTCAATGTAAAGAATAGGGCCTTGGTGTTGAAATTCAATTACTGGTGGAATTTGTAAGGCTCAATGAATCCTGAGCATTGATTCTTCCTACATTTTCTTGGCATCTTCCAAAAACTGGGCCAGTCCAATATCCGTCAACGGGTGCTTGAGCAATCCGAGAATGGAGCTCAAAGGACAGGTACAAATGTGCGCGCCAGCTTCTGCAGCACGAACAATATGCAAAGGATTTCTTATGGAAGCAGCAAGGATCTCCGTTTCAAAACCCTGTACCATGAAAATATGTGCCAATTGTTCAATCAGTTGAATACCATCCCAGCTGCTGTCATCAATTCGGCCAATGAAGGGTGAAACATAGGCTGCACCTGCTTTTGCTGCCAGAATTGCCTGACCCGCAGAAAAAACCAAGGTGCAATTGGTACGGATGCCGTTGTCGGTAAACCATTTGATCGCCTTGATACCATCCTTGATCATCGGCACCTTCACCACAATATTGGGATGAATGGCAGCCAATGCTTTTCCCTCTGCAACCATTGATTCAAAATCAGTAGACAATACTTCCGCACTCACATCACCATCCACGATTGCGCAGATGTCTGCATAGTGTTTCAGAATATTCTCATTTCCTTTGATGCCTTCTTTGGCCATCAGGGAAGGGTTGGTGGTTACCCCATCGAGGATTCCAAGGTCAGCTGCTTCCTTGATATGGGAGAGATTGGCTGTATCAACAAAAAATTTCATGTGGTTGTATTTGAATGGGCAAGATAATAAAAGCTGAGAACAGAACTGCCGGAAAAAGGGCAAAAAAAATGGCAGGTTGATTACATCGCACCGCTCAACCACCTACCCTTGCTACCTTCCGGTCCTGGGGGATTCAGCAGGAGCTGGTCGTGTAAGACCTGCCGCTGCAAATATACAACTTTTATCGAAGTGCGCGATTGAATTGGCTATTGAATTGCCTGATGCCGATCAGTTCATCATAACGGCCTCCCAGTGGCCGGAAATAGACCAATACCATGTAGGTATTTTCTGTTTCCCAGGTATCGTTCTCCGTCAAGGTTGTACTGAATTTGTCTCTGGCATCCGTTTTTTCTTTGATGGCATACTGATAATCATAGTAGCCCTGCTTGAGGAATAAACTGGCCTCGTAATTTCCGGTTTCATTGTTGAATGTCATAGTTGCATCAGGATCTTTCCCGTTGTTGGAAAGCTCTCCCATGATCACGAGTTGACCGTTCCTGATAGGAACGCCTCCGGGAGGCTTAAAACTAAAATGAACCTTGGCATAATCTGCATTCCACAATGGATTGATGTTTTCAATGGTCTCGTTGATAAATAGCCCATTCAGGTCCCTGTAATAAAAATACTGACGGGGCAATCTTGGTAGGTCTTCTTTCACAAAAAGATTAAAACTGCTATCTGTGTTTTCCTGTCTTCTAACCCTATCTCCCAGCAGCCTGAAGCTCCTGAGGTTCAGCCAACGGAACTCTTTGCCTGCAGGCATGATCATCTCATTTTCGTTGCTGTATTGCAGCATGTCTTGTTTGATGAAGGTGGGAGAAACCAACGAAAGGCAGTTGTCCCAGCGGTTGTTTTGCAGCACATTCACCCTCACTTGCTGTTGCGGATACCGGATATCAAAATTCTTGGTATCCAATTGAACCTGCAACCGGTGATGGGTCATGTAATATTGCTGATTAAAGGGTTGCAGTACCTGAGCGGTCATGCTGATCTTTGGGTCTACCACCAGGAATCTTTTGGTGAAGGCCAGCTTGCTGGTATCGCCGTTCACAAAAACCTTGAGCAAATAATTCCCAGACTTGGTAGGCATGCAATTCCTGTCAGGAAAGTTGGCCTGGTAATGTGTATACTTGGTCAATGCGATGGAGGAATTGCGATAGGTTGAAATCCTCACTTGTGTATACCCTTTTACGTAATCAAAATAGCTCAGTTGTGCTGGTGTCCAATCCGCATTGCAAAGCACATAGGTATAGAAGTAGTTTTTAACCCCGCCTGCCATGTCATCAAAATTCAGTTGCAACATGTCTGATGAATTCAGGTTGATGATGGGATAGGCAACAGGATCATCAAATTTTGTCAGCTTGATGGTTTTGATGGCAGGGTTGAATACCTGATCAGGTTCTCTTTGAGCCAGCACTGCCACTGCCACTAATGTGATGAAAAAGGTTAAAGACAGTGCCTTGTACATGGGGATAAATTGTTTGACGAATTTAATCAATAATTGATTTGTATTTTTACTGAAGAAGCTTATCCATTGAATCTTTCACTTCGCATAGCAAGAAAACTCTTTAGCGGCAGAAAAAAGTCATTTTCGACTTTTATCATGCGCATTTCAATTGCTGCCACTACCATCAGTGTTGCAGCCATGATTGTTGCCCTCTCCTTTATCAATGGATTCCAGCAAATTGTGGCAGAAAAAGTTTTTGGCTTCTGGGGTCACATGCGGGTGCAGCATTATGAGCCCATCAGGTCTACGATTGCTGAAGAAGTCCCCATCAACAGAAACGATACCATTGAACAATTGATGGCAGCCCATCCGAACGTTCTATCGGTCAGTCCATTCGCCACCCGATCTGCTATCCTGAATGCCAATGGCACCATTGAGGGTGTGCTGTTGAAGGGCGTTACGGCAGCTTATCCCTTCAAAAAAATTGACAGGTTCCTGATCAGGGGCAACTGGCCTGCACTGGATGACAGCACAAAATCTGGTCAGCTTGTATTGTCTGAGTATACCGCTAATCAACTGGGGATTGACACCGGACGCAGTTTATTGATCTATTTTATCCAGGAAAATGGCGCAATGCCAAGAACCAGAAAATTGACGGTATCGGGGATTTACAGAACAGGCATCGATGTTTATGACAAGGTATACGCCATTGGTGACATGCAATTGATTCAACAACTCAATGACTGGGATAAGTCCCAGATTGGTGGATATGAGATGGATTTGAAAGACCCGTCAACCATGGATTCAACTGCGGCCGGGATTTTCAATTTCATACCAACAGGCTGGAACGCCCTCACCTTGAAAGAAATTTCACCGGAAATATTTGATTGGCTCAACCTTCAGAACACCAACAAATACATTCTCATCACCGTTATGACCATCATTGCGGTGATCAACCTCATCACCTGCCTGATCATCCTGCTGCTGGAAAGAACCCCCATGATTGCCCTATTAAAAGCGCTTGGAGCGCGGGATGGAATCATTCAAAGGATCTTTATCATCTATGGATCATGGATTGCTGGAATAGGCATCCTCATGGGCACAATTCTGGGTCTTTCCCTTTGCTACCTTCAACAGTATGGCAAACTGATCAAGCTCAATGAAGAGGCCTATTACGTGCATGTTGCGCCGGTGGCCATTGATTACGGGCAGGTCTTGATGATCATGGTTGGCACCTTTGCCATTTCCATGTTGATCCTTGTTCTGCCGTCTATGATCAGCAGAAAAATCAATCCTTCAAAAGCCCTTCAATTCAAATGATCAATTTGTCATTGCAGACAGAATGACTGCAGTGGCCACACCTGCATTCAGTGACTCTGCCTTTCCTTTTCTGGGGATGGTAATACCTTTTGTTGAATAGGCCCTTACTGCAGCAGAAATGCCCTTAGATTCATTCCCAATCAAGAGCAGGCAAGGTGTTTCAAAAACGGTATGCCCGATGGACTCTCCATCCAATACCGCTGCATAAACCTGCATATTGGGCATCAAGGAGAGAAATTCCTCTAGTTCAGTATAAAAAATGTTTGGGCGCAACAGGCTGCCTTTGGCAGATTGTACCACTTTGGGGTTGAATGCGTCTACCGTATCCATGGAACAGATGATGTTTTCAATACCAAACCAGTCGCAGGATCGGATGATGGTACCCAAATTCCCGGGATCCTGGACCTGATCGAGCACAACAGTTATGCCTTTTGGCACAAAACCAGAAATTAGAGGCTGGGGAATCTGAACCAATGCAAGAACATCGTTGGGTGATTGCAAGGATGAAATCTTGGCCAATTCAAAGTCTTCTACCACTTGCACATCGATCGCAGGAGGCAGGGATGAGGCGTGTTGCCTTGTCCAGGCATCGATGGCGAAAATCTTTTTGATAGAGAGCGGTTTTTCCTCCAACAACTCCTGCACCATCTTCACACCTTCAACTACAAAGATCCCCTCTTCTTCCCTGAATTTTTTATGGGCTAAACTTTGAATATATTTGACTTCCGCTTTAGCGATCATCTTGTTTCATTTTAAACGCAGGTCTGTTGTATCGATTACTCCAATATGTCATTACAGTACTGGCAGTTCTTCTACTGGCAGCTACATCCTGTACTGTTGTGAGGCAATATCCGGAAAACAAGCCTTTCCATTTCGAAAATAACATAAAAATTGAAGCCAATCTTTCAAGGGATGAAAAGACAGATATCAGGAACAGGCTCGTTGCCCAAATTGATGATAGTGCACAGATCAGGGTGGCTTCAAAAATTCCATGGCCTTCCTTTCCATTTTTCATCCCGGTATCCGTCATGGAAAACCCTACCATTTTCAGTGATGCACCATTGAAACAATCGGTATTCAACATGAAAAACCTGATGAGCAGTATGGGTTTCAGGAGAACTGAGATCAGGTTTGATACAACGGTGATTGTCAAGAAGAAACAACAAAGAACGGTGTCCAACTTTACGGTGCTTGCAGGCCCTAGGTATATCCTTGACACTGTGGTTTACGCTTTTCCAGATTCAACACTGCAAGCCATCGCAAGTGAATCCGCCAAAACAGCATTGCTCAAAAAGGGATCAGCATTTGATTATGGCGCCATCGACCAGGAGATCAGCAGGCTGACGGATATTTTTCAGAACCAGGGATACCATAAGATTTCCAAAGAAGACATCATTGCTGAAGTTGACACCAACTATACCGAACTGCTGGATGCAACGCTAGACCCTTTTGAGTACGCCTCCAGGATGGCCAAAGCATCCTTAAAATCAAAACAACCCGGCGTTGACCTTTACCTGCGTTTGAGGGCCAACAGGGACTCTAGCCATTTTATTGCTTACACAATTGGTGAATTGCTGGTCTATCCTGATCAAAAGGCAGAAGACGCTGACTCGATAAAAGTCAGTATTGATAAGGATTCCAGTGGCATTACTATCCACTCACTTCACAATACATTCAACAGCAATTTCATCAGAAGCAATATTTTGTTGCAACCCGGAACTGTATACAAAAGAGACAATTACAGCAAAACGCTGAACAATTTTAACAAGCTTGGGGCTTGGCAGAACATCAATGTCAGCAGTGAAACAGATGAGAAAAAAAGGGAGATCAATTATGTATTGAAACTTCAACCTGCCAAAAAACAATTTTTCAGCATTGATCTGGAAGGAAGCAGCATCATCAATACCTCACAATTGATTCAGGTTGGAAGTGGTCGTGTGGGTTTGGCCACCAACTTCACTTTGAGGAACAGGAATATCGGCAAAAGAGCCATTCAACTGGAGAACAACCTCAGAACAGGTATTGAATTCAACAACTTCAAGAAAATCCTGTCCGGTGAAGTGACACTGACCAACAGGCTGACCTTTCCTTGGCTAGTTGCACCTGTAAGCAAAAAATTCAAATCCTATTTTCAGCAAGCAAAGACCATCGCCTCTGCAGACTATTCCTATATCGACAGGTTCCGCTTTTTTCAATTGAACACTTTCAATACTTTTCTGGGATATGAATGGAAACCCAATCCTTATACTTCATGGCAATTCAGGCCCATCAATTTTGAGAATACCCGTTTCAAGGCCGACAGCCTTTTCCTGGAATCCATCAGTAGCTTCCCTCTACTGTTGTACACCTACAACAATGGCTTGATCATCGGCATGAACGCCATGTTCAACAGGAACCTCACGCCCAACAATACCAAGAAGATCAACCTGCTGAAAATTTATGCAGAAGAAAGTGGCTTGGTAACAGGAGCAGTCTTGTATAATCAAACAAAACAGGGAAAGACCCTTTCTGACCTTTACCGTTTCTTTAAAATGGATGTTGAGTTCAAGCACATCGTTTCACACAAGAACAGTAGCCTGCATCTCCGTGCCTATGCAGGCGCAGGTTTGGCGCTCAACACTGGGTCCAAGAAAGGAGAAGTGACCCTGCCTTTTTTCAAGAGCTTCATTGCAGGTGGCCCCAACAGCATGAGGGGTTGGGCCATCAGAAAACTCGGAATTGGTTCAAATGTTTTTTATGATACGGTGGCAGCTGGAACCTTCAGTGACAAGTATGCAGACATGCAACTCGAGGGGAACATTGAATACCGGTTCAACCTTTTCCAGTTTTATGGATTCTGGATGCGAGGAGCAGCATTCACTGATATTGGCAACATCTGGTTAAGGAATGACCTTAACAATACCTTGAAAAATGCAGGGTTTCGACTCGATCGCCTGGGCAAGGACATTGCCGTTGCCAGTGGATTTGGCGCCAGGGTTGACTTCAGTTATTTCTTGTTGAGGTTTGACCTTGGCTTCCCTGTCAAGGATCCCCGCTATGGTCCAGACAACAAGGGAAATGCGAACATAGAACGGTTCTATTCAACCAGTTCAGGTGGTTGGTTTGTCAACAATGTTTGGAATAAACCCACCTTTCAATTTGCCATTGGCTATCCTTTCTAAATCAAGCCTGCTATAGTTTTCCTTCAAAACGCAATTGCATCTTCTCCACCATTTTGTAGGTGGCAGGACAATATTCAATGTTCTGTTTGTGGACATGGATATAATCCGTCATCTTCTTTTTTGCAAGATGCGGAAAGCCTGCACAATCCTCCGGGCGGATGGTATAAATAGAACACATGTTGCTCTTGAGGTCAAGGAACTGGCAAGGTGTTTTGGTGTTCATCCAGTCGCCCTTCTTGTCTTTGTACAACCATTTTTCCCTGAATTCATCTGGGGTCTGGTTGAAATGGGCGGCAATGCGTTCAGTATCTTTTTTTGTAAAAGTTGGAGTCATTGACCTGCAACAATTTGAACAGGTCAAGCAATCAACCTCCTGCCATACTTCCTTGTCCACTTCTTCTGCAATTGTATCCAATCTTCTGGGCACATTTTTTTCAAGCCTAGAAAGAAAGAGTTTCATTTTACGTTTGTTCTTGCTTACCTTGACTTTGAAAGAACGAAGGTTGATGGGTTCCATTGTTTGCGGTGGCTGTTTGAATAATTGGTAATATTGATTGCGAATTTAATGGAATAAACCATTCATCTAAAATGAACCTAAACAAAGAACCATGTGGGATGCATTCAAAAAAGGCTTTTTGGTTCACCTCCAACTGGAAAAATCACTCTCTTCCAATACGATTGATGCTTATGGATTGGACCTGGAGAAGCTGATCCAGTTCATGCAACTCAAGGGAATCAAGGCCGGACCGGAAGGAATTTCACTCAAAGACCTCCAGGAATACATCAAATGGATTGCTGAACTGGGCATGAGTGAAAGATCGCAGGCGAGGATCATTTCAGGCATCAAGGCATTTTACCGGTATTGCGCACAAGAAGAAATCACCAAGAACGACCCCACAGAACTGCTTGCTGCGCCAAAGTTGAAAAAAACCTTGCCCGATACCCTGACATTTGAAGAGATTGAACTGCTTATTGCACAAATAGACCAGAGCAAACAAGAAGGCGGGAGAAACAAGGCCTTGCTTGAAACACTTTATAGTTGCGGCCTGCGGGTTAGCGAAGTAATTAACCTGAGAAGATCACATCTTTACCTCGACATCGGATTCATCAGGGTGATTGGCAAAGGGGACAAGGAAAGGCTGATTCCCATTGGAACAGACGCCATCAAATACATCCAGATTTACCTGCAACTGATCAGGGTTCATTTTCCTGAAAAAAAAGGATGCGAAGACATCCTCTTCCTCAACAGGCGCGGTGGAAAATTATCCAGGGTGATGGTTTTTTATATCATAAAAGATCTTGCCTTGAAAGCCAACATTCAGAAAAGCATTTCTCCCCATACCTTTAGGCACTCGTTTGCCACACACCTGGTAGAAGGCGGTGCAGACCTAAGGGCCGTACAGGAAATGCTGGGCCATGAAAGCATTACCACAACAGAAATTTATACGCACCTTGACAGGAATTTCCTGAGGGATACCTTGAATCGGTTTCATCCTGGATTCAAACAGGAGAAAACAACTTAGTTTTGCTAAAATCTTTTTACATGAGCACAGGAACCATCAAGCTGTTGAGAAAAACCGGTATTGCAGAGGGCGCTTCGTTTTTGATCCTTTTGCTGGTTGCCATGCCCCTGAAATACAAATTTGGCATGCCAGGCGCTGTGAAGGTGATGGGATCAGTTCATGGCTTCCTTTTTGTAGCTTATGTAGCATTGGCCTATTATGCCAAAGAAGTCTACAATTGGCCCTTCAAGCGATTCCTTTTGGCTTTTGTTTCCTCCTTTCTTCCCCTCGGCACCTTTTTCTTTGATGGCAGGTTAAAAAATGAAGAACAAAGGATTAGCAAAGGCATGCACTAAAATTCTCTAATTTCGCAACAAATACTAAGCAACATGAAAAAAACGATTCTGGCCTTGTTTTCCCTGGCAATGGTTTTTCAAACCAATGCCCAAAGCCTCAAGACCCCTGCCCCATCAACAACACAAACAGTGAAACAGGAATTTGGTCTTGGTGCCATTGACCTTTCCTATTCCAGACCCAATACCAAAGGCAGAACCATCTTCGGAGATCTTGTTCCTTATGGTGCCGTCTGGCGCACAGGAGCAAACAGTGCCACAACATTGACTTTCAGCGATGAGGTGATGATCGGTGGCAAGAAAATTGCTCCAGGCAAATATGGTCTTCTGTCAATTCCTGGTGCCAAAGAATGGACCATCATCATCACCAAACAAACAGATGTGACATCTCCATCAGCCTACAAGCCAGAAATGGATGTGGTTAGGCTAACATCGCAAGCCGTTGCCATGCCATTTGCAACTGAATCATTCATGATTCTGTTTGACAATGTAAAAAGCAATGAACTTGAAGTGAATATAGTCTGGGACAAGACAATGGTAAGCTTCCCCATCAAGGCAGACATCGATAGCAAAATCATGGGGCAAATTGACAACCTCATGAACAAGGACAGCAGGCCTTATTACAATGCTGCCATGTATTATCTTGACAACAACAAAGACCTGAACCAGGCTGCTGCTTGGCTGGACAAGGCTACAGCCCAAACCCCCAATGCTTATTGGGTTTGGTACCAGAAAGCCAGGTGCTTGGCACAGTTGGGAAAGAAAGCAGATGCAATGGCAGCATCACAAAAATCAATGGAATTGGCCAAAACAGCCAAGAACCCTGACTATGTAACCCTCAACGAAAAACTACAGGCTACACTCAAATAAAACGAACTGAACAACTTCATCAACTCCCCTGCGTTTGCAGGGGAGTTTTTTATTGTAGCATGGCTTGCATATACGTCAGCCAGAGATTGCCCTCGCGTTGGTAATGGACAGTATGAAGAACTTCAGCATGACCAAATTGAACAGCAGCAATACCTTGGTCCTGGAGAGAAAAAGATTGGATCCTGATCTTTTCAGCAAAATCCACGCCACCATTTCCCCAGCATTTGTAAACTGTCTCTTTTATGCTCCAAAAAAGGGACGAAAATACTATCCTGTCTTGCTCAGACAATGGATCAAGCAATGCATACTCCTGGGAGTTGAGGAATTTTTTTTCTATTTTAAGGACTCTTGGCGAGATGAATTCAATGTCAATGCCAACAGGTATTTCAGCCGAAACAATGCCTGCCGCAAAACCCTTTGTATGTGAAATGGAAAACTGAATCACGCTCTCAGGCAAAATAGGCTTTCCTGCAGGGTTCAATTGGATCTGGTTAAAAGGAAAGGAAGGCTGCAGGGTGTATAGTACCATTCTGGATGCCAGTTGTTGTAGTTGCTGGCCAGGATTTGAGGCAATGGCTCTGTACGGAATGGCATTCTCAAAAAACAAGGGGTCCTCTGTTATTTCCCATAAACCCAAGGATATTTCAGCATTGTGTATTGAGCGAACCAACGGCATGCAGCAAAGATAGGGCCTCTCTGTTCACAGTTTGTTGAAAAAATATCTTCCAAAAACAGCCTTCAATGCCGAATTTCGGGCCCAGTAAAATGACATGCGATGATCCTTTCTGATAAGCGAATTATGGAAGAAATGGAAAAGGGAACAATCAAAATCACCCCTTTCGACAAGACCTGCCTTGGCAGCAATTCATACGATGTGCATTTGGGTAAATGCCTTGCAACATACAAAAATCATGTGCTTGATGCCAAAGCGCACAATGAAATTGAATACTTTGATATCCCAGACGATGGCTTCGTTTTATACCCCCATGTTTTTTACCTGGGCGTAACCCAGGAGTACACAGAAACCCATGAGCATGTTCCTTTCCTGGAGGGAAAATCCTCTACAGGTCGCCTTGGCATTGATATTCACGCCACCGCAGGAAAAGGAGATGTTGGCTTTTGTGGGAACTGGACGCTGGAAATCTCTGTAAAACAACCTGTGAAAATCTACCACGGGATGCCCATTGGCCAATTGATATATTTCCCTGTAGAAGGAGAAATTGAAGTCAAATACAATCAAAAATCAAATGCCAAGTACAGCGGACAACCCAACAGGCCCATTGAGAGCATGATGTGGAAGAACAAGTTTTAATAGACCTATCAGCTAAGAAGGCTTTCAAGAAAGTGTAATTCTGATCTTGTAATGCAATATTCGTAAAGCCTTGCATCCAGCTCACTTTTGACACGGTCAATCAACTCTAGATCCTTTTCTGGCATCAACATCCTGTATTTTGCATTGATCGATCGAATGACATCGCTTCTTTTTCTTTTTTGCATGTCTCCAGACTTGCTTGCCATTCCCAAAACCCTGTTCACCTCATCAGTCGCGGTTCTTGAATTTCTCGTGGTCATGTTATCCATCAAGAGTTTAAGCAGCGCCTTTTCGACTTCCTCGAATACCTCTTTTACCGGATAGGGTGAATGAACTTGGGCTGGGACATGGGTATGAGACTTTGAATCAACTGGCGGAAGAGCCTTTTTTCTTTTCCTGAAGAACAAAAATCCGCCAATGGCCAACAGCGCGATAACTGATCCTGAAATGAGGTTTCCTGATGGATCGGAGGTAGTGTAAACCGGCTCACCCGTGAAGGTAAAATCTTCATACCCTATCTTCAATGAATCTACCTGCCATTTTCCAATGACTGTATAAAAAAGCTGGCCATCTTTATACCAGCTGACCTTTTGCACAATATTTGAATAGAAAAAATTCAAAACATCCCGGTTGGACAGTGTGTATATTTTGTTATCCAATAGGTTGAGGTATTGAATATTTTCCTTAAGATCTACAACCAGTCCAGAGTCAAGAACTGACCTGAGCGTATACTCTGATGTAGACAAAGCATCCAATGAAGGATTTAGTTTTCCTAAGACCGTCCAATCTTCCTTATCCAAATCCAAGGAAATGACAGAGTCAATTGATTTGACGCGCTGGTTTTCTGGTACCTTTTCAGATTGTCTGCCTAAAACAAAACCAAGGCTGACCAATTGATTACCATTCCTTGATTTCCACATTGGGAAGCCTGGTGGGCTCAACACCACCGGTATCTCCCTGTTCAATCGCTCAATCTTCCAATCAGCACTCCGGTCATTGAAAAACCTTAATTGCCCATTCCAGCGCCAAAAACCATATCCTCCGATATTGTAGAACCGATCCTTGTGTACAAATGTCTTGGCATTGATATTGTACCCATAATGCTCCGTTTTGTCAATACGATCAAAGCGCAAGGAATCAGCACCAACATTTCCAGTGCACTTGTACAACATGCCCGTTGCAGAAATATGAACATAGATCTCCCCTTTCCTGATCAACAGGACTTGACCATAGGTCCGAAAATTGGAATTTTTAAAATCAATAATCTTAAGTGAAACACCTGAATGAGGCACCAGTTCGCAACCATCAAAACGACTGTTTCTGATGGCACGCAAGAACGGTGTATTGAACAATGTATAAGTGACTTCCTGTCCCCAGGCAATTGTGGCCCAAAACAAGAGAAAAAGAACCTGTGAAGTACGTACCAACCGATAAAATTTAAAAACTAATGTAGATTATTGTTTTCAAACCTCAATAAAGATCAGTGATTCACTGATACATCAATGATTATCAATTGAATACACAAAAAGCAAATTCACCAAATGATGTACCAAAAGATTTACTATGTTCGATAAATGCTTGTTAACTTTTCAGAACTTTGATCAAAACCTATACCATCTTTGCGCTAACCAATGAACAACAGAATCCCCAAAGCAAAAGCTGAGGGGATTTCTTTTTCAATCAATGAACCAAGGTTTATCTTTAAGGCTTGAAAGACGCTGCATTTTGAATAAATAAATCAACAATTATCAAGCAATCCATACAACACATTTCAGTAACTGAAAAACTTCACACCCTGCTGCTGATTTCCCGCTACCCCAGCAGGTTCATCCCCTTTGCCTTCTTGTCAATGGCTTTTTTTCATTTCCCCCTTTTCCTGAACAGGAAACTGAAGTTTTATAAACTGATGGGATCCGGAAAGAACGGAACTTTTGACATCAGGCCAGATTTCAACCAATGGGCCGTGATGGTCTTTTTTGATGCAGATCAATTCAAGGAGGAAGATATCCAACAATTGCTCGGAAAGTTCATCATGGGTTGGTGGAAATTTTTCAAGGCTGATACCCGGTACTTTTTGCTTGAGCCTTATGCCGGGCATGGTACCTGGGATGGACAACACTTTGTTGATCCAAGCAATAAAACTGCTGACCCTGAAGGAAAAATTGCTGTGCTCACCCGTGCTACCATTCGCTTGAGCAGGTTGAAGCATTTTTGGAAGGCCGTCCCCAAAACCGCTGATCAACTGGAGGCCAACAAAGGATTCATCTTCTCAATCGGTATCGGGGAAATACCGTTCATCAAGCAAGCCACCTTCAGTGTTTGGGAATCCATTGAAGACATGAAGGCCTTTGCGTACAAAAAAATGGCACATCAGGATGTGATCAGGAGAACCAGGAAAGAAAGCTGGTATAGCGAAGAAATGTTCCTTCGTTTCAAAATTCTCAGGGAGAACGAACCAGTGTAGCCGCATACCTTTCTCATGACAAAAAACAGGGGAAATTTGACTTAAATTGGTTAAATTTGCGACCTCTACCCTATTGATATTCACCTTTCGACTGCTGCCCAACATTTTAACCCAGACCAACAGATCAATGGAAAAAAAAGTTACCAAGATTGGTGTCATGACTTCAGGAGGAGACTCTCCTGGCATGAATGCTTGCATTAGGGCTGTTGTAAGAACAGGCTTGTACCACAACCTCGAGGTGTTTGGCATCACCAGGGGTTATGCAGGAATGATTGATGATGATATCCATCAGATGGATTCACGGAGTGTTGCCAACATCATCCAAAGGGGTGGAACCATCCTTAAAACCGCAAGGTGCAAGGAGTTCATGACACCTGAAGGAAGAAAAAAAGCATACGAGAACCTCAAAAAACATGGTATCAATGGATTGATCATCATTGGCGGAGACGGCTCTTTTAAAGGTGCCCAAATCTTCTCCAACGAATTTGACATCCCCTGCATAGGCATCCCAGGAACCATTGACAAAGACATTGCAGGTACAGACTTTACAATTGGATTTGATACTGCCGTCAATACCGCGGTTGAGGCCATTGATAAAATAAGGGATACTGCAGATGCCCATGACAGGCTCTTCATCATCGAAGTAATGGGAAGAGATGCAGGCTACATTGCATTGCACAGCGGCATTGGAACGGGTGCTGAACACATCCTGATTCCTGAAAAGAAAACGGATGTTGAAGCAGTGTTGAGTTCACTACAGGAAAAAGAACGCAGAAAAAAATTGGTGAACATTGTTGTGGTGGCGGAAGGAGATGATTTTGGTGGCGCCAATCATCTCGCCGGTGTGGTAAAAGAGCGCATCCCCGGATTTGACATCAGGGTAGCGATTCTTGGGCATATTCAACGTGGTGGCGCACCAACCAGCATGGACAGGCTGATTGCCAGCAGGATGGGCTATTCAGCAGTAGAATGTTTATTGGAAGGCAGGAACAATGTCATGGTGGGCATCATGAACAACAAGATGCATTATACACCATTGGACAATGCAGTTAAAGCCAAACAAAAGATCAGTGATGAGTGGATGAAGATCGTCAAGATCCTCGCCAGTTAATATCAAAAACAGCAGTACAATACCTGCTGTTTTTTCATTTAAAACCGAACAAACGAGATTATGAGCAAGAATATTGGTAAGTACTTTCACCAGGAAATGGACAACAATGCAGGGCATGAACATGCAACCCACAGGACTAAAATTGTAGCCACCGTCGGACCTGCCTGCGATACTTATGACAAGCTGCTTGAATTGGTAAAGGCAGGTGTGAATGTGTTCAGGTTGAATTTTTCGCATGGTGCACACGAAGACAAGAAACGCATCATTGACAGCATTCGCAAAATCAGTGCTACAGAGCCTTACAATATTGCCATCCTGGGAGACCTTCAAGGTCCCAAGTTGAGGGTTGGCGAAATTGAAAACAACGCCTTGCTGGTAAAAGAAGGTGACATACTGACCTTCACCAATGAGAAAATGGTGGGAACCATGGACAAGATTTATGTCTCCTATCCCAACCTCGCCGGTGACGTGGTAGTGGGCAATACCATCATGATTGATGATGGAAAGATTGAAGTGGTGGTACAAGAAATCATGCCCAATACCGATGTCAAGGTAAGGGTTAAACTTGGTGGTATCATCTCCTCCAAAAAAGGACTGAATTTACCTGATACAAAGATTTCTCTCCCCGCATTAACAGAAAAAGATTTGGCAGACCTTGATTTCATCATCAAGGAAAACCTTGACTGGGTGGCACTTTCCTTTGTCAGGAAAACTGATGACATCGTTGGCATCAAAAAAATATTGAAGGACAACAACAGCAAATTAAAAGTCATTGCCAAGATTGAAATGCCTGAGGCCCTTGATAACTTGAGGGAAATCATTCTTGAATCAGATGGCATCATGGTTGCCCGTGGAGACCTGGGTGTTGAAGTACCGATTGAAAAAGTTCCTTTGATCCAACGCCAGATCATCAGAAAATGTTTGCACCGAGGAAAGCCCGTCATCGTGGCAACACAGATGATGGAAAGCATGATTGACCGTGTAAAACCCAACAGGAGCGAAAGCACAGATGTGGCCAATGCTGTACTGGAAGGTGCCGATGCAGTGATGCTCAGCGGAGAGACTGCAACAGGCATGCACCCTGCACTGGTAGTAGAAACAATGCGCAAAATCATCATTGAAGCAGAGAAGTCAGAATACCGATACAACAGGGACGAAGACATCAAACCGCTTCCACACTCTCCTACCTTTATCAGTGATGCAGTTTGTCTGACGGCTTGTAAACTTTCTCAGAATACCAATGCAGATGCCCTGATCGGCATGACGCAAACCGGTTATACCGCCTTCATGTTGAGTTGCTTCCGACCTAAATCCAATCTCTATATCTTCACTAAAGAGAGAACATTGGTGAACCAATTGAGCCTCAGCTGGGGAATCAGGGCATTCTTCTATGATGAAGAAGTGAGCTTGGATGAGATCATTTCTGACCAGATCAAGATCCTGAAAGAAAGAGGATTCATCCGTGAAGGTGAGGTTGTTGTGAATACAGGCAGCACACCCATTGAGCTGCATCTTCCTACCAATACCATCAAGGTTACGGTTGTTAAATGATCAACGCCAACGGACTGACCATTTACACTGACGGTGCTGCCAGGGGAAATCCTGGCAGAGGGGGCTTTGGTGCTATTTTGATGTGGGGAGGCAAAAGCAAGGAAATCTCCAGGGGATACAAGCATACCACCAACAACAGGATGGAACTGATGTCTGTGATTGCAGCATTAGAGTCACTGACGAGACCAGGATTGAATATTGAGGTCTATTCTGATAGCAAATACGTTGTTCAAGCTGTCATGGAAAGATGGCTGGACAAATGGATGGCAACTGATTTCAAGGGTGGCAAAAAGAACAGTGATCTTTGGCGGCGCTACTACCAGCTTTCTAGACTGCATACCATTAAATTCATATGGGTCAAGGGACATGCATCAAACCCCTACAACCAACGTTGTGATGAGCTGGCTACTGCTGCTGCTGACGGAGGAAATCTTGTAGAAGATACCGGTTACGAAGGTTAGGCAGCTTGGTTGCTGAATGCTGATTTCTTCAGCCAATAAAATCCACCAAAAAGGACTGTTCCAAAAACAACTGTAGCTACCAAGCTATTGGTGTAAAACGGAATACCATCAATGAAAGCCTGTGTGAGACCAGCAAATGTTTTAGGCCTATTGTATCCACCACTACCCAACCATGTCATGAAATTAGAAGCAAAAAAGAAAATGGTTGGCGCGGCAATGGCACCTTTTGCAATGGATAGTGGCTTGTCATTCTTGATATAGAAACCAACGATTGTAAGAGATCCAAACAACAAGTAGTTGATCCACATGCCGGAGTAAAAACCTTGTATTTCAAAAATGCCATTGATGTACAACAACTCATAAAAAACATCAGAAATCAGCATTGAGAGCAAGGGCAACAAGAATGCGAGTTTTTTGTCGCTGATAACTGCTCCACCAAAAATGGCCATAGCAAACTGTGGTGCGAAGCCCCAGGGACGTCCAGGAATGGCGCGGTATGCTGCCGCAACAACGATCAACATCAAGAAGGATAGCAGGGTATATTTTGAAACTTTCATGTTTGCCATTTTAACAAAATTAGTGATTTAATATTCCTGTAAAAGAAAATACGGATACAGTTATCCTCATGATGTGTATAGCGTAAATTATTGCTGTGGAACGGCGGCCCAAAAAAGGTTGGTATCCACAATGGCTTCTGCAAAAAGCCTTTCCCCAGGTTCAGAAAAAAATGCAGCTGCCCCTTGAAGATCCTCACTGGTATTGCCTTTCCACTGAACTTGCCCGTTGAGCATCAGGAATATGCTGGGTGAGGATACCGTGAATTCCATTTTCTCACCTGCTCTCAAAAAATAAGCACTCAGCGAAAAATCCGCAATCGGACAGGGGTAAGGCTGTACTGTTTTGTTTAAGGACCCTGGTATGATTTCTGCAATGGTTGGAACAAAGGCCGTGTTGGCCAGCAACTCAGGAATATCAACGTGCTTGGGGGTCAAACCTGCCCTTAACACATTGTCTGAGTTGGACATCAACTCAATGTTCTGGCCTTCAAGATAGGCATGGGGCAATCCGGCCCCTTGAAATATCCCTTCACCAGGTTTCAAATTGAGGATATTGAAGAGGTAGATTGAAAAAATACCCCGGTCAAAATGACCATCCCCACAAAATGTACGGACCGCCCTGGCCGCCCAAAAATCAGGCGATGTTTTGGGCAATTGATTTGCCTCGTACATTGGCATGATGGCCTGCACATGCGGAGCAATCAATCGATCCACCTCTTCCTGTGGCATCTCCATTACCCTTTGATATAGTCCCCTGATCCCTTCAGCATGGAAGATCTGCTTGAATCCATTCAGGAATCCATAGTCATCAAGATGCTGATCAATGTTTGGAGAAAAGCCATGCAACAACCAGAAATCACTCAGTGCCACCATCATCTCCGGCTTGTGGTTGTCATCTTTATAATTGCGGTTGGGTGCACTCAGGGGGATTACCAATTCATTCTCTTTTTTAAACCCTTCTTCTGCAGCTTGCTTGTTGGGATGCACCTGAATCGACAGCATGTCCTTGACATCAAGGATCTTTAGGAGGTAAGGAAGATTGCCGAACTGTTCCTTCACTGCTTTGCCCAGGTACCTGGCCTTGTCTGAATTGATCAGTGCCTGAAGGGTTGTTGATGCCCCTTGGCCCAAAACAACCTGAGAAGGAGCTCCAGGATGAATGCCCAACCAATATTCGGCAGCAGGTTGTCCATCTGGTGTTTGTTGAAACAACGATGGAATAAAGGTATTTCCACCCCAGTTATAGTGTTGAATTCTCCCTTTTAAGCTGTGCATTTCACGTTGATTTTTTGAATGACTGATGGAGTTTTGAGAAGGATTTTCCTCATCCATCACAAAGTTAAATCAATACTGCTTATGGCAAAACACAATGAAACGGGAAAACTGGGAGAACAACTGGCGCGCAACTGGGCGGAAGAAAATGGCTATTGGATCAGAAACCAAAACTGGAGGTATGGCCATTGGGAGATTGACCTTGTTGTCTCCAAGGCTGGGAGGTTACACTTTTTTGAAGTCAAAACCAGGAGGAACAGCCGGTTTGGCTATCCTGAAAAACTGGTGGACAAGAAAAAACTGAGGTACTTTATTTCAGCAGGTACCGCCTATGTCAGGATCAACAGGGGATTCAAATGGGTTCAGTACGATATCCTCTCCATCAGCCTGGACGAGCAGGATCATCCTTCATTTTTTTTGATAGAAGATGTATACTTCTGAAACCTTATTTCAGCAGTGCTGCCAGCTTAGATTGCAGCTCTTCGCCCCTTAGGTTTTTGGCAATGATCAGGCCATTGGGATCAACCAGGTAATTCTGTGGAATACTTTGAACTTTGTATTGTACTGCCACAGCATTGCTCCAGAACTTGAGGTCACTGACCTGTGTCCAGGCAAGGTTATCGGCCTTGATGGCTTCCAACCATTTGTCTTTTGCCCTATCAAGAGAAACACCCAATACGGTAAAGTTTTTTGACTTGAATTTGTTGTAGGCATTGACTACATTGGGATTTTCCTGGCGGCAAGGTCCACACCAACTGGCCCAAAAATCAATCAAAACATATTTGCCTTTGAAGGAAGATAATTTGACATCCTTGCCGTCAACATCCTGTTGTGTGAAATCAGGTGCAGGGCTGCCAATGGCTCCAAATCTTGCATCTGCAACCACCTTGACAGCCGTCCTTCCGAAATAATTCTCTTTGGCAGGATTGGCAATCCTGTTCAACCTTGCATCCAGCACATTGGGATCATCATTGAGTTGCATCATGACCAGCAAAACAAAGGGAGAAACGGGTGATGCAGGATGCTCATCAATGAATTTATCGGTTTGCTTGTTGACTTCTGCAACAACATCGGCATAGTTCTTTTTGAGGGGCGCATTTTCAGCGTTGGGGTTCTGGTTCAGTTGCTGGGCGTATGAACTGAGTTTTGCAAAAAGTGGATTGAAAGTATTGTTGAACACCAGAAAATCGTCGTGCGTTTTCGATCCTGTAACTTTTGCATTTTGGAATACCGCAAATTCACCTTCCACACTGATGCTTGATGCATCCAAAAAGATGAACATTTTTTGCTGGCCATTTTTTGCTGCAAGCTGATAAAGCCCGGGCTCCTTCAGTTTTCCAGCCACTTGAAACTGATCTCCTTTTGAGACAAAAGAGGCCAATGGCTCTGGACTGACCTCCTCGTTCTTCAGGACCAGTTCAGTCTTATCAGGCATGCCTTTTAATGTTCCTTTGATGGAATAGTTTCCCACTTGGGCAAAGACCAATGCAGGAACTGTCAGCAGTATGAGTAAGAATTTTTTCATTTTTTATGTCTTTGTTTCAGGATATCTTTTACCTGTGCTAAATTAAACCCTTTGCTGTTAAGCAAAAGCAAATAGTGGAACAGCAGGTCGGCAGATTCGTTCAGAAATTTATCATCATCATTGTCCTTGGCTTCAATCACCACCTCAACGGCTTCTTCTCCCACTTTCTGGGCAATCTTGTTGATGCCTTTTTTGAACAGGGATTTTACATAAGAGTTTTCATCATCACTGTTTTTTCTCAGTTCGATGATGCCCTCAAGGTGGGCCAGAAAATCTTGGCTAACATTGACCTCATCCCAACAAGTATCCGCCCCTGTATGACAGACAGGCCCTGCAGGCTTGACCTTGAACAAGAGGGCATCCTGGTCGCAATCCAGGGCATAGGATTTCAGGTAAAGGAAGTTGCCACTTTTCTCTCCTTTCGTCCAAAGACGGCCCTTGGAACGGCTGAAAAAACAGATCTTTCCGGAAGACATGGTTTCGTCGAAGGCTTCTTGGTTCATGTATCCCAGCATCAATACCTTGCCCGTTTCCACATCCTGGATGATGGCAGGCATGAGGCCATCAGAAAACTTATTAAAATCCATGTTCGAGTCCATTTCAATGTAAAATTAGTCAATATCCCGCTCATCTTATGGGAATGCCCTTTTGCCTGAGGTAAGATTTGAGGTTGGGGATGGATACCTCGCCAAAATGAAAAATGCTGGCTGCCAATGCAGCATCAGCGTGTCCATCCAGGATTTCAGCAAAATGTTCGGGCAGGCCACCACCACCAGAGGCGATAACAGGCACATTCACAGCCCTTGATACAGCTCCAGTAATCTCTTTGGCAAAACCCGCTTTGGTTCCATCATGGTCCATGGAGGTCAACAGAATTTCTCCGGCACCCCGTTTTACACCTTCGATGGTCCAATCCAAACATCTTGTATCTGTAGGGAGCCTTCCTCCGTTGAGGTGCACATACCATTCTCCATCTTCCCTTTTTTTGGCATCAATGGCCAGGACCACGCACTGGCTGCCAAAGGATGCTGCAAGGCGGTTGATCAGCTCAGGATCTTTAAACGCAGAAGTATTGACAGAGATCTTGTCTGCCCCACTGTCCAGCAATACGCGCACATCTTCAACTGAAGAAATTCCACCACCAACTGTAAAAGGAATATTGATCCTGTGGGCAATGCGGTCTACCAAAGCTGCCAGTGTTTTCCTTTTCTCGTTTGTTGCAGTGATGTCAAGAAACACCAGTTCGTCTGCCCCTTGTGTGGCATAGAGCGCTGCCAATTCAACGGGGTCTCCCGCATCACGCAAATCAACAAAATTGGTCCCTTTGACGGTGCGACCATCTTTGATGTCTAAACAGGGTATGATGCGCTTGGTCAGCATTTGTTCTCGTTTTTTTCGTTGAAGGCTTTGAGGGATTCAATGGAAATTTTGTTTTCATAAATGGCCTTGCCAATGATGGCTCCATCGCAACCTGCCTCCACTAAATCATGCAGGTCATCCACGACGGCAACGCCACCGCTGGCAATCAAAAAAAGCTCAGGAAAATGTTTTTTGATTTTGGTGTACAATGCAGTAGAAGGACCCTCCAATCGCCCGTCCTTGCTGATGTCAGTACAAAAAACATTCTTGATTCCCAGCGCCATGTAGGATTCGATGAAAGGTAGCAATTGAATTCCTGAGGCTTCAAACCATCCACTGACCATGATCATTTCATCTTTAACATCTGCACCCAACATGAACCGGTCAGGGCCAAAAACTGAAATCCATTCCTTGAAGGTTGCAGGATTTTTTACAGCGATACTGCCCACAGTCACGTAGGCGATTCCCAAGTCAATGATCCTTTCCACTTCTTCCCTTGTCTTCACACCTCCTCCAAAATCCATGACCAGGTTGGTATGGGCAGCAATAGTTTCTGCCACTTTCCAGTTGGTCACTTTTCCAGCCTTTGCTCCATCCAGGTCAACCAAGTGAAGACGGGAAATACCATTGGCCTCGTAAAGTTTAGCCATCTCAAGCGGTGAGGAAGAATACGCAGTTTTTTGCAGGTAATCGCCTTCGGTGAGTCGAACACATTTTCCGTCGATGATGTCTATGGCAGGAATAATTTGCATCCTTTAGTTAATATTTAAAAAATTCTTGATGATGGTAGATCCGACCTCCGCACTTTTTTCAGGATGAAACTGGACACCATAATAATTTCTGGTCTGTAGTGCAGCACTGAACCCGCCACAATAATCAGTTTGTGCGATGGTATGTTGGCCCAAGCTGGCATAGTAACTGTGCACAAAATAACAATGGCTGTTTTCTTCTACATCCTTGAACAATGGCGTTTTCAGGCCATGGATGTTGTTCCAGCCAATCTGTGGAATTTTGATGTGGGGTTGATCAGCAACAAATCGCTTTACATTTTCCTGAAAGATCCCCAAACAAGGAGTATCATTTTCTTCAGAATGAGAACACATCAATTGCATGCCAAGGCAAATGCCCAGAAAAGGTTGCTTGGCATCAAGGATCACTCTGTCCAGCCCTCTTTGTTTCAAATAGTCCATGGCAGAACTGGCCTCTCCCACTCCGGGAAAGAGGATCTTGTCTGCAGACAAAATAACAGATGGATCTTCAGAGAGAACGGGATCAATGCCCAGGCGCTCTAATGCAAACTGAACCGACCGTACATTGCCGGCATTGTATTTGATGATGACAAGTTTCATTGGTTTCAGTTTAGGACAGCACTGATGAATTCCTGCGTTGCCGCTGTTGGATTGTCTCCTGCTGATATCGCTTTGATAAAGGCAGAACCAATGATGGCACCATTGGCAAATGGGGCTACAGCTCCAAAGGTTTCCTTGTCTTTGATGCCAAAACCTACCAGCACCGGATTGGTCAACTGATAAGACCGAAGCCTTTTCAGATATGCAATCACATCATCAAAATTCTTTTCCTTTCCTGTTGTGGAGGAGGATGAAACAGCATACAGAAATCCGGAGCTGAGTCCATCCAGTTTGCGCACCCTTTCTTCACTGGTTTCAGGCGTGACAAGGAAAATGAAATCAAGTGCATGTTTTTTTACAATAGCACCATGTGATTGTTCAAATTCCAAAGGCGGAAGATCGGGCAATATGAGGCCATCAATGCCAACAGCAGCTGCATCTGCACAGAATTTTTCAAATCCATACTGCAACACAGGATTCATGTATCCCATCAATACAACGGGCAAATGGATCTTTTCTCGAAAACCTTTTAACTGTTCAAAAAGTTTGGCAATGGTCATTCCATTGTCCAAAGCAATCAAACTGCTTTCCTGGATCACAGGACCATCTGCAAGTGGATCGCTGTAAGGCATTCCAAGCTCAATCAAATCAACACCGGCATCCTGCAAGGCCAACATGATTTCCAGGGTGCTGTCCAATGTCGGATACCCGGCTGTGAAATATACATTCAGTACATTCTCTTTTTTTTGCTCAAACAAATTATTTATTCTGCTCATATCCCAATGCGTTTATTGTTCATTCATTGCATTCATGTAGGTTCCAAGGTCTTTGTCGCCCCTGCCACTTAGACAAATCACAGAAACCTCTCCCTGCTCCAGCCCCAACTGTTCAAGCACAGCAAAAGCGTGGGCAGTTTCCAGTGCAGGAATGATGCCCTCCACCCTGGAAATTTCAAATGCCCATTTGAGCGCCTCTTCATCCGTGGCACTGATGAACTTTCCACGTCCACTCGTATAAAGATGTGCATGCATGGGGCCTATTCCTGGGTAATCCAGACCAGCTGAAATGCTGTGTGGCTCCACAACCTGGCCATCTGCTGTTTGCATCACAATGCTTTTGCTGCCATGCAGAATACCAGGAACACCCAACTGGGTGGTGGCTGCACTCATGCCTGTATTGACACCGTGACCTGCTGCTTCAACAGCAACAATCTCAACACTGGGTTCATCAAGGAAATGATAGAAAGCCCCTGCTGCATTGCTTCCGCCTCCAACACAGGCAATGACACGGGTGGGCAATTCCGTTCCTGTTTTTTCGAGCAATTGAGACCGCATCTCCTGGCTGATGACCGACTGAAACCTTGAGACCATGTCTGGGTAAGGATGTGGCCCCACAACAGACCCAATGATATAATGGGTATCAGTTGGATTGTTGATCCAATCCCTGATGGCTTCATTGGTAGCATCTTTGAGGGTTTTGCTGCCGCTGGTGGCAGGAACCACTTTGGCGCCAAGCATTTTCATCCTGGCCACATTAGGAGCCTGCCTTTCAATATCTTTTTCACCCATGTATACGATGCACTCAATTCCTTTCAATGCACATACCGTTGCGGTAGCAACACCATGCTGGCCTGCACCTGTTTCTGCAATGATTCTTTTTTTACCCAGACGTTGTGCAAGCAGAATTTGACCGATGGTATTGTTGATCTTGTGTGCTCCAGTATGGCAGAGGTCTTCCCGCTTGAGGTAAATGGTTGAACCAAATCTTTCGCTCAGGCGTTCAGCCAAAAAAAGCGGCGTTGGCCTTCCCACATAGTCTTTCAGGAGAGCATAAAACTCTTGTTGAAACTGCGGATCATTCGAAATGGAAAGATAATGCTGGCGGAGATGTTCCACATTTTGGTACAGCATTTCTGGAATATAGGCTCCACCAAAATCACCATAATAGCCTTGCTCACTTGGTTTTGAATAACTTGTTATCATATCAGTTGATCATTTTGATTGCATTAAAAAAATCCTTGATCTTGTTCATGTCCTTGACGCCAGGTGATTGTTCAAATTTGCTGTTGACATCAATGGCAAAAAGTTTTTTTTCATTTTCACAGAACTGGGAGAGCCGATCAACATCTTCAGGACCAATGCCCCCACTCAAAAAGTAGGGCTTGGGCACCGGTGCATGACACAACAAGTCCCATTTGAATTGCTCACCCGTACCACCATACTGTTTTCCCATCGTATCAAAAAGATAAAGGTCTACCACTTCATTGAAAGGAAAGGTCTTGTAAGGTACGTTTTCATTCTCTCCAATCCTGAAGGCTTTGATGGTGTTGACATGATTGGAAATATGTTCGCAATAACGGGGTGATTCATCCCCATGCAATTGCACCATGTCCAGCTTCCATTTGTCCACGATCCTCAAAACAGTATCCTGGTCTTCATTGACAAAAACACCCACCCGGTTGATGCGGAGTTTTTCCTGCTTCAGCAATTCAGGCGTTAACCCAAATTTCATGGCATAACGAGGCGATTGCGGATAGAAGATCAGGCCTGCGAAATCCACGCCGATCGTCTCCAGCTCCTTTAACTGGGCAATACCTGTCATGCCACAAACCTTCAGTCTCATCCTATTGTTTCAATCTGTTTCCTAAACTCATCTAACGCCTTTCCGGGATCATTTGTTTTCATAAAATTCTCCCCTATCAAAAATGCACTGTATCCATTTTTCCTGAACAATTTCACCTGGACCGGATCATCAATGCCACTTTCTGCCACTTTCAACTTGTCCTTCGGAAGCTGTTCGGCCATTTTGAGGCTGCGGGCAATATTGACATCAAAGGTTTTGAGGCTTCTGTTGTTGATGCCCACCAAATCAATGGTTTCACAAACATGACCCAATTCATCTTCATCGTGCAATTCCAGCAAAACCTCCAAGCCCAATGACTTCGCTATTGTTGAGAAACGGATGACTTCTTCCCTGCTTAGACAAGCTGCAATCAACAAAATCAAATCTGCCCCCAATGCCTTTGCTTCATGAACCTGGTATTCATCGATGATGAATTCTTTGCGCAGAATGGGGATATCCAATACTGCCCTAGCCCGTAGCAGGTCCTGATCATCGCCTCCAAAAAAATAGGCATCTGTCAATATCGATACAGCTGATGCACCAGCATACTGATAGGCTCTGGTGACTTCAACCGGATCCACCCTATCATTGATCACCCCTTTTGAAGGTGATTTTCTTTTGAACTCAGCAATGATGCCTGAGGCATATGGCCTTGACAATCCTTCCACAAGGGAAATCGTTTTACGGGCATATAATGCATCAGCCTGAAGCAGTCCAAGGGGCTTGAGCTGTTTTCGCTCAGCAACCTCTGTCCTTTTCCTTTCTACTATCGTGTCCAATATGTTCATGGGTTCAGGATTGTATCGCAATAAGTGAATTAAGCACGCCCAGGGCTTTTCCGCTTTCAAGGCTTTCTTTGGCCGCCTCAAAAGCAGTCGCATAGTCGTTGTATGCTGGCGTCATGTACAAAGCCATTGCTGCATTGGCGGTAACAACTGCATGCTGTGCAGGGGTACCTTCACCTTTGAGAATGCGCATGAATATTGAAACAGCTTCATCCACTGTATCTCCGCCCCAGATTTCCTTTCCATCAACCTGCATACCCCCCAGTTGTTGAGGAGTAAAGATTTTTTCCCCTTCTGTGGTGATCAGTTTCACATCTGAAGTAAGGGATATTTCATCATATCCATCCAGTGAATGGACAATGGAAAACTGCCTGTCCTGTCCCTGCAGCAAGTAGTTGTATATCCTGGCTATCTCAAGGTTGTACACACCCACCATTTGATAGCTTGGGTTTGAGGGATTTACCATGGGTCCAAGCATGTTGAAAAAAGTGCGCACCCTCAGGTTTTTCCTGATGGGACCCACTGCCTTGAGTGCTGGATGAAAAACAGGAGCATGCAGGAAACACATGTTGGTTTCATCAAGCTCCCTGCGCAACTGTGCCTGTTCATTCTTGAATTTATAGCCCAAGGTTTCCATGAGGTTGGATGCTCCGCTGATGGAACTGGCACCGTAGCTGCCATGCTTGGCAACAGGCTGTCCAGCACCCGCAACGATGAAGCAGGAAAGCGTTGATATGTTGAATGTATTTTTGCCATCACCACCCGTTCCAACAATGTCCATGACTTTTCTCTCCTCAAAATCAACGGGCACACAGAGTTCCAACAATGCATCGCGAAAACCCATGAGTTCTTCAATGGTAATCGTTCTCATGAGATAGACTGTCATGAATGCACTCAATTCGTGCTCGTTAAAGGCGCCTTTTCCAAGATCCAGCAGAATCTCACGGGCATGTTCCCTTGTCAAGGTCTTGTGTTCAAAAAGATAATTCAATGTCTGTTTCATCAATGAATTTTTATGTTTTACGGTCTGCTCAGCAACCAGTTTTCGAGCATTGTTCTTCCTTGAGGAGTAAGTACACTTTCCGGATGAAACTGTACTCCCTGCACATTGAATTGCCTGTGGCGGAGCGACATGACCATTCCATTGTCATCAGTGGACGTTATCTCCAAATCTTCCGGGAATCCCTCCTGCTTTACCACCCAACTGTGGTACCGGCCCACTTCAAGGGTTGAATCCAGGCCATTGAACCAGTCATTTTGATGGACGGATGGCAGCAACCCCTGAACAAGGTGAATGGGCGTTGCTACTCCATGGTAGACCTTTGATAGATTGGTCAGTTCACCCCCAAAAGCCTGACCCATGGCCTGTTGACCGAGGCAAACGCCAAACAATGCATGTGTTGGGGCAAGGGCCTTGATCAATGGAAGCAGAATACCGGCTTCCTCAGGAATGCCTGGCCCCGGTGAAAGCAAGATCTTCTCATAGTCTGAAGCTTCTGCAATCGATATCTCATCGTTGCGGTACACATCAACTTCTTCACCCATGATCTCTTTGGCAAGATGCACCAGGTTGTAAGTGAAAGAATCATAATTATCGAGGACCAGTAATCGTTTCAAGGGATGTGATGATTTTATTTTTTGTTAATCTCATTGGCAAACAGCACGGCTTTCTTTAGTGCACCAAGCTTGTTGTTGACTTCCTGCAACTCACTTTCAGGAACACTGGAGGCCACGATGCCTGCACCGGCCTGGTAGTAAAGCGTATTGTTGCGGCTCAGAAAACTCCTGATCAAAATTGCCTGGTTGCAAGAGCCATCAAATCCGGTAAAACCGATGGCCCCACCGTAAAATGAACGCTTGGTTTGTTCATAGTCATCAATCAATTCCATGGCCCTGAACTTTGGAGCACCGCTCAGGGTGCCGGCAGGGAATGTTTTGGCCATCAAAAGGAATGGATTGGCGATTTTCCTGACAGTTGCCACCACCTCGCTGACCAGATGAATCACATGTGAATAATACTTCACCTGCCTGTAATGGGCCACTTTCACATGATCACAAACACGGCTAAGGTCATTTCTGGCAAGATCCACAAGCATTACATGCTCCGCATTTTCTTTGGGATCCTGCAACAATCTTTCTGCTTCTCTTCTGTCTACCGCATCATCTCCACTCCTTTTGAATGTTCCGGCAATAGGATGAACAATAGCCTGGCCATTGGCGATGATCAGCTGGCTTTCCGGGGATGATCCCATCAGCTTGTATTCACCATAATCAAAAAAGAAAAGATAAGGAGAAGGATTGATCATCCTCAAAGCCCTGTAAACATTGAATTCATCGCCTTTGAAAGTTTGCTCAAACCTCCTGCTCAAGACAATCTGAAACACATCACCCCGGTAACAATGGGCAATGCCTTTCTTCACCATATCAATGTATTCTTCATCTGTGAGGTTGGACCTTTCTTCCCCGGTAGATTCAAAGGGAAACTGAGGAAGATCTCTTCCACAAATGATATTTTCAATCAGGTGCTTGTCTCCTTCTATACCGGGGATATGGTTCTCCAACAAGTAGAGTTCATCCCTGAAATGATCAATGGCAATAACATATTGATACAAGCGATAACGCAACAAGGGAATGGCATCAGCCTGCAGGCTATCTCCTAATTTTCCTCCCTTCTTTACTGCATATGGCTTGTCCCTGAATTGAATGGTCTCAAAAAATGGAATGGCGTCATAAGCGGTATAACCATAGAGCCCTTGGGCAAACTTGGTTTCTTTTGCACCAGCTTCAACTTCATAGCCCTGCATATATTCCCAAACCAATTCTGGCACCCCGGTTTTTTCAAGCGTTTTTTTGGTTGGCAGGTCGCCGGGATACTTGAATTCAACTTCTTGAGAAGCGGTTATCTCAATGCCTCCGATGGCATTGATGGCAATAAAGGAAAAACTGTTCTCTGAAGTATGGTGATCAGTACTTTCCAACAAGATGGTATCCCTGAACTTGTCCCGAAGGCGGAGATAAATGCCCACTGGTGTGTACAGGTCTGCCGCCATCTTTCGGAATGTGGTGCTCAACTTAACCTTGTTCATTTTTTCCATGCAGTGATTGATTTAAAAATAAAAGCCCCGAATAATCGGGGCTTTACATATGTTATTATACAACATAGGATTTACCCCTTACCAGAGATAACATGCCATCCGTTGTTTGTATGATTTCTTTTCATTTGATCAAAATTGATGAAAAACTCCAATAATTCCAAAAAATTGATGGCAATTGGCAAAAGAATTACTTGAATTGATTGAATATTTAACCCAGGTACCTTTTGATCTCCCGCTCAGATTCTCTTTGTTTGACTGACTCTCGTTTGTCATGGAGTTTTTTACCCTTTGCCAACCCTATCTGCATTTTGGCAAATCCTCTTTCATTGAAATAAATTTTGAGTGGGATGATGGTAAATCCCTTGTCTTTCAGCTTTTGGGTAATGCGGGATATTTCCTTTTTTTTCAACAGCAATTTTCTATCCCGCACCGGAGGATGATTGGCATAACTACCAAATTCATAATGTGAGATGTGAAGACCTTTCACATACATTTCTCCCCTGTCTATCAGGCAATAACTGTCGTTGAAACTAACCCTTCCATCGCGGAGTGCCTTTACCTCAGTACCGGTCAAAACCATGCCTGCATCGAATTTGTCTTCGATGAAATACTCGAATGTGGCAGATTTGTTTCTGAGTTCCATTGTTTATTGAACGCACGCTATACAGTTGAAAATTGCAGTTAGCTGGCAAATAGTCCGAGCAAAGTAGCAAGACGTTCCTTTAGGTCTTTCCGGGCAACAATCATGTCCAAGAATCCATGGTCCATGACAAATTCGGAGGTCTGAAATCCTTCTGGCAGGTCACGCTTGATCGTTTCCTTGATTACGCGTGGACCAGCAAAACCAATCATGGCCTTGGGTTCACCGATATTGATGTCACCCACCATGGCGAATGAGGCGGTTGTGCCACCGTAGGTTGGGTCTGTACAGAGAGAAATATAAGGAATACCAGCAACAGCAAGCCTGCTGATCTTGCCGATTGTCTTGGGAAGCTGCATCAGGGAAAAAGCACTTTCCATCATGCGGGCACCACCACTTTTGCTGATGATCATGAAGGGTATGCGGTGCTTCAGGCAATAGTCTGCGGATCTGGCAATTTTTTCGCCCATTACACTGCCCAATGAACCACCGATGAAATTGAAATCCATGCAACAAACCACCAGATCCAATCCATTCACCTTTCCATGGGCGGAAGTGATGGAATCATGAAGTCCTGTTTTTTCGTAGGCATCATCAAGGCGCTTTTGGTAGGGCTTGAGGTCATTGAAACCAAGGAAATCAATAGACCGCACTTCTGCGAACATTTCCTGGTATTGCTGATCATCAAACAAGATATCAAAATACTCAGCACTGCCAATGCGATGATGGTATTGGCATTGTGGGCATACGGAAAAGTTCTCCTTTAATTCTACTGTTGTACAGGTATACCTGCATTCAGGGCATTTTGTCCAAAGACCATCTGGTGCTTCTTTTTTCTCAGCAGTTGATGTGCTGATACCTTTCTTGCGTCTCTTGAACCAACTATTGGAACCGGTTTCCGGTTCCGACATGGATCCAGAAAGCTGTGCGTTGAAATCTTCTTCTCTTTTAAGAGGCATTTGAAACAGTTATTGTTCGAACCACAAATATAGGCCATCCATGGCATTTGGGAGGACTATGGGAAGTTAACCTGCAAAATCAAGCCTAAAACAGCGCTGTTTGCTTGTTTCCTTCCGTATCCAGCCATTCAATCTCCGTTGTCTTCGTAAAATCAGTCAACTTGTTCCCTACTGCCTTCCATCCCATCACTTCCACAAAATCAGCAACCCTGACCCTGGACTCTTTCAACTGGGCACCTTTCCCAGACCGGATGATGGCAACAGGAGCAGCCTCCGTTGAAACAGCTTCCACCCGATTGCCTTCAGCTTCCCGGATGAAAAAGAATTTGTTGTTCATGGTCGTTGTCTCGATCTTGAAGCGCTTGACGTTGAACTGCAATTTCTCGTTGTCCAGGTAGATGGCGGTAATGGTCTTTCTCGTATCAAACTTTTCAATGGTAACCAATTGCTCAACGTCTATCCGCTGCGTCAATTCAATGCTGGTGATTTCATAATACCCTTGCTTGAAAATGACCAGCAATTGATCATCAGGCTGAAAACTTCCCAACAACCTGCCCTTACCATCTACATTCAAGCGACCAAAAACCTCATCAAACCAAATGTCCCTGCCACCCAGTGTAGACTTCCCTACTTCCTTGAGCTTAACACTCTTGATAGGATATTTAGTCACCTGGTTTCCGACGGAACTGCGGCCCTTAATGTCCAAGGTTTCGAAATAAAAATCAAGCTGTTTGTTTCTTGCACTGCAATTGGGGCTCAATGCAATGGCAACAGACTCTGCTTCTCCATTGGCATTGGCGGTAAAGTAGTTGACCTTTGACTTATCAGTGCCTTTGGTCAGGTCATATTCCTTGTCGCGCGTAACACCCGTCACATTGAAACGCTTTGCATAAGATATACCAGTTGCGGCATCCGTATAAATCATGTTATAGGTAGAACGCTCATCATTTTTCTGGAAAATGGCAGCATAAATGATGTCCTTACCAACATAAGCCTTGTCATCTACTTTCACCACTTTCATGATACCTCGTCTTGTAAAGACAATGATGTCATCAAGGTCGGAACACTCCGTGATAAACTCATCTTTCTTCAGGCTGGTACCGATGAAACCCTCTGCCCGGTTCATGTACAGACGAACATTGGCGATGGCAACATTCCTCGCCTGTATGACATCAAAAGGTTTGATCTCAGTTTTGCGTTCCCTGCCCTTGCCGTATTTTTCCAGCAATCCCTGGTAGTAAGACACAGCGTAATCAGTAAGATTGGCCAGGTGATGGTTGACCTGTTTGATTTCTTCTTCAATGGCCTTGATCTGCATGTTCAATTCATCAATGTCGAGCTTATAGATCCGACGAACAGGCTTTTCAGTTAGTTTCACGATATCTTCTCTGGTGATATCCCTTCTGAAAAGTTTTTTGAAAGGATCAAATCCTTTTTGGATGGCCAACAATACCTTTTCCCAATCCTCATGCTTTTTCTCGAGTTCCTTGTAAATCTTCTCTTCAAAAAAGATCCTCTCCAGAGAAGTGAAATGCCATTTCTCCTGTAGTTCTGACAGCCTGATTTCCAACTCCTGCTTCAACAAGTCTTTGGTATTGTCTGCTGAAATCCTCAACAATTCTGTAGCGCTGAGAAACAACGGTTTTTGATCAACAATCACACAGGCATTGGGTGCTATGCTGACCTCACAATCGGTAAAAGCATACAAGGCATCGATGGTGATGTCTGAAGAAATGCCTGCGGCAAGCTCAACCAGTATCTCAACTTCAGCAGCTGTATTGTCCGTTACTTTCTTGATCTTGATTTTACCCTGGTCATTCGCTTTAACAATCGATTCCATCAACTGGGTGGTGGTTACACCGTATGGAACATCCTTGATGACCAGTGACTTCTTGTCCACTTCAAAAATATGCGCGCGGCAACGGATGCGACCTCCGCGTTTTCCATCATTGTAATTGCTGGCATCAATCATGCCACCTGTCTGGAAATCAGGAAACAATTCAAACTTCCTTCCCTTCAGGTATTTGATGGATGCTTCGATCAGCTCTACGAAATTATGGGGAAGTATTTTGGTGGACAATCCCACTGCGATACCTTCCGCTCCCTGAGCAAGCAAGAGGGGAAATTTCATTGGAAGATCAATGGGCTCCTTTTTCCTTCCATCATAGCTCAACTGCCACTGTGTAGTCTTGGCATTGAAGGCCACATCCAGCGCAAACTTGCTGAGCCTGGCTTCAATATAACGTGCTGCAGCGGCATCATCACCGGTTCTGATATCTCCCCAGTTTCCTTGAGTGTCCACCAACAAATCCTTTTGTCCAAGGTTGACCAATGCATCTTGAATGCTGGCATCACCATGCGGATGGTATTGCATGGTTTGTCCGATGATGTTGGCAGCCTTGTTCAACCTGCCATCATCCATTTCTTTCATGGAATGAAGGATCCTCCTCTGCACTGGTTTGAGACCATCCACCACACCTGGCACTGCACGTTCTAGAATTACATAAGAAGCATAATCCAGGAACCAGCTTTTGTACTGGCCTGAAACGCCTGATTCATTCTCGTGATCAATTACAAATTTCGCCTTCGCCATTGTTCTGTTTTTATTCAGCAGCTTCTACCGCGGTCCTCTTTTTAATGTCAAAATCCTTGAACCCTTTCAACTCTCCCTGCACTTCATATTGTGGCTGCTGTGCCAGTTCTTTGAGCCTCCAGAGCATGAATGCATCGCCAGTAGTTTCCTTGTTCTTGGAAAGAAAGGCATTGATCACCTTGTTGGCCTTTTGAGCATCCGCTGTGATGTACTTGGCCAGGTCTGCATCGTAGTAATCAACATCTTTTTGAATGATTTTTTTACCCCCTTCGAGCAAGCGAACCATTTTCCCTTCAGCAGCAATTTTGTTCCATTCATCTGCATCCACTTCAAATTCACTGGTGGTGATGGGTCTGGCAAGCTTCTTGGCTTTCAGGAATTCCCTGGGTTGGATTTGACTCAACCAATCAGGATAAAATATGTTCCCTTTTTCATTGATGAATGGAAGGTTGTTGAGGTAAAGAATTTCTATCCTTCCCTGGAATTCAGACAGTTGGCCTACCAGCCAGTAATATCCGCAAACATCGTGTTTGTTTTGCGCTGCCCAGATCCATACCTGCTCGGCCTCATCATTTGTCAAGGCCTCTTTGATATTGAGTAAAACCTGTTCGTCATTGACTTTTCCTTCATCCACCATCCCATCATGATCGCCTCCGGCAAAAATCATTCTCCACCACTCTTTTCTTTCTGCAATTCCCTCAGGCGTGTAAATATTGAGCAGTGGCCCAACTGCATAGTCATCACGGACCAGCATCACTTCACCGCTCAATGAATCATCAAGTTCGATGGCTTTCTTAATTACCTCTACATCGGGTTCGTTGAAAACTACATGTATCATCATCAATCAGATTGAATCTTCCACTGTATCCAGCTCGATACGAAGATTTGAAACAATAAAATCCTGTCTTTCCTGGGTATTCTTGCCCATATAGTATTCCAGTAACTGTTGGATATGAATCTGGCTTTCCAAAATTACTGGTGACTTTCTCATATCAGGTCCTATGAATCGCTTGAATTCCTCAGGTGAAATTTCACCAAGTCCTTTGAAACGTGTAATCTCAGCTTTGGCACCAATTTTTTTCGTTGCCGCCTGCTTTTCCGTTTCAGAGTAGCAGTAGATGGTTTCCTGTTTGTTCCTGACCCGGAACAAAGGTGTTTCCAGAATATAAACATGTCCATCCCTGACCAGGTCGGGGAAGAACTGAAGGAAAAATGTCATCAGCAACAAACGGATGTGCATGCCGTCAACGTCAGCATCGGTGGCAATGATGATGTTGTTGTAGCGCAAGTCATCCATGCCGTCTTCAATGTTGAGTGCATGTTGCAAAAGGTTGAATTCCTCATTCTCATAGACAACTTTTTTGGTGAGTCCAAAAGAATTGAGTGGTTTACCGCGCAAGCTGAACACTGCCTGGGTTTCCACATCCCGCGACTTTGTGATGGAACCACTTGCCGAATCTCCCTCAGTGATGAAAATGGTGCTTTGCAACTGCTTGGCGATGTATTCCTCCTTCCCTTTTGCTGGCGGTTCTGCATTGAGGTGCATGCGACAATCCCTCAATTTTTTGTTGTGCAGGTTGGCTTTTTTGGCCCGTTCGTTTGCGAGTTTTTTAATGCCTGCCAATTCTTTTCTTTCCCGCTCACTCTGCTCAATTCTTTTTTTCATGGCCTCGGCCACAGCAGGATTTTTGTGCAGGTAATTGTCCAGCTCTCGGGAAAAGAAATCCAGCATGAAATTCTTCATGGAAGGACCACCCTCGGAGATGTACTGCGACCCGAGTTTTGTTTTGGTCTGCGATTCAAATACAGGCTCCTGGACCCTTACCGCTACAGCAGCCACAATGCTTTGTCTGATATCTGAGGTATCGTAATCCTTTTTGAAAAAATCACGGATGGTCTTTACAAAGGCCTCCCGGAAAGCAACAACATGCGTACCCCCCTGGGTGGTGTACTGACCATTGACAAAACTGTAAATGTCTTCTCCGTATTCATTGTTATGGGAAAGGGCTACTTCAATGTCATCCCCTTTGAGGTGAATCACAGGATAACGGAGTTCATCCTCATTGGAGTTGCGGTGCAACAGATCCAGCAATCCATTCTTGCTCAGGAATTTCCTCCCATTGTAATTGATGACCAAACCAGCATTGAGGTAACAATAATTCCAGAGCTGCTTGTCAATATAATCAGAAATAAAATGGTAGTTGCGGAAAATGCTCTCATCCGGAATGAACATGACCTGGGTTCCATTGGATTCAGATGTTGCAAGTTCCTTGTGTTCCTTGACCAGCTCTCCTCGCTTGAATTCAGCTGTTTTTTCCTTCCCGTCCCTGAAGGCAGTAACCTTGAAATATTCGCTCAAAGCATTCACGGCCTTTGTACCCACACCATTCAACCCAACACTTTTCTGAAATACCTTGCTGTCGTATTTGGCACCCGTATTGATCTTGCTCACCACATCGACCAATTTACCCAATGGTATTCCGCGTCCATAATCCCTGATGGTCACTTCCCTGCTGTTCAGAACAAGCTCAATGTGCTTGCCATAGCCCATCATGTGCTCATCAATGCAATTGTCCATCACTTCTTTGAGCAGCACATAAATACCATCGTCCTGGCTGCTTCCATCTCCCAGCTTCCCTATGTACATGCCCGGACGGAGGCGAATGTGCTCTTTCCAGTCCAGGCTTCTGATGGAGTCTTCGTTGTATTCAAATATTTCGGTTTCCTTCTGCTTAGACATGCTGCTTCACTAGTTTAATTGTAAAACCTACCCAATTGCCCAATACCTTGGCTATCAAAGATAATAGAATGGGTATTCCCCTCTTGGAGCAGGTTATCAACGGAATGTGCATAAATTATGCAATAAACGCATTGGAATGACCCATGAGGGATCAGTTCATGCGCTTTTTCATGGTACTTACCTGCTCCTGTAAATTGGTAACAAGGTTGGCCAGTTGACCCACATCCCAGCGCTGTTGCTGCGCCACTTTTGTGATCACCATTTGCGCCTGCCACATTTCCAGGATGTCTTCGGCATTGACACTATAGGGCTGGTAGGCAGGATTATCACTGACCAGGGTTACTTTGCTTTTGGCTTTGGGATTGCGGGAAAGACGTTTGTATACAATGCCTTCGTTCCTGCTCACCACGATGCAAGCGGCATCCTGCTTCACGTCATCCAGGGATTCTACCTTCTGTCCAACAATGATGGAGCCTGTGGGTGTTGGCAACATGCTGTCTCCTATGATTTCAAATGCCCTGTATTGGCCACTTCCCAACATGGGCAAAGTGAATGTATTCAACTCATCAATGAACTCTTCATCCGCATAGCCTGCCAGGTACCCTGCTGCGGCTTTCATGGGAACAAAATGAATCTGGTTGTTTTCAGCCCCAAGTTTCTGTTGCCTTCTTCTTGAAAGATAACTCACATTGGATTCACTGAGGTCCCTGCGCAGCAACTCATCCAGGCTGATGCCGAATTGATCACTGACAATTTCCAAAACATCAATTCGGGGTTCTGCCCTTTCCTCCTCATAAGCACCCAGAAGGGAGCGTTTGATTTGAAGTTTGTTGGCAAATTCTTCTTGGGTGAGTCCTTTTAATTTGCGCAGATACTTTAGGTTTTGGCCTGCATATGATTGTGACATGCTAATGATTTTGGGGCAATATACTAAATTATTTAGTTTTAAAAGTATTTTTTGCTAAATTTTTATTCATCATCTGCGCAACCCCATCCCTACCGGAACTGAAATAAGTGCTATTTTTATCCATTATAAAAGCGATGAAAAAGAAAAGCAGCGCAAAAAAGACAAAAAAAGTACCGGTAATACTGATTACCAACGATGATAGCCTGACAGCGCCCGGCATCAGGTACCTGATTGAAGCGGTCAAGGACCTTGGGAGGGTTGTAGTGGTAGCACCAGACAAGCCACAATCAGGGATGGGACATGCCATCACGATTGGTTTTCCGCTGAGGTTACACAAGGTACATTTGATGGATGGCGTTGAATCATGGTCTTGCAGCGGGACGCCCGTTGATTGTGTGAAGCTGGCTGTGGACAAGATCCTTCACCAGAAACCGGATATTTGCCTCAGCGGCATCAACCATGGTGCCAACCATTCCATCAACGTGATATACTCCGGAACCATGAGTGCCGCCATAGAGGCATCGATTGAAAATATTCCCTCCATTGGGTTCTCACTGATGGACTATAGCCTTGAAGCGGATTTCAGAGGCGCCCAAAAATACGCAAGGCTGATTGTTGAAAAGGTACTTTCAAAAAAAGCAGACAAGCACCTCTGCCTCAACGTCAATTTTCCCAAAGGCGATGTTGAACTGATCAAAGGTGTTAAAGTATGCAGACAGGCTTATGCAAAATATGAAGAGGAGTTTCAAGAAAGGAAAGACCCCTCTGGCAAAAAATATTACTGGCTTACCGGCATGTTCCAGAACCTTGAAAAAAGCAAGGATACTGATGTATGGGCACTGGAGAACAACTATGTGAGTGTGGTCCCCGTTCAGTATGACATGACCAACCATTTGCTCAGAAACAAAATTGAAAAAGACTACACATGGAAATCTTGAAAAAAGACAATTTTGTCTACGGCGTTTTTCTTGGACTGATTGTTCCGGTATTGAGTTTTTATGGCTACTATCTCTGGAAGTTCAGCCTCTACAGCTTCAATGATTTTCTCCATGCTTTGCAAGGCAACAAACAATTGGTCACTGCCCTCACGATACCCTGCCTGCTGTTGAACATTGTCTTGTTTACCTTGCACATCAATGGCCAAAGGGATAAAACAGCGAAAGGAATTTTTACCGTAACCTTGATCTATGCAGTGTCGTCATTGCTGTTCAAGTTTTTCAGCTGATCGCATAACACCCCAACCCCATGAAATATTATATAATCGCGGGTGAGGCTTCAGGAGACCTGCATGCAAGCCGGTTGATCAGGGCCATCAAGCAAAATGACAGCCAGGCTGAATTTCGTGCATGGGGTGGAGACCTCATGGAAAAAGAAGGTGCAACTATTGTCAAACATTACCGTGACCTGGCTTTCATGGGTTTTGCTGAAGTGATCAGCAACCTGCCAACGATTTTGGGCAACATGCGTTTTTGCAAAAGCGATCTGTTGCAATACCAACCTGATCTTGTCGTCTTTGTTGATTATCCTGGCTTCAACATTCCAATGGCAAGCTTTGCCAAAGGAAAAGGATTCAAAACAGCTTATTATATCTCTCCCCAGGTTTGGGCATGGAAAGAAAACAGGGTCAAAATATTAAGGAAAGTGGTAGACAAAATGATGGTCATCCTGCCATTTGAAAAAAATTTTTACCAGGGATGGAATTATCCTGTTGACTATGTTGGACATCCGCTGATCGAGATCATAGAAGACTACAAGAAAAACAATGATCCTTTTGCCACCAAAAACAGCCTCCAAATCGAAACTGGGAAAAAAATCATTGCCCTGCTTCCAGGCTCCAGAAAACAAGAGATCCTGAAAAAACTTCCCATCATGCTGAAGGCTGCTGCCAGGTTTCCACAGCATGTTTTTGTGGTTGGCCAGGCACCCGGCATTTCAGATGAAATGATTTCCCAATTTACCAGTGAATTTGAAAACATCAAAGTACTGAAAGGCAATACCTATGGCCTTTTATCCATTGCAGATGCTGCTTTGGTCACCTCAGGAACTGCGACACTCGAAACAGCTTTATTCGGTGTACCAGAAGTTGTATGCTACCTGGGCTCTCCTATTTCTTACGCCATTGCCAAAAGAATCATCAAAATAAAATACATCTCGCTGGTCAACCTGATCATGGACAAGCCTGTTGTTGCAGAACTCATCCAACATGAACTGACTGCAAACAATATTTCGCTGGCACTTGAACGAGTACTCTCAGACTCCACGGCCATCAAACAAATCAAAGAGGATTACCTGCAACTTAATCAACTTTTGCAGGCAGGAGGCAAAGCCTCTGAAAAAGCAGCAGCCATCATCCATTCAATGCTACAATAGCAAGACCTATTTTTTGATGAACAACTTGACGATCATGACAATGATCGCAAAAACAAACAACAAAAGAGAAAGTCTGTTGATGCCATGCATGTACTTGACCCATTGGGAATTGGGGGTATTGGGATCTTTTTTCCTGAGGTAGAGATAAGTGGCAATTTGTTTGAGTACACCCATATGTTTGTTATTGATTCAAAACTACGTTGATTAACACGGAATTGATGATTTTGTTAAAGGGAAAGCAAACTACAACCACGCAGGTCTGCGTTATCTAATCGGCCCAATATTTCAAACCCTCCATCACCTGTAAATCTGCCCAGGTCATCGGTGGAAATGAAAGCAATGCTGTCTTCATTGGCCAGATCAGTGACATTGATGGCCCCCGTCTTCCCTGGATTTTCATGTGATTCCCAAACCTCGAATGGATCATCTGTAGACCTCAACAACACTTTCATGGTTGAGGAAGGCCTGAAAATACCTTCTCCTTTTGAATAGGCCTGGGACTGCAATTCAGTCATGCCATATTCGGCATGGATGCTGTCCACACCAAGATTTGTTTTCAAGAAATCATGCAGCTCTGCTCTGGTGAGTTCTTTTTTTCGGCCTTTCATCCCCCCTGTTTCCATCACAATTGTATGCTGAAGCTTCATGGAATATTCTTCTGCAAAATCAATCAGTGCATAGGTTACACCCAACAGCACTACTGCCTGACCCTGATTTTCTAACTCCAATAAAACCGAGTGAAGACGCTCCTTATCGTAAAGAAAAAAACCGCCCAATGGATGCTGGCTCAACTTGATGAAATGATCAGCCATTGCCACCAAAGAAGAGTTTCCCCTTTCAAGATAAGAAGGCAACAAGGCAAGGAAACAATAGTCGGAAGGATCTCCGTAGGCTTCCCGGAAATTGTTTTCGGCGTTGGTCAGATAACCTGAAAGACTTTTGATATAATGCTTGCTGTTGATGCTGCCTGTTGTGCCACTGCTCTCAAAAATGAACGATTCCGCAAATTCTCCAGACTTGAGTACATGTGATTTGAAAAATGAAATAGGAAGAAATGGAATCTCCCGAATGGCCTTAAACTTTGTTTCATCAACCTTCAAATGATGGAGATAGGCAGCATACACAGGGTTTTGGACGGCCTGTCGCCTGAAAATGGCCAGTGCGAGGGCTGAAAAATCCTCGTTTCCCCCAAGGGTTAAATGTTCTGTAAAATGAGCCTGTCCGAATAGGTTTTTCAACTTGAATCGGTTAATTTTGAAACACAACAAAGGTACATGACAAAACAGTTCATAGCGTTACTATTCGTGCTGTTTATGGTGGCTTGCGGGAAAGAGACTTTCCAGTCCAAACCTTCATTGACCATCAAAAGCATCAGTTCCGCTCTCGTTCCTCCCGGTAGTGATCTTTTGATCAACATGAGACTCACCGATAAAGAAGGAGATTTTGTTGATACCATTTGGGTAAAAAAAACAACCACCCGTTGCACACAAAGCAATTTTGTTGATTCATTCCTCTATCGCATTCCGACAGAGACACCCAGAACAAGAAATTTTGATGGTGAGGTAGTCGTGACATTTACCTATGCCATCGAATTACAGCCGAGGTGCAACAGAAATGATACTGCAACATTCAGCTTTTGGATGAAAGACAAAAAAGGCAACAGAAGCGATACAGCAAAAACACAGTCCATCATTATCCGCAGGTGATGGGTACTACAAAACATTGATCCATAATGGCAAAATCTACCAAAGGAAAATCCAAGAAAATACTTTCAGAAGATTCCTACAAGTTTCTCAGGAAATACATCAATACTCCATCCCCTACCGGCTTTGAGTCTGGAGGACAGAAACTCTGGATGGAATACATCAAGCCACATGTGGACGAAATCTTCACCGATCCTTATGGATCTGTTGCAGGCATCATCAACCCCACCGAAAAATTCAAGGTGGTGATTGAAGCCCATGCCGATGAGATCAGCTGGTTCGTGAACTACATCTCCGATTCAGGCCTGATTTATGTAAAAAGAAATGGTGGTGTTGACCACCAAATTGCTCCCGCCAAAAGGGTGCTGATCCATGGAAAAAAAGGGGCTGTTAAAGCTGTTTTTGGATGGCCCGCCATCCATACCCGCATTGGTGGTGGCGAGCGAAAAGATCCACAGCCATCAGTTGAAAACCTTTTCCTTGATTGCGGAGCGAAAAATAAAAAAGAAGTTGAAGCACTGGGTATCCATATAGGGGCAGTTGCCACATATGAGGAGGGCTATGATGAACTTGCTTATGATTATATCATCGGAAGGGCCTTGGACAACAGGGTTGGCGGATTCATGATTGCAGAAGTGGCTCGCTTGCTCAAAGAGAACAAGAAAAAACTCCCCTATGCACTTTATGTGGTGAATGCGGTGCAGGAAGAAATCGGCCTCAGGGGAGCTGAAATGATTGCGCGCAAGATAAAACCTGATGTAGCCATCATTACCGATGTTACCCACGATACTACCACCCCCATGATCAACAAGATCATTGAAGGAGATGTGGCTTGCGGCAAGGGGCCTTCACTGGCTTTCGGACCTGCAGTTCACAACAAATTGCTCTCTCTGGTTGAAGATGTTGCTGAGAAAAAAAACATCCCTGTTCAAATGAGAACAGTGAGCCGCAGCACAGGAACGGATACAGATTCTTTTGCCTATGCAAACGATGGATGCCCATCGGTGCTGATCTCCATCCCTTTGCGGTACATGCATACCACTGTTGAAATGATCCACAAGGATGATATTGAGCAGACCATTCATCTGATGTATGAAACATTGTTGGCCTTGACACCCAAAACAAAACTGAGTTATTTCTAGTCTTTCGTAGATAGAAGGTTGAAAGAAAAGCTGATCTGGTGATGGGATAGCGATGACTGGTAATGCGTTCTCGCATAGTAAAACCTGAGTCTTTGCAAGTGCAGGTTGAAGCCATAACTGAAGCCTGTAAGGCCACTGGCAATGTTTTGTATCCGCAGCTCCCTCCTCCTCAAAATATTGTATCCACCCGTAAGCACAATCTTCTCTCCCACCATTATGTCTGCTCCAATAACAAGGTGACTGAAAATTTTTATACCCAAACTGGTTTTGGGCTGACTACCAAAATTGGTCTCATTGAAAAGGGTATCGTTGTAAAGCAGATCAAACTGGTGCATTCGTTGGCCGGTAAGGGAAAAACGGATGGGAGCTTTTTCCAGCTGCTTGGTCATTCCCACAACCAGGTCAAACGGGAGATCTTCTTTGCGATTGCCATATGACTTCACCTGAATCCCCATGTTTTTGGCGGCAAAACCAAACTGAATCATGCGTTCCTCATCAGCATAATTCAAGCCCATATCCAAAGCCAGGCCCTGACTGGCATAGGCTCCATACTTCGAGTTGATGAACTTCAGCGTTGATCCATAATACCATTTCTTGTTGTATTTCCTGGAAACAGTAACCCCAAGCATCTGGTCATAAGCCCTAAACGTTCCCAGGATATTTCCCGAAGCATCCGTCTCTGGCTGTTCTCCATACCCAAGATGGGTAATGCCCAGTGCCAATGTAGTTGCTTTTTTTTCCAGGTGATAAGCTCCAGCTGCATAAAGCCCCGTGACAGTGGGTGCCAAAGAGGTAAAATTGGCGGAGATGGCTGCGTGATGGCTTTTCCTTAGCAGGGAGGGATTTTCACTGAGCATGCCAAGATCTGCTCCAAAATGGGATACATTGCGCCCTCCCAAAGCCCCCGCCTGAGGGTGCAATTGAAGCCTTAAAAAATTGAATGCAGATGAGCCTCCCAGGGTTTGTGCAGAACCGCCTGAAAAGGCAAATACCCATAAACCCATCAAAGTCAGCTGACGAACCATGACCGAAATTAATCATCGGTTTCCAAAAATGAAAATCCCCCATGAAAATGGGGGAAGTTCTTTAACCCTTAAAACAACCAACATAAGAGCATAAGCTCTTAATCGGGTATTTAACACATTTGATTTAAAAAATGTTTAGCCTTTTTTAAAAAAACTTATACGAGGGCCAATTCCAGGACCTGCTGCATGGTTTTGACATAATGAAATTTCATCCCTTTGATGAATTCTGCATTGATCTCGTTCACATCCTTCTCATTTTGCCAACACAGGATGATCTCTTTCAGGCCAGCCCTTTTTGCAGCCAGTACCTTTTCCTTGATCCCCCCTACGGGCAAAACCTGACCACGCAAGGTGATCTCACCGGTCATGGCCAGGTATGGCTTAACCCTTCTGCCGGTAAAGGCAGATGCCAGGGCAGACATCATGGTTATGCCAGCGCTGGGACCATCCTTGGGCACTGCTCCCTCCGGCACATGGATATGAATGTTCTTCTTTTTGAAAAGCTCAGGGTCTATGCCATTTTTCTTGGCATTGGCATGCAAATAGGTGAATGCTGTATGGGCACTTTCTTTCATCACGTTGCCAAGATTTCCCGTAAGCTGCAGATCCCCCTTCCCATCGCTGATGGTCGATTCAATGAAGAGGATATCTCCACCCACGTAGGTCCAGGCAAGGCCAACAGCAACACCTGGCATGTTCACCGTTTTATACAGATCATTGCTGTACCTGGGCTTACCCAATATTCTTGTAATATCGTTCAGCGTAAGGATTGACTTTATTTTACCTTTGAGGGCAACATCTTTGGCAAGGCTTCGCATGATGCTGGCCAACTGCCGGTCAAGTTCTCTCACACCACTTTCCCTTGTAAAGTTTTCAATGATATAGGTCATTACTGCAGCACTTACCTTGAGGTTGTAATCCTTCAAACCATGCAATTCCTTTTGTTTGGGCAGCAAGTGTGTCTGGGCAATCTTTTCCTTCTCTTCTACTGCATAACCAGAGAGATCTATGATCTCCAGCCTGTCTCGCAATGCTGGCTGGATGCTCTGTATATCATTGGCCGTTGCTATAAACAAGACCTTGCTGAGATCGTATTCCAGTTCAAGGTAATTATCATAGAAACTGTTGTTTTGCTCAGGATCAAGCACTTCCAGCAAGGCCGATGAGGGATCACCACGATGGTCTTTCCCCACCTTGTCAATTTCATCAAGGATCATGACAGGATTGGAAGATTTCACTTTTCTGATGGACTGCAAGATTCTTCCGGGCATTGCACCAATATAGGTTTTCCGATGTCCTCTGATCTCACTTTCATCGTGCAGGCCACCCAAACTGAACCTGACGTATTTTCTGCCGATGGCACTGGCAATGCTCTTGCCCAGAGACGTTTTTCCAATACCAGGAGGGCCCACAAAACAAAGGATAGGACTCTTCATGTCTCCCTTCAATTTGAGCACAGCCAGGTACTCAAGGATTCTTTCCTTGATCTTGTGCATGCCATAATGATCCTTGTCAAGAACCTTTTTGGCCTTTTTAAGGTCATAGCTGTCTTCAGTATAGTCCTCCCAGGGAAGATCCAGCATGAGATCCACATGGTTGTATACAGTAGAGTAATCTGGAGTGCTGGAGTGCATCCTTTCCAGCTTCTCAATTTCCTTTTGGAAAAGTTCTTTTGCAGCAGGCGTCCATTTTTTCAGCTCTGCCTTTTTCTTCATCTCCTGTATCTCTCGGTCATTTGAATCGCCACCCAGTTCTTCCTTGATACTTTTCAATTGCTGCTGAAGAAAATAATCCCTTTGCTGTTTGTCCAACTCGGTTTTGGTTTTGGTAGTCACCTTGTTTTTCAACTCAACAAACTGCAGTTCTTTCTGCAAAAGATTCAACAGCATTTCAGCCCTTTGCCTCATGTCACTCAATTCCAGCAACTGTTGCTTTTCTGAAAGATCGCAATTCAGGTTGCTGCCTACAAAGTGAATCAGGAAAGAGGGGTTTTCAATATTCCTCAGGATGATGGAAGCCTCAGTTGGGATATTAGGAGAAAGCTGGATGATCTGGCCTGCCAAATCCTTGATGGAGGCAACAGAAGCATCGAAGGCCTGGTCATCCTTGATTACTTCCTCTTCAATAACGGCAACTTCACCTTTGAAATAAGGATCTTCAGCAGTAACCTTGAGGAGGGAAAATCGTTTTTTACCTTGCAAAATAGCCGTAGTGCCTCCATCTGGCATCTTGATGAGCTTGATGATCTTGGCTACAGTTCCAACAGTTACAAGATCTCCAATTCCCGGATCTTCAATATTGCTGTCTTTTTGGGAGAGTACCCCTACCAATTTGTCAGTCTTGTAAGACTCCGCAATGGCCTTGATAGACTTATCCCTTCCAACAGTTATGGGTATCACGACACCTGGAAAAAGCACTGTATTCCTTAGCGGCAACAAAGGCAGTTCCTTTGGAATAAGCGTTTCATCGGTACCATCCCCCTCATTTTCATTGAACGGTATAATGGGCATGAAGTCAACTTCATCCTCCTGTTGTAAAAAATTCATTTTCAGTTCCATGCTTGATCTTTTAAGACAATATGACATATTCCCCCACCCAGAAAGTGGTTTCTGAGACTATTCCCTATATATCCCAACTTTGATGCCAACAAAAAATCCCGGTCATTGACCGGGACCCTTTAAGTCATCATTTTTTTTAAAAAGCCAGGGAAACACCTAGTTGATAGGACTTGCTTTTCCATTTGTCCTGGTCGCTGATATCGTTGATATTGTTCAAACCCGCGAGATACCGTCCATAGAATTTCAATTTGAACAGGTTGAATTGAACCCCGCCGACCATTGAAAGGTCTCCATTTTTAAAGGCATTTCCGGCATTGGCAGTAGCGGTTTGGGTTTTGTCTACCAAGATGCCAAACTGCGGACCCGCCTGAAGGGTGATTAATTTTGTAGGCTTGATGTTCAAGAGCACTGGAATGGACAAATAAGTCAATTCGATGCTGGTGAGCGAGCCCAAGGATGGTTGATATACAGTAGAAATTGATGTAGCCCTCGTGAGGTTGGTTTGGCTCCACAAGGCTTCTGGCTGTATGCCAAGATATTTTGAGAACATGATCTCAGAAAAAACTCCGGCATGGTAGCCATAGTTGAATCCATCCTTGAATTGAAGCCCAGTTACATCCGTGATGTTTGAACCCAGCTTAACACCAATTTTAAAACCCTGCGCATTGATTCCGGTGGTCAAGATGCCCATGAGCAGGATCAAGATAATTTTTTTCATGCGATCAATTTTGTTGATGAAATAATTTCCGTCTATGAAAGTAATCCGATGCAGTGGTAAATCCAATCTAAAGATTATAAATAAATACTAAAATGTCAACCCTGTGCTTAAATTGAATATGTGAGCAGTCCTATTGGAAATGCTGCTGTTAAAATAATAGGCGAAAAAATACCCTGCAGAAATGGAGAAAGCTTTCCTGTACCATGAAATGTTGGTTGAAAAGGCTGCATTTTGTAATGAAAAACTCGAAATATCAGTACTTGATACATTGTAGAGTTTTCTGATTCTATCGAGCTCAATCTCCCTTGTTCTTGTGCCGATGACCGTAGATCTTGAAATGGTAGAATAACTTTGCATTCCTCCAATCAGGCTGAGCTGTGGTGCAATCATCAACATGTCATCTTTACCAAGCAAGTCGCTGAACGAGAAAGAATGAGATATGGATGCACTGACCGAGAAATCATTGAGCATGACATTGGAAGTATCTTTTATCCATACATAATTCCCATTCACCCTCAATGGAATGGTGGACACATCTTGGTACTGTCCTTCTGCCCAACCCAATGCCAGAGCGGGTCTAAGCCATGATTTTCGGTGTTGGACATACGCATACAACTCATGATCATACGGTGTTACAGCTGTACTGACTTGCTCATTCTTGTTGTAATAGGTATAAGAAATACCGTACATGGCTTTTTCCCCAATATGATCATACGATGGACTGAGCGCCATTTGGTAAAGTGATGGAGTTGCATCAATGCCTCTCACATAACCTGTAGCAGAGAATCCAAATCCTGATTTGTGGAAATATGCAACAGATGGTACAATGGCAATGACACCAGCATTGGATTGCTGAGAATTAAAGGCATTGTTTTTGGTACTAAAAAGCCTATTACTGGCTGAAAGGTTGATCGAAAAAAAACTTTGGTTTCTTCCTGCCGAATCAAGCATGTGCCTCAATTCGTTGATCAGGCTATCATTTTTCATTGAAGACAATTCGGCCTTCAAAGCAAGCGTGTCCAAACCATGGTCCTGTGCCCCCAGGAAGTTTGATAAAAATACCATCAAGAAAGAAAGAAGCAATCGCTTGAAGGAATGTTGCATGAATACAAAATTAGGAAACAAAAATTACCCTTTGAGAATAAATGAAAAGTAATGGGAAATATTGAAATCCTTTGTTAAATCCTACGCCAACTCAATCAATGTTATTTCTGGCAGGATACCAACCCTTCCAGGATAACCCAGAAAGCCAAATCCACGGTTTACGTAGAGTTTTTGTTTGCTGTTCCGGTAAACACCCGCCCAATGCTTGTACATATATTGCACAGGGCTCCACCTGAATCCTGGAATTTCCACCCCAAACTGCATTCCATGGGTGTGGCCTGAAAACATGAGGTCAATGTCTTTGTAATCTTTGCAGACCTGTGCCTCCCAATGACTGGGATCGTGGCTCAGCAATATCTTGAATGGGTGGGATGCTGTTCCTTCGTAAGCTTTTTGAAGGTCGCCATATCGGCTGAAATTACCTTTGGCGCCCCAGTTTTCAATGCCAATCAGGGCAATGGTCTCACCATCTTTCTCAATGGTCACGTTTTCATTGAGCAAGAGACGCCAACCCATCTCGCCATGAATTTCCTTTAGGCGATTGAGATTGGCCTCTTTTGCATCCTTGCTGGGCCATTTGACATAGTCTCCATAATCATGGTTGCCCAAAATACTGAATACTCCCAAGGGAGCTTTGATGTTAGAGAAAACATCGATGAACCCATCCATTTCAGTGGCCACATTGTTGACAAGGTCCCCAGTAAAGAAAACCAGGTCGGGCTCTTGTTCCATCAACTTTCGAACACCCTTTTCAACGGCAATCTTGTCCTCAAGACTTCCTGAATGTATGTCTGATATTTGTATGATTTTCAATCCTTTAAATGCAGACGGAAGGTTCTCGAATTTTAACTTGACCTTTTCTACCCTGTACTTGTATTTGTTTCCAAATCCATAGAGCAGCGTTCCGAAAAGTCCACCACCTACGCCTATCCCAAGCCAAGAAAGAAATACCGACCTGCTGATGCCCTCAGCACTTGAAGGCGAACCATTGAATGCTGAAATGGCTTTGCTACCCCCCCACTGAAAAATCCGGCGGACATCATCCAGCAAGAAAAACAAGGTGGCCACAATTTTTGCGATAAAGAAACCAATGACGAGTGGAAAAACCAAACTCCTCACCAACTGCGGAAGTTTTTCAAAACCTATGAATGAGATGGTGATGAAAAGCATGAGGGCCACGGCAGTGAATGACCAGTAAATCAAATGGATCGCAAGCCTGGTCTTGGGAGACAGAGATGAGGTCACCACCCGGAGTGACTGAAAAACGTAGAAGTCCACAGCCAACATGACGAGTATGAAAACCCAGGATCCCAATAATCTTTTCATTGCCTAAAAATAAATGAATTCCGCAACTTGTTGTTCAATGCTGTTGATGGTCATGGGGTCAACGATGTTTCCCTCAGCATCCATCAGCTTATCGACTGTAGAAATAGGTAGCTTGTTGGCCAGTACATTCACCTTGAGGTAATTCAAGACGCCGGTAACATGCTCCAAACCCCTGATGTTGCCGCCTTTCCCTGTGGCGACGCCAACCAACAAGGCTTTTTTCCCTGGCCAGCAGCTTTTGATATCTGTAATGTCAATCATGCTCTTGAAGATGCCTGGATAGCTTCCATTGTATTCGGGTAGAATGAAAACAAACTTGCTTACAGGCTTAAGATGATCCTCCTGGAAAGAAACAAAGGAGGTCGAACCGGGATCCAGGTTGAAATTTTCAAGTGTAACCAATTCAGCATCAATGCCTTTGGATGAAAAAACGCTCTTGTAGAAATTTCCAACCTTGCGCGAGTTGCTTCCAACTCGGTTTGTACCGACAATTATCCTGTAAATATCACCATTCATGAAAGACTAACATTATTTTATGCATAATGTTCCCTAAAATGGTGCCGAAATTGTAAATTTGTCATCCTGTCATTCTCAATAAATCATTCAAGTTCATGGCCCGGATCATTGGTGTAGCAAATCAAAAAGGCGGTGTTGGTAAAACAACCACTGCAATCAATCTGGCAGCCAGTTTAGCTGTACTGGAATACAAGACCCTGTTGGTGGATGCTGACCCTCAGGCCAACAGCACTTCCGGTGTTGGTTTCGACCTCCAAAATATACAGCAAAGCATTTACGACTGCATGGTTGGAGATGCAAAAGCAATCGATGCCGTCCTCAAAACAGAAATACCCAATCTTGACCTTATCCCATCACATATTGACCTTGTTGGGGCTGAGCTCGAGATGATCAATTACCCCAACCGGGAAAATGTGATCAAGCATTTGCTGGATGAAGTCCGTCATGATTACGATTTCATTGTGATTGACTGCTCCCCTTCTCTTGGGCTGATCACTGTTAATGCACTCGTTGCAGCGGACTCTGTTGTGATACCCGTGCAAGCAGAATTTTTCGCATTGGAAGGCCTGGGAAAATTGCTCAATACCATCAAGATTGTGCAAAGCAGGCTGAACACCGCACTGGCCATTGAAGGCATACTCATGACGATGTATGACGTAAGGCTAAGGCTGTGTAACCAAATTGTCAATGAAGTGAGAAGGCATTTTGAAGACATGGTTTTTGATACCATCATCCACCGCAACTCCAGGTTGAGCGAAGCGCCAAGTGTTGGCAAACCTGCCATTCTTTACGACGCAGACAGCAAAGGCGCCATCAATTACCTGAACCTGGCAAAAGAGATTCTGCAAAAAAACAACATGACAAAAATCAAGGAAGCTGAAAGAACCTTAAATCCAGACAATGAGCAATAATCCCAGCAACAAAAAAGATGCATTGAACAGAGGGATCAGGTCCCTGCTGGGCAGTATTGACTCAGAAATGAAAAATCCTGCCGGTACGCTAAAGTCAGAAGTTATCGAACAGGCAACAGCTGTCTCAAGGATACCGCTCGAAGACATCACCCCCAATGCCAAACAACCCCGTCAAGACTTTGATGCCAAGGCATTGGAAGAACTTGCCCAATCCATTCGGCTGCATGACATCATCCAACCCCTTACGGTAACAAAGTTGCCCTCAGGGAAGTATAAACTGATCGCCGGTGAAAGAAGGTGGAGGGCAGCAAAGCTCGCAGGCATCAAAGATGTTCCAGTTTACCTTCGTGTGGTTGATGACAAGCAAATCCTTGAACTCGGCTTGCTGGAAAACCTTCAAAGAGAAAACCTTAACGCAATAGAAATTGGCCTCAGCTATCAACGCCTGATTGATGAGTGCTCTATGACCCAAGAGGAAGTTGCCACCAGAATGGGAATGGACAGAAGTACCGTTTCCAACTATATCAGGATGCTTAAACTCCCTCCAGACATTGTGATTGCTGTCAGAAATGGCTCCTTGTCTATGGGCCATGCCAGGGCCTTGATCAATGCTGGCGAGGTAGACAAACAACTCTATGTCTACAATACCATTCTTGCAAAGAAACTATCTGTAAGGCAAACGGAGGATCTTGTGAAGCAATTGTACAAGCCTACAAAAGGAAAAACGGATGCAAAACAAAAGCCACAGAGTCAGTTCAACAAGATTCAAGATCAACTCACTTCCTTTTTTGGGACCAAAGTCAAACTTGAACACCAGAAAACTGGAAGGGGCAAAATCAGTTTGGAATATTATTCACTAGAGGAATTGAATGGCCTGCTCGAAAAAATGAATGTCAACATCCATTGATGTGTGAAAAGACCCTTCGACAATGCTTTTTATTGATTCTGCTGGTTGCCAGCGCAAACAGCCTTTTTGCCCAAAAAGATGTGAATCCTGTCAACAAGAAAGCAGCAGTAACGATGGCTGCTGATACAACACAAAAATCAGCCATCAAGGATACCACCCGCAAGGTCAGGTCCATAGCCGGAAAGGCTTCACTGCGGTCAGCCATCTTGCCGGGGCTAGGGCAGATTTACAACAAGAAATACTGGAAAGTACCGATTGTATATGGCATCCTGGCCATACCCGTCAGTACCTTTAGCTACAACAGCACCTGGTACAAAAAGACAAGATTCGCCTATTCAGCAAGGTCTGATAAAGACACCACGAACGACAAACTGATTGCGCCTGAACTCCAACCCCTGGCCACAGCGTCTCTTAAACTGTACAGAAACGAATTCAGGAAAGGAATGGATTTTTCCATCCTCGGGCTGCTCGTGTTGTGGGGACTCAACGTGGCTGATGCAGCAGTAGACGGGCACCTGAAAACATTCGACATATCAGACGACCTGAGCATGAGATTGAAGCCGAATCTTTCAACAGGGAGGAATGGACAGATGGGCTTGACTGCCTCATTTCACCTGGGCAAAACCAAATCCGCAAAATCCATCTCATTTTAGCGTCAAAAAATTTAACTTCATAAAAAAGCAGGTATGAACATTGCATTGGTGGGATACGGAAAAATGGGGAAAATCATTGAGGAGGTAGCCCTTTCAAGAGGGCATCAGGTCAATGTGAAAATTGACATCAACAACCTGGATGAATTCAATGCCGACAATTTTGCATCGGTTGATGCTGCCATCGAATTCACCGGCCCACACACTGCACTGCAGAATGTATTGAAATGCCTGGACTTGAAAACACCCGTTGTGTGTGGCTCAACAGGATGGCTTGAACAGCTTTCAGCAGTTGAGGAAAAATGTACACAATCAGATGGCAGCTTTCTGTATGCCAGTAATTTCAGTGTTGGTGTAAACATTTTCTTTGAGGTCAACAAAAAGCTCGCACAACTCATGGAAGGCCAGCGCCAATATGATGTGAGCATTACGGAGATACACCATACACAAAAAAAAGATGCCCCCAGTGGAACGGCCATCACCCTGGCCGAGCAGGTATTGGCATTCAACAGTTCAAAAAAACAGTGGGTCAATGGAGCCCCCACTTCATCCAGTGAGCTTTTTATCAAAAGTGAAAGGATTGATCCTTATCCAGGGTGGCATGAAGTGAAATACAGTTCTGACATTGACGAGATCCAGATCATCCACAATGCGCACAGCCGGAATGGATTTGCGCTTGGTGCCGTTCTGGCAGCAGAATTCATCCATGGGAAAAAAGGAATTTTCACCATGAAGGATGTCCTTGGATTTGGAAACTAAACAAGATGCTCAATAAAAAAACACAATACGCCTTTCAAGCGCTCATGTACCTTGCCGAGCACAAGGATGATGGGCCTGTATTGATCGCAGATATTGCCCAGAAGAAAAAGATACCCCTGAAATTTTTGGAAAACATCTTGCTTGAATTAAGGAAATCAGGCATCTTGGAAAGCAAGAAAGGAAAAGGCGGTGGCTACTTTCTCAATACAGCTCCCAATAAAATTCACCTGGCAGAAATCATCAGAAAAATTGATGGGCCCATTGCCATGCTGCCCTGTGCCAGCCTCTACTTCTATGAGCGCTGTAAAAACTGTGACGAAAAAAACTGTGGCCTCCACGACACCATGGTCTTGGTTCGCGATGCAACATTGAAAATTCTAGAAAACAAGACTGTAGCGGATTTGATCCAAAAATAAACAATGGCAGAAGACCTTCACATCAACAGGGGCAGCAAGGAAGAACAATACCTTTCTTTGATACCACAAATCAAGGGACTTCTTGATGGTGAACCAGATCTGGTGGCCAATCTGGCCAATATCGCTGCTGCTTTAAAAGAACAGTTCGGTTTTTTTTGGGTGGGTTTTTATCTTGTCAAAGAGGATGAACTCGTGCTTGGGCCTTTTCAAGGACCCGTTGCCTGTACAAGAATCAAGAAAGGAAGGGGCGTTTGTGGAACATCCTGGAGTCAGGCCAAAACCACCATTGTGCCTGATGTAGAAAAATTTCCGGGGCATATTGCCTGCAGCAGCATTTCCAAGAGTGAAATCGTAGTACCCCTGTTCAAGAACAATGCAGTATGGGGTGTGCTTGATGTGGACAGCGACCAGTACAATTCCTTCGATGAAACGGATGCACAATTCCTTGAAGAAATCGTATCACTCATCCCCTAGCCCTCAGCTCCAGCATTGCCATCCAGGTTCATCAACATGTCTGCTGTCATCTTGGCCAAATCAAATTCTGGCTTCCATCCCCAGTCTTCATTGGCCTTTGAATCATCAATACTTTGTGGCCAGCTGTCTGCGATTTGCTGTCGGTAATCGGGTTTGAAATCCAGTTGAAATCCTGGAATATGCTTCCTGATTTCATCGCCAATTTCTGCTGGAGAAAAACTCATTCCTGAAAGATTATAAGAAGTTCTCACTTTTATTTTTTCTGCAGGAGCTTCCATCAATTCAATGGTGGCCCTGATGGCATCTGGCATGTACATCATGGGCAAATGGGTGTCCTGCCTGAGGAAGCTGGTGTATCGCTGTTTTTCTTTGGCTGCATGAAATATCTCAACGGCATAATCTGTGGTTCCGCCTCCGGGAGATGATTTGTAACTGATCAAACCTGGATAGCGCAAGCTCCTTACATCCACCCCATAGCGTTGATAAAAATAATTGCACCAGAACTCACCTGCATATTTGCTGATGCCATAAACCGTTGTGGGTTCGATGATGGTATGCTGAGGACAGTTTATTTTGGGGGATGTTGGGCCAAACACGGCGATGCTACTGGGCCAATATACCTTGGTAAGCTTCTCCTCTTTTGCGATATCCAATACATTCAGCAAAGACTGCATATTGAGGTGCCATGCCAATGGAGGATTTTTTTCGCCTGTTGCGGAAAGAATGGCCGCCAATAAATACACCTGTGTAATGTTCTGTCGGATGATCTGCACATGCAGCATCTCCTTGTTCATCACATCAAGGCTTACGTATGGACCCGATCCTTTCAGGAGTTCATTTTCCTCCCTGAGGTCTGAGGCGACAACATTGTTCCCACCATATATTTTTCTCAAAGCAAGGGTCAGCTCTACGCCAATTTGACCGCTGGCACCGATTACCAATATTTTTTCTTTTTTCATATCTGTCCCATTCGTTGAATATGCAAACATAAGACAAGTGACTGTATCTTCGCAGCATGGAAGCTTTTCTAAAAGACCTGTTTGCAACGCAGCAATACGATGAAAGCAATTTTTTCCTGATTGCAGGGCCCTGTGTGATTGAAAGCGAGGAAGTACTGAATACTGTTGCCTCCAGGGTATCGGCCATTTGCAAGAACCTGGGCATCCCTTACGTGTTCAAGGCCTCTTACAGAAAGGCCAACAGAACCAGCGCATCTTCATTTACTGGTCTGGGCGATGACTTTGGCCTGAACCTCTTGAGGGAAACAGGGAATGCCTTTTCACTGCCCACCACCACTGATATTCATGCGGCAGATGAAGCTGCGATGGCAGCACCTTATGCCGATATTCTGCAAATTCCCGCATTCCTTTGCAGACAGACCGATCTACTTGTTGCGGCAGGTGAGACAGGCAATATCATCAACATCAAAAAGGGACAATTTGTAAGTGGCGAAGCCATGAAATTTGCCGTAGACAAGGTCAGAAAAACCGGTAACCACAAAATCATCCTAACTGAAAGGGGAACAACTTTTGGCTACCAGGACTTGATTGTTGATTACAGGAATATCCCAATCATGCAATCACACGGCGTACCGGTTGTGATGGATTGCACCCATGCGCTTCAGCAACCCAACCAATCGGCTGGTATAACAGGAGGAAATCCTCAGATGATTGGAACCATTGCAAAGGCAGCTGTTGCCGCTGGAGCAGACGGATTGTTCATAGAAACCCATCCAAACCCTTCAGAGGCTTTGAGTGATGGTGCCAACATGCTGCACTTGGACAAACTTGAAGATTTATTGAAGCAACTGATCCGGATCAGAAAGGCAATTCTTTAGCTGTAACGCAGTGGATCCCTTTTGGACTGAAGGATGTACCGCTTCAGGTTCATCCAGAAAGCAAGGATAAAATAGAAAACCACCGGCGATCCCAGGGTCAGGCAGGAAATGTACATGAAGTATTTCCGGATGGTGAAGGTGGATATGCCCATCTTCTCACCAATCCTGGTGCAGACGCCAAAAACCTGCCATTCAATGAAATTCCTGAGTTTTTCCATTTCCCAAATATAATTAATCCCCATTATTCCATCAAGTTTGGTAGGCGCCCCTTAATTAATTAATTTTGCA
>JACCDM011751829.1_pt1 | contig 76254 bp, 66 predicted proteins | sample 7445851 | NCBI WGS metagenome assembly JACCDM01 (sample SAMN15323438, study PRJNA562643) | freshwater metagenome | isolation source: river surface water | place: USA:Blue River Watershed | collected 2017-08-16
AGTGCGGCCCTTCCTCGAAAGCGACGGGGGAGGCATCGAGCTCGTGAAAATTGAGGTTCCGCGCGTGTTTGTGCGGCTGCTGGGCGCTTGCCACGGCTGCAGCGTCAACCAAACCACCCTTAAACTCGGCGTCGAGAACAGTGTCCGAAGTCACGCGCCCGAAATCGAAGAGGTCGTTGCTTTGGATCATGCGTAGCGTCGTCGTTCTGCTTGCGGGCGATTCCGGGGACGGAATCCAGTTGCTCGGAGGCCAAATCGTGCGCGCAGCGGCCCAGTCGGGCCGCGACGTTCGGACGTTGTCGGACTTTCCGGCCGAAATCCGCGCTCCACAGGGCACGGTCAGCGGTGTTTCAGGTTTTCAGTTTCGCATCGCGTCCGATGCCATTCACGATCCCGGCGCGCGCGCCGACTGCCTCGTGGCATTCAATGCGGCCGCCTACACGAAGTATGCGAGTCAGCTCAAGCCAGGTGGCTTACTACTCGTGGCCTCAGAGGGATTTGACGCGCGAAGCCTTGCGCTGGCGAAACTCGCCTCCGACTCTGACCTGTTGTCGGCGGCCCGTGAGCAATTCAGGGTGCTCGAGGTTCCGGTTAAAGACCTAACCCTTGGCGCATTAGCAGAGGTTTCGCTGGGCCAACGCGACAAAATGCGTGCGCGCAACATGCTGGTGCTCGGAATCCTCACCTGGATGTACAGTATGCCGGCTGAAGTGGTTGAAACCGAACTCCTCGCTTTGTTTCGCGGAGACGAGACCAATATCTTGGCCTACAAGGCGGGCCTCAACTTTGCAGAGACCCTTGAGGTTCAGGACTACCGCGTAGAACTGGAGCATCAGGGAGTCGAGCGCGGAACCTACAAGACCATCAACGGTTCGCACGCCGTGGCTCTTGGACTTGCGGCAGCGGCCCACCAGCTTGGGAGGCCGATGCTCTATTCGAGCTACCCGATCACGCCGGCTTCAGATATTTTGCACGAGTTGGCCAAACTTCAGCCCGAGCACGTGACCGTCTTTCAGGCCGAGGACGAGATCGCCGCGGTAACCTCTGCCTTGGGCGCTTCATTTGCGGGCGGATTGGGCGTGACGGCATCCTCGGGCCCGGGATTGAGCCTCAAAGCTGAAGGTCTAGGCTTGGCGGTGATGACCGAATTGCCTCTGGTGCTCATTGACGTGCAGCGCGGCGGACCATCGACCGGATTACCTACCAAGACCGAGCAGAGTGACCTAACCCAGGCACTTCACGGTCGGCATGGGGAGGCTCCGCTGCCCGTGTTGGCTGCGCGCAGTGCCTCCGACGCGTTTGATACGACCATCCTCGCGGTGAAAATCGCGGTGGAGTGTATGACGCCGGTCATCGTGCTGTCGGACGCCTACATTGCCGGAAGCGCTCAGCCTTGGCGAATTCCTAGCGTGAACGAGTTACCGAGCATTACACCGCCCCGCGGTTCCGCTGGTGAAGACCCCTATGCCCGCGACGCCCACGGCGTGCGCCCCTGGGTGACCCCCGGAACCCCCGGCGGAGCCCACCGCATCGGCGGGCTTGAAGGCGAAGTCGGGACGGGGCGCATCAGCTATGAACCCGCCAACCACCAAGCGATGGTCACGGCCCGAGCCGCCAAAGTTGATGCCGCAGCTCGCCTGTACGGACCCCTCGAGGTGGTCCAGCGATGCCCAGAAGCCGACACCTTGGTTCTAGCATGGGGCTCGACTTACGGGGCTGTGCGCAGCGACGTGGAACGCCGTGCCGCGGCGGGGCAGAATGTGGACTACATCCACCTGCGCCACATGCATCCCCTTCACCCGGACCTCAAGGCAACCGCCGACCGCTACCGCCGTGTGGTAGTGGTTGAAATGAACGAAGGCCAGCTCGCACACCACCTGCAGGGTCTTTGGGCGCGCCGCGTGGAATCCGTGTGCAAAACCACCGGACAGCCGTTTACCACTGAAGAACTCGCTGAGCTATGGAACTGACCGCCAAAGACTTTCAAAGTGCTGAAGAAGTTCGCTGGTGCCCCGGTTGCGGCGACTACAGCATTCTGAAGCAGTTCACCGAGGTACTTGCCAGCACGGGGTCTGATCCCGACCGCACCGTCGTAGTGAGCGGAATCGGCTGCAGCAGTCGCTTGCCCTACTACGTCGACAGCTACGGAATCCATTCGCTGCACGGCCGCGCCCCCGCGGTGGCCACCGGAATCAAGTTGGCGAACCCCGACCTCGACGTCTGGATTATTACCGGCGATGGCGATGCGCTGAGCATTGGAGGCAACCACCTCATTCACGCCCTTCGCCGCAACCTCAACGTGCCCATCTTGCTGTTTAACAACGAGATTTACGGGCTGACCAAGGGTCAGTTTTCGCCCACGAGCAAAGAGGGTCAGGTCACCAAGTCGACCCCCCGTGGAAGCGTCGACCATCCACTGAATCCGCTTACACTGGCACTTGGAGCCGGTGCGACCTGGGTAGCCCGAAGTATGGACCGCAATCCAGCCCACCTTCGCGACCAGCTCGCCAAGAGCCAGGCCCACCAAGGTTCTGCGCTGCTCGAAATCTACCAAAACTGCAACGTCTTTCACGACGGTGCGTTTGAGGTTTGGACCGACAAATCCACGCAGGCGCTGCATTCTGTATTTCTTGAGGCGGGCAAACCCATTGCCTGGGGCGGAACCGAGCCCACCCACGCCCTCGCGTGGAACGGAGGTCGGCCCGAAATCCGTGAGCTCGGATCCGAATTCAGCCTCGCGGACGCTTGGGTGCACGACCCCTCAGATCGTCTTAAAGCCTTTGCCCTCGCTGCACTTGAAGGCCCGCTGCGCCCCTTTGGAGTGCTCTATGCCGCCGAACGTCCGGTCTTTGCGGCGAGCCATCAAGCCGGGACCCGCCCGCTTCACGATGTACTGCATTCCGGCCGCACCTGGACGGTAGAATAGTCGGCCGCTGCCGTAGGTTTGCAGACCAAATACTACGAACGAACACACATTCCGCATGGGACGCGCATTTGAATACCGCAAGGCTCGCAAAATGAAGCGTTGGTCCTCGATGGCCAAGGTTTTTACCCGCATCAGCAAAGACATCATCATGGCCGTCAAAGAGAGTGGCCCCAACCCTGAGGCCAACTCGCGCCTCAAGGCCTTGATGCAGAATGCCCGCGACGCCAACATGCCCAAGGACAATGTCGAGCGCGCCATCAAGCGAGCTACGAGCAAGGATCAAGCGGACTACAAGGAGATGGTCTACGAAGGCTACGCTCCGCACGGAATCGCCATTCTCGTCGAAACTGCCACCGACAATGCGACCCGCACCGTCGGCAACGTCCGCTCGTACTTCAACAAGTACAACGGAAGCCTCGGCACCAGCGGTTCCGTCGAGTTTATGTTTGAGCGCAAGTGCAACTTCAAAATTCCCAAAGGCACGATCAACCTTGAGGAGTTTGAGTTTGAAATGATCGACTTCGGCGTCGAAGAGCTCTTTATCGAGCACGACGAGGACAAGAACCTCGACACCATCTTCATGTACGCCCCGTTCAGCGAGTACGGTGCCATCACCAAGGCCCTCGAAGAGCGCGGACTCGAAATCTTGACCTCTGGGTTTGAACGCATCCCGATGGACACCAAGACCGTGACTCCCGAGCAGCAAGCTGATGTTGAAAAGCTCCTCGAGCGCATCGAAGAGGACGAAGACGTTCAGGCGGTCTACCACACGATGGCAGGTTAACCATTTAATGGTGACTGCGGTCACGCGCAGATTTGTGCAGGTGGCGGAATTTTGCCTCACGTAAAAAATCAAGCTATGACCATTAACGAAGCCATTAACCATCCCAGTGTGACGATTATCGACGTGCGCAGCGAAGGCGAATTCGCCGGCGGCCACGTGAGCGGATCGGTAAACATTCCACTTCAAACGGTTCCAGACGAGGTTGAAGCCATCAAGGCAATGCCGCGTCCCATCGTTCTGTGCTGTGCTTCGGGCAACCGCAGCGGCCAGGCCCTCATGTACCTTCAAACCCAAGGCCTCGACGGCCTCTACAACGGCGGCGGTTGGGGACAAGTCCAAATTCACAAAATGTAATTGAGGCCATGTTTGGATTTCTAAACAAACTGTTTGCTCCGGCCGAGGACCCCAAAATATGGGTGGCCCGTGGAGCCAAAATTATTGACGTGCGGAGCCCCGGGGAATTTGCCTCAGGCCACGCATCCGGGGCTGTGAATATTCCGCTGGATCAGTTTGCGACCCAGGTTCCGAAAAAATTCAAGGACACCAACCAAGAATTTGTACTTTGCTGTGCCTCGGGCAACCGCTCGGGAATGGCCAAATCGATTATGGAACAGAAAGGATTCACTCGCGTACTCAACGGCGGACCATGGACGCGCCTTCGCGCATTGATTGTCGGACTGCTGGTATTCGCGTCATCGGGAATCATGTCAGCCCAAAACCTTGACGTGGCGAGCTTTGAGCGCGAGTCCAAAAAGGGAATCGTAGTAGACATTCGCACCCCAGCCGAAGTGGCGGACGGAATGATCGCCGGAGCAAAGCACATCGACTTCTATGATGCAGCCTTCATGACCAAGATGGCAGCGCTCGGCAAAGACAAGCCCATTTATATGTACTGTCGATCGGGTGGTCGCAGCGGTCAGGCTATTTCGAAACTGAAGGCGGCTGGTTTTACCAAGGTATACCACCTTCAAGGCGGAATGGGAGCCTGGATGGCTGCCCGCAAACCGGTGGTCAAGAAATGAACGCGAAGTTCAACGAACTCGTTGGTGGGGACGACCCCGTCCTCGTAGATTTTTTTGCAGAATGGTGCGGGCCGTGCAAGAGCATGGCTCCCATTCTGGTGGAACTGCACCGACTTATGGAGGGGCGCCTTCGCATCATCAAAATTGATATAGACCGCAATCCTTCGGTGGCTCAGACCTACCGAATTCAGGGTGTGCCCACGTTGGCACTCTTTCGCAATGGAGAGGTGGTGTGGCGCCAGTCGGGCGTAGTTCCGGCAGCCGCGCTTCAGCGGACGCTCGAGCCCTTCTTGAATCGCTGATTCGGCGCCTGAACGGCAAATGCCGTCGGGTAGCGAGCCCGCCACTTGCGTAGGGCGTATTCGGCCTCGAGTCGGCTGCCGTAGATGCCCACAAATACTTTGAATTGGGGCTCGTCAAAGTGAAGTACTACGGGAACCTGGGCTCCCACTGAGTCGGTGAGTCTCGCAAATACCGCATTAGCGTCGGAACGCCGTCCGGCATACACTTGAACACTGTAGCGCTCGGCACCCTGACTACCGCTTGCATTTCGTGCGGATTTTTGGGCGGAGGCACTGGCTTCCCAATAGGAATGCAATGCCTCACCGCGGCCCGTAACAACCGAGTCAGAACCATTGAGGTGCAGTGCGAGAATCCAAGCAATCATAAGCGCAAAAGTAGCGGATTTTTTTGAGGGTCCACTTGAGATGCGCGCTTGTTTAGAATGGATTTAAATTAAAAATGCGGATGTCGGGAATAATTATGCCCGACCTCGTTCTGTCGTACTTTTGCCCTGCCTTAAAAGGCCACAGATTACCATACAGTATGCGCATGCGTTTCTCACCAATTGCTTCGCTGATTCGACGCTCGTTTCTTACGATTCTGTCAATCAGTGTCTTAAGCATATCTGCCTCGGGCGAGGTCAGCGCCGAAGCCGGCAAAAAACTCTTTAAAGCTAATTGTGCGAGCTGCCATAAGCTCGACAAAAAACTCGTAGGGCCCGCCCTCGGAGACGTTACCCAACGTCGTTCTGAGGAATGGCTTCTCAAGTGGATTCGCAATAACGCGGAGTTCCGCGCCTCAGGTGACAAGGATGCCAATGCAATTTTTGAAGAATACGGAGGTTCGGTGATGCAAGCCTTCCCGGCTCTTACCGACGACGACATCAAAAGCATTCTCGCATACACGGTTGAGGGAGAAAAAAAGGCGGCTCCTGCCCCTGCGGCTGACGCAGCTGCAGCGCCTGCTGCGACCGAAGACGCATCTTCACCGTGGCTCGTGTACGTGCTCGGTGGCTTCCTTCTGATCAATTTGTACTTGCTGCTCCGTGTTCGCAACACGCTGAAGCAGTTAAATGGAGAGGATCCAACCAACCTTGTAGAGGACCTTGGGGTGTTCAGCCGGATTTTGGTGGCAAACAAGCGCTTCATGACCTTCTTAACTGTAGTTGTGGCCTTGGCCTTCTTGTATTCTCTGTACAGTTTCCTCATGGGGGTAGGTATGGAGCAGAACTACCAGCCCGCCCAGCCGATTGCGTTTAGCCACAAGATCCACGCAGGTGACAATGGTGTGGATTGCAACTACTGCCATAGTAGTGCGCGCCACAGCAAGCACTCTGGAATTCCTTCGGCTAACGTGTGTATGAACTGCCACATGTACATCGACGGCTCAGAGATCGTTGATGCTGCCGGTAATCCAAAGTATGGAGGTGAGCGCTCTCCCGAAATTGCCAAGATTTACGCTGCCATTGGATGGGATCCAGAGGCCCGCACCTACATCGAGGGCTACGAGCAGAAACCGATTCAATGGGTCCGTATCCACAACCTTCCTGATTTGGCCTACTTCAACCACGCCCAGCACGTATCTGCAGGACAGATCGAGTGCCAGACGTGCCACGGTCCGGTACAAGAGATGGAAGAGGTATACCAGTTCAGCGAGCTCACGATGGGATGGTGTATCAATTGCCACCGCGAAACCGAAATCAAAGGCGACAACGGCTACTATGCGGGTTCGATTGATGGTTCAGCCTCAATTAGCGACCGCCTTGTCGATCGCTTCCACGATGAAAAAATTACGGCTGCTAGCATTGGCGGTCTCGAATGCGGCAAGTGCCACTACTAAGCGAACAATCCTATGGCAAGTAATAAAGTGTACTGGAAGAGCTTCGACCAGCTTGCGAACACCGAAGTGTCGCAGCGTTTGGCCGAAAACGAATTCGCGCAAGACATTCCGGCCGACGTCTTTTTGGCCGACGAGCGCAGCATGGAAGCTCAGGCGAGCCGCCGTGACTTTTTGAAGTTCTTGGGCTTCAGCACCGCCGCTGCAACCTTGGCGGCGTGCGAGCAACCCATTATTGAAAGCGTACCCTACGTGGTGAAGCCGGACAGCCTTACTCCAGGCGTTCCTTCGTTCTATGCCACGGCCTACACGGACGGACAGGACTACGCTTCAGTTTTGGTAAAGACTCGTGAGGGTCGCCCCATCAAGATCGAGCCCGGTGACGCTGGCCGTTTCAATCGCGGAACCAATGCCCGTGCACAAGCTAGCGTGCTTTCGCTGTACGACTCAGCTCGCCTTCGCGGTCCCGTTCTGAACGGAAAAGAGAGCGATTGGTCGACCGTTGAAGCCTCGTTGAAGAAGGCTGCCGATGCAGCATTGGCTCAGGGAACACAGTTCGTCCTTTTGACCTCAAGTGTGTTCAGTCCTGCGCTTCAAGCGTCGATTGAGCGTCTGCGCCAAGCGTATGCCAACTTTCAGCACGTCGAACTCGACGCGGTTTCTCAGTCCAATAACTTGGACGTGTGGGAATCCCTTACCGGTGTTCGCGCCCTTCCATACGTTGACCTGACCGCTGCCAACCTGGTGGTGTCGTTTGGTAGCGACTTCTTGGGTAGCGGAATGGCCCAGCAACTAAGTAGCGATTATGCTACGCGCCGCAAGCCAGGTAATGGCATGCTTCGCCACGTTGAGCTCGAGAGCAACCTTTCGCTCACTGGCTCTAACGCTGATAAGCGTGTAAAAATCAAGCCATCTGAAGTTTCAGGTGCGTTGGCCTACCTCGTGAATGAACTTGGAGGCTCTGCATCTAAGATTGCCCTTCGCGACGACCTGACCAAGGCCCTCAAGACGGTGGCAGGTGAACTAAAGGCCGCCAATGGTAAGGCCGTTGTGTTGGTCGGCGGTGACGACGCCAACCAAGCGAAGCTTTCTGCTGCGCTCAACGCATTGGTCGGAGCCTTCGGCGCTACACTGCGCACCGACAAGCCCGTATACATCCGCCGCGGAAACGACGCGCGCGTGGCCAACCTCATTGGTGACCTCAAAGCAAAGCGCGTAGGTGCCCTTTTGGTGGCCGGAACCAATCCGGTCTACTTCCGCCCCGACTTTGCAGAGGCGATTAAGGCCGCAACCTTCAGTTGGGCCCTTACTGACCGCATGGACGAGACGGCGCAACTGTGCACGGCTGCGGCTCCGGAGCCGCACTACCTCGAGGCATGGGGAGACTTCCGCCCGGTGGCTGGCGAATACACTGTGGCTCAGCCCACTATAAAGAATCTGTTCGACAGCAAGGCCCTCCTTGAGGTCCTCGGAGCCCTTTCGGGCGACAGCCGTTCGGCCAAGGACCAAGTTGCAGCCTCAGCCACGGCGATGGGCTTGAACTGGAATCAAACCCTGCATGATGGCGGTGCTGCCGTTGCTTCAGGTTCAGTTGCCGGTGCTTCAGCGGGAGTTGCCGCAGCACTCGCATCAAGCGCCAAAGTTGCCAAGCCCGCTCAAGGAATGGAGCTTGCCTTCTACGAGAATGCAGTGGGCGCGGGCTATCAAGCCAACAACCCTTGGCTGCACGAGCTACCAGATCCTGTGACCCGCCTCACGTGGGACAACTACCTGACCATGGCCGCCGCCGATGCGTTGGCTCTTGGTTTTGAGAACGAGACGAACAGTGACGGTTCACTTGACGGAAGCTACGCAAATGTGAAAGTGGGCAAGCGCGTTCTCGAAAACGTTCCGGTCTTCATTCAGCCCGGCCAAACGGCAGGTACCGTAGGTCTGGCCTACGGCTACGGACGTACCGCTGCTGGTAAGGTTGCCGACGCCATGGGCGTCAATGCGTATTCCCTTGGAGTGACTACCGGTTCCGCAAGTGTTGAAATCAGTAAGGCTGAGGACATGCACGAGTTTGCTACGGTACAGCTCGGCCATACCATGATGGGACGACGCATTGTCAACGAGGTGAGCCTCGCGGACTTTATCGCCGATCCGAGCGGAGCGAGCTGGAACGAGAAGCCGACCTTCCACACCATCGACGGAATGATGAACTCAGAGGAAGCCAACCTTTGGGCTGACCACGACCACGAGACGATGCACATGTGGAACATGAGTATTGACCTTAACAGCTGTACGGGTTGTGGCGCGTGTGTCGTAGCCTGCCACATTGAGAACAATGTTCCGGTTGTGGGCAAGCAAGAAATTCGCAACCTGCGCGACATGCACTGGCTGCGCATCGACCGCTACTACAGCAGCGACATGAGCAAAGAGCGGGCTGAAGATGAGAACATTGGCGGAATCGAGATGTACGCCAAGATGGAGGAGCCTTCAGAGTCGCCTTCAGTGGTATTCCAGCCCGTGATGTGCCAGCACTGCAACCACGCACCCTGTGAGACGGTGTGTCCAGTGGGAGCTACCGTGCACTCGCGTGAAGGCCTTAACCACATGGCCTACAACCGCTGTATCGGTACACGCTACTGTGCCAACAACTGTCCGTACAAGGTTCGCCGCTTCAACTGGTTCAACTACATGGCGAACGAGCAGTTTGCCGACGTGAACCCCGCGCAAGACGACTATGGCCGCATGGTACTCAACCCCGACGTGACCGTTCGTTCACGCGGTGTCATGGAGAAGTGCACGATGTGCATTCAGCGCGTCCAGTATGCCAAACTCGAGGCCAAGAAGGCCGGCCAGCCGGTCGCCGACGGAGCCTTTACCACTGCCTGTGCGGAAGCATGCGACAGCGGAGCCATCACGTTTGGCGACGTCAACAATGCGAAGAGCGCTGTGCGTGCCGCCAAATCGGACGCCCGTGCGTACCACCTCCTCGAAGAAGTCGGCACTCAGCCTTCAGTATTCTACATGACTAAAGTTCGCAACGCCTAACCTGTTATGCACTACGAATCACCTGTACGTCAGCCGCTTATCCTAGGCGATAAGAGCTACAACCAGATTACTGAAGACGTTGTACGTCCGATTGAGAATCCCGCTCCCCGTTCATGGTGGATGGTATTCAGCATTGCCCTGGTCATGTTCCTCTGGGGCGTGGGTTGCCTTGCCTATACCGTCGGAACCGGGATCGGTGTCTGGGGTCTCAACAAGACCGTAGGCTGGGCTTGGGACATCACCAACTTCGTATGGTGGGTCGGAATCGGTCACGCCGGAACCCTCATTTCTGCCGTACTGTTGCTGTTCCGTCAGCGCTGGCGCATGGCGATCAACCGCTCTGCAGAGGCCATGACCATTTTCTCGGTCATTCAGGCAGGGTTGTTCCCCGTATTCCACATGGGTCGCGTATGGATGGCCTACTGGGTTCTTCCTATCCCCAACCAGTTTGGCTCGCTGTGGGTAAACTTCAACTCACCGCTCCTTTGGGACGTGTTTGCCATCTCTACCTACCTGTCGGTTTCGGTGGTGTTCTGGTACGTCGGACTCATTCCTGACTTCGCCATGGTCCGCGACCGCGCAGTGAATCCCGTTCAAAAGCACATCTACAAGATCTTGTCGTTCGGATGGGGTGGTAAGGCCAAGGCATGGCAGCGCTTCGAAGAAGTGTCATTGGTTCTCGCTGGCTTGGCGACTCCGCTGGTACTTTCGGTGCACACCATCGTATCGATGGACTTCGCGACCTCGGTGATTCCGGGATGGCACACGACCATCTTCCCTCCGTACTTCGTTGCGGGTGCGATTTTCTCTGGCTTTGCCATGGTACAGACTCTTTTGCTCATCGTGCGCAAGGTGTTCAAGATGGAGGATTACATCACCGTACAGCACATCGAAATGATGAACATTGTCATCATGGTAACCGGTTCGATTGTTGGTGTGGCCTACATCACCGAGCTGTTCATTGCCTGGTACAGTGGCGTGGAGTACGAGCAGTACGCGTTCTTGAACCGTGCTACCGGACCCTACTGGTGGGCCTACTTGTCGATGATGACGTGCAACGTGTTCAGCCCGCAGTTCATGTGGTTCAAGAAGTTGCGCACCAACTTGGTATTCACCTTCGTGATCTCAATTGTCGTGAACATCGGAATGTGGTTTGAGCGCTTCGTCATCATCGTGACCTCGCTGCACCGCGACTACCTGCCTTCGAGCTGGTCGATGTTCTCACCTTCGTTTGTCGACGTGGGCATCTTCGTGGGCACCATCGGATTCTTCTTTGTCCTCTTCTTGCTGTACGCCCGCACCTTCCCGGTAATTGCTCAGGCGGAACTCAAGACCATTTTGAAAACTTCGGGCGAAGCCCAGAAAAAACACCACAGCGACCATGGCGCACACCACTGAGCCTACCCCGGTAGTCCGCGCGTTGTACCACGATGACGACGTGCTCATCTCGGCCGTGAAGGAGATCCGCGCGGCCGGATACAAGATTACAGAAGTGTACACGCCCTTCCCGGTGCACGGACTCGACAAGGCCATGGGCCTTAAAGAGACCCGCATCGCGATGGCAGCGTTCATGTACGGCCTGCTCGGTTTGACCGTGGCTGTGACCTTGACGTGGTACATGATGATCAGTGACTGGCCTCAAAACATTGGTGGCAAGCCCAACTACAACTGGGGCATGAACATGCCGGCCTTTGTTCCCATCTTGTTTGAGTTGACCGTGTTCTTCGCGGCCCACTTGATGGTGTGGACCTACCTTGTAATTAACGGTTTGTACCCTGGTGCGGACGCTCAGAATCCAGACCCCCGTACCACCGACGACTACTTCATGGTAGAGCTTCCTGCGGCCGACGGCCTTATGGACGTCCTCAAGAAGTCGGGTGCTGTTGAAATTGCTGAAGCCTAAGCGATATGCGTATTAATACTCTTCTTTGGGTTGCAGGTAGTGCGGTAGCGCTGACCTCATGCAACTGGGATAAGTCCACTCCGGGCTACACCTACATGGACGACATGTACCGCTCACCGTCGCACCAGACCTACGAGCCTGGAACGGCCAAGGAGCCCGTCGAAGGCACGGTACCCCGTGGCTACGTGCCCTACACGATTCCGAATAGCAATGAAGGCTACGCTGCTTCGCGCGCCAACACGGAGGTTCCAGCTATGTATGCTGCCCTTGATGCGGAATCAGGGAAGCAGTTGTACACGCAATTCTGCTCGCACTGCCACGGCGAAAAGGGTGACGGTAACGGAATCCTTATGCAGCGCGAAAAGATCTTGGGTATCCCAGGATATGGTGTAGATAAGCTTCCAGACATCACTCCCGGAAGCATCTACCACGTCATCATGTACGGTAAGAACAACATGGGAAGCCATGCCTCGCAGCTCAACTATGATGAGCGCTGGAAGATCATCAAGTACGTATGGAAGCTTCGCGAAGACCAAGCTCCTGGCGCGGCGGCTCCAGCTGCGGACACATCGGCTTCAGCTCAACCTGCTGCCTAATTTATTAGCCTAAGAAGACATGTTTGTATTCACTTCAAAAATGAAATTGCTCGCAGGGTCGCTGACTCTAGTGGGTTTGGTGTTCTTGCTCATCGGCTTTAATACGGACTACTCGTCGCACGCGGCAGAGGGTCATGGAGACGCCGTGGCACATTCTGAAGACCACGGTGCAGTGGCGCACGACGAAGTTGCTGCTGCAGGCCATACTGAAGAAGCCCACGTCGAAGGGGCCCATGCTGAAGAAGCGCACGCCGAAGCAGCTCACGCTGAAGAGGCGCAAAACCCAGAAGCTGTGGTCGTGGATGCCGCTGACGAGGCAGCTGAAGCGCACGAGTCGATGGATCATGCCGACGCAGACCATGCTGCTATGACCCACGAGGCCGAAACGCACGAGGCTGAAGCTCACGCTGCTGCAGGCCACGATGGCCACGGTGCATCACACGACCTAAGCGCCAACCGCCCATGGGCTGCGTTTTTGGTTAACAGTATTTTCTTCTTGGGTATTGGCATCGGGACCTTGTTCTTTCTCGCCATTCAGTACGCCGCCCAAGTGGGTTGGTCTGCTGGATTGATCCGTGTCTTTGAAGCGGTTTCGATGTTCGTGGGTATTCCACTTCTCGGAATCCTGTTTTTGGCCGTTACCGGAGGAATGCACATGCACCACCTATGGCATTGGATGGCTGAAGGGATCATGGATCCGGCAAGTGCCAACTACGACCCCATCATCGCGGGCAAGGAGGGCTACTTGAATGTGCCATTCTTTACGATCCGCACGCTAGCCTACTTGGTGATTTGGGCGGGAGCCGCCTACCTGCTTCGCCGCAACAGCCTTCGTGAAGACGCGTTGCCCGCTGGACAGAATTTGTTCTTTACGCAGCGCAAATTGGCGGCTACGTTCATTGTACTCTATGCCGTGACCTCATCTACGAGCGCATGGGATTGGGTGATGTCTATTGACACCCACTGGTTCTCGACGCTCTTCGGTTGGTACACCTTTGCCGGCATGTTCGTAACTGCCATGACCGTGCTCAACTTGCTGGTGATGTACCTGCGCATTAACAACCACCTTCCGTGGATCAACGCCAACCACCAGCACGATCTCGGTAAGTTCATGTTCGCGTTCAGCGTGTTCTGGACCTACCTGTGGTTCAGTCAGTACATGCTCATTTGGTACTCGAACATTCCTGAAGAAGTAACCTACTACTTGCCACGCTTCAAGGGCGAGTACAAGCCCTTGTTTGTGGCCATGGTTGCGATGAACTTCATCTTCCCCATTTTGGTGCTCATGTCGCGGGACGCCAAGCGCATCTTCGGATTCATTGGTTTGGCTGCGTTCTTTGTCCTGGCAGGCCACTGGCTTGACCACTACATCATGATTATGCCTGGTGCTGTGGGCTACGACTACGGATTTGGTTTTGCTGAATTGGGTGGAATTTTGTTTTACGCTGGCCTCTTTTTATGGGTGACCCTGAGCCAGTTGGCGAAAGTTCCGCTCAAGTTGAAGAACCACCCGATGCTCACTGAAAGCGAGCACTTCCATCAATAATCGGACGCCCGAAAAGAAACGTTTATGTCTGGAACTATGACCCTTATCGTCCTCGTGCTGGCCGTGCTTACGGCACTTCAGCTCATTCGCATATTTGAACTTTCGTCCAAAGCACGCAAGCGTGCTGAATATGAGATTACGGATCAAGACAACAACAACCAAGGTTGGTTGATGCTGCTTTTTGGAATCGGCTTGATGGTCTCTTTCTTTTGGATGCTCGCTTCTTGGAGTAAGTTGATGCTTCCGAAGTCCGCATCAGAGCACGGCAACGACATCGATAACCTGTTCAACATCTCGATGTATGTCATTATGGCCATGTTTGTGGTCGTGCAGCCCATTCTGTTCTACTTCGCGTGGAAGTATCGCGGTGCCTCAAATCGCAAGGCCACCTACTACGAGCACAACAACCGACTAGAGTTTATTTGGACGATTGTTCCGGCACTCGTCCTCGCCGTTCTCATCATTTACGGAATGACCACGTGGTCAAAGACGATGAACCCCAAGAACGAGCAAGAGCCAATGGTGATCGAACTCTACGCGCAGCAGTTCAAGTGGACCGCGCGCTATGCGGGAACTGACAACAAGCTTGGATTCGCGAATGTTCGATTAATCAAGGACGCAAATGTTCTTGGCGTCGACACATTGGATGCATTGTCAGCTGACGACAAGGTAACTACCGAAATCCACCTGCCCGTTGGACGCCCTGTACTGTTCAGGTTTCGTTCGCAGGACGTGATTCACTCCGCCTACATGCCCCACTTCCGTGCACAGATGAACTGTGTTCCAGGAATGACCACTCAGTTCCAGTTTACCCCGACGGTGACCACCGCAGAAATGCGACAGGACGCCGAAGTTGTAGGTAAAGTGAAGCGAATTAACGACATACGCACCGCGAAAGGTGAGGAGGCGTACGCCTACGACTACATCCTATTGTGCAACAAGATCTGCGGTTCCGCCCACTACAACATGCAAATGAATATTGTGGTAGAGACCGAAGCAGAATACCAGAAATGGCTTGCTGAACAAAAGACTATTGCTGAATTGTTGTAATACCTGAAACGAACGACGAATATGGCTGACCACGCACACGACCACGCGCACGACGCGCACGACGATCACGAGCACCACACCGAGAACTTCTGGACGAAGTACGTATTCTCTATGGACCACAAGATGATTGGGAAGCAGTTCCTGATCACGGGTATGTTCATGGGACTCATTGGGGTGTTTATGTCCATGCTCTTTCGCCTTCAATTAGCATGGCCTGGAGAAAGCTTCCCGATTCTCGAGACATTCTTGGGTAAGTGGGCTCCTGATGGAGTGATGGACCCCAACATGTACCTCGCCTTGGTGACCATACACGGAACCATCATGGTATTCTTCGTTCTGACCGCGGGCCTCAGTGGAACATTCTCGAACTTGCTTATTCCGTTGCAAATCGGTGCCCGCGACATGGCTTCAGGCTTCCTGAACATGCTTTCGTACTGGTTCTTTGCCGCGTCGTCGGTGGTTATGGTTGTTTCACTGTTTGTGGAGACGGGACCTGCTTCGGGCGGATGGACCGTGTACCCTCCATTGAGCGCACTTCCGCAGGCTATGCCAGGTTCTGGCGCGGGTATGACCTTGTGGCTCGTGTCCATGACGTTGTTCATCGCGGGTTCGCTGCTTGGTTCACTGAACTACATCGTAACCGTGATCAACCTTCGCACAAAGGGTATGAGCATGACGCGCCTGCCTTTGACGATTTGGGCGTTTTTCGTGACTGCCATCCTTGGCGTCCTTTCGTTCCCCGTTTTGTTGAGCGCTGCGTTGCTTCTAATGATGGACCGGATGCTCGGAACCTCGTTCTACCTGAGCGACATCATGGTCGCGGGAGAGTTGCTCGGCAACCAAGGTGGTAGCCCGGTGCTTTACGAACACTTGTTCTGGTTCCTTGGCCACCCTGAGGTGTACATTATTCTTTTGCCTGCGCTCGGAATCACTTCTGAGGTAATAGCGACCAACTCGCGCAAGCCGATTTTCGGATACCGCGCTATGATTGGATCAATCCTCGCGATCGCCTTCCTGTCGTTCATTGTGTGGGGTCACCACATGTTTGTAACGGGCATGAATCCGTTCCTGGGTTCGGTGTTTACGTTCACGACGCTGTTGATCGCCATTCCTTCTGCGGTAAAGGCCTTTAACTACATCACCACGCTGTGGAAGGGCAACATCCAGTTCACCCCCGCGATGCTCTTCTCGATCGGTCTCGTGAGCACATTCGTAGCAGGTGGACTGACGGGTATCATTCTGGGTGACTCTGCCTTGGACATCAATGTGCACGATACCTACTTCGTGGTAGCGCACTTCCACATCGTAATGGGTCTTTCGGCCATTTTCGGAATGTTCGCTGGGGTGTACCACTGGTTCCCCAAGATGTACGGCCGCATGATGAACAAGTCAATGGGCTACCTGCACTTCTGGCTGACCTTTGTGAGTGCCTACGGGGTGTTTTTCCCGATGCACTTCACCGGTTTGGCTGGCTTGCCCCGTCGCTACTACAGCAACGCGGAATTCCCCATCTTCGACGAGCTTCAGGACATCAACGTGATCATCACGATGTTTGCTATCGGAGGCGGAATTGCCCAATTGATCTTCATCTTCAACTTCTTCTACTCAATGTGGCGTGGCCCCAAGGCCCCACAGAACCCTTGGAAGTCAAATACCTTGGAGTGGACAACCCCTATGGAGCACATCCACGGCAACTGGCCTGGTGCCTTGCCTGAAGTGCACCGTTGGGCCTACGACTACAGCAAGCCTGGTCACGACGAGGACTTTGTGGTGCAGACGACTCCGTTGAAAGACGGCGAACAAGCCCACTAAGCGTTTATAAGTTCGTTGAACGGCCGCCCGGAATCCCCGAGCGGCCGTTTACATTTGTGCTATGGTGGATTTTCTGCACGACGCCTCCACGGCGGGAATGGACGACCGCGAGGCGGAACAGCGGCTCAGGCCAGCGCGCTTTGACGACTTTGCCGGTCAGGCCAAGGTGCTCGAGAACCTCAAGGTGTTTGTTCAGGCCGCGCGCCAGCGCGAAGAGGCTCTGGACCATGTTCTGCTCCACGGCCCTCCGGGCCTTGGAAAGACCACGTTGGCGCACATAATTGCGGGTGAACTAGGTTCCGCCCTTAAGCTGACCAGTGGCCCGGTGCTCGACAAGCCGGGAGACCTGGCGGGACTGCTCACGAGCCTCGATGCCCACGACGTGCTCTTTATTGATGAAATTCACCGATTGAGTCCGGTGGTTGAGGAGTACCTCTACAGCGCGATGGAGGACTACCAAATCGACATCATGCTCGAATCGGGGCCGGCTGCGCGTTCGGTGCAGATCCGTTTGAAGCCGTTTACGTTGATAGGAGCCACCACCCGAAGTGGGTTGCTGACGTCTCCGCTTCGTGCCCGCTTTGGAATCGCTGCCCGCCTCGAGTACTACAGCGTCGAACTGCTGTCGACCATCGTAGAGCGTTCCTCAAACATTTTAAATGTCGGAATCGAGTCCGATGCCGCCATAGAAGTTGCCCGGCGCAGCCGCGGAACCCCGCGAATTGCCAATGCCTTGCTCCGCCGCTTGCGCGACTTTGCTCAGGTTAAGGATAAGACAGTGATTGACCTTGAAGTGGCACGATTTGGAATGGATGCGCTCGACGTCGATGCCCACGGCCTTGACGAGATGGACAACCGCATCTTGTCGACGTTGATCGATAAGTTCCGCGGAGGGCCCGTGGGCTTAAGCACACTGGCTACGGCGGTGAGCGAGCAGGCTGAGACCCTCGAAGAGGTCTACGAGCCCTACCTCATTCAAGAGGGCTACCTGGCGCGCACGCCGCGCGGACGAATGGCGATGGACAAAGCCTACAAGCACCTCGGCCGAACTCCGTCGGGAGGTCCTGATTTGTTTTCATGACCCGAACCGAAGCGACGGCGCTGCTCAAGTCCGAGGCCAAGCGCCTGGGGTTTATTGAGGCGCGCGTTGCGCGGGCGGACTTTTTAACCGATGATGCACCGCGTCTTGAGGAGTGGCTCAAGGGCGGTATGCACGGTAGCATGCGCTACATGGAGAATCACTTTGACAAGCGCTTGGATCCGCGCAAACTGGTTCCGGGAGCCAAGTCGGTCGTGAGCCTGGCGTTCAACTACTTTCAAGAGCCTTCAGAGCTCGAGGCGGACGGCCGTCCGCGTGTGGCGCGCTATGCGTATGGCGAGGACTACCACCGCGTGGTCAAGGACCGACTTTTTGAGTTGCTGGACCTGCTGCGCACCGGAGTGGGCGACCTAGACGGGCGTTGCTTCGTCGACAGCGCCCCCGTGATGGAGCGAGCTTGGGCCGAGCGCAGCGGCTTGGGCTGGGTGGGCAAGAATTCATTGATTCTGCGCAAAAACACAGGTTCGTACTTCTTTTTGGCCGAGCTGATTTTGGACTATGAATTTGTCGCGGACCTACCAGTGGCCGACCACTGTGGAACCTGCACGCGCTGCATCGACGCCTGCCCAACGCAGGCTATTGTAGCGCCCAAGGTGGTTGACAGCGCCCGCTGTATCAGCCATGCGACGATTGAATTGCACGGAGCGCTTCCGCGCGAAATGGCCGACGCTCTAAATCCATGGGTGTTTGGATGCGACATCTGTCAAGAGGTGTGCCCTTGGAACCGCCATGCAGAGCCCCACCAAGAGCCCTTATTCAATCCCGGAACCTGGGTTGAATGGTCGCTCGACGATTGGCGAGGCGCTAGCCAGTCCGCATTTGATGCAGCTTTTGGGAAGTCCGCAGCCGCGCGTACCGGGCTGGAGCGCATTCAGCGAAATGTCGTCGCTGCGTTTGGATCCAAAGATCTGCTTACTTAACGTCGATTTGTACGGCCTGAAGGACCCGGTAGGTGCTTCGGTCGTAGGCTATGGCCACCCAATGCATTTGCTGGGCATTCCAGCCCGCATCGAGCGTGGCGGACACGTCGTAGCTGGCGGTGCTTTGGGCTGTGGTGGTTCCGGCTGCCCAAACTTCTTGACCAAATGGTCCCCAGGGGGCGCTGCGAAACACGTTGAAGTGGACGTAGTTCGCGTCACGGGTCTGGTCGGGCATCAACTGTGGAGATACGATACCAGATTCCTTGAGGTAGACGGCAAGTCCAACCGCATTGGTCTGCGGGGCTTGGGCGCGAAGCTCGACCCGAAGGGTTCCGACCCGAGACGTAGAGTCAAAGCCACTGTACGCATTAAAAAGCACCTCAGGGGCCAGCGACAGTTCAGTGGCTGCTAGGGCCGTCCACGAACTGTAGGTTTTCAGGTGGGCGTTGGTGGAGTAGTCCAGTCGATTCACCATTCCCAATGGTAGGCCCCAGACGGTAAAAAAGCTAGCGAGGTCATCGCCGTCGTCGGTCGTGAAGTCGGTGGGGTAGTCCGCCGATACGGCCGTAAAATTGGCTGGTCCGGCGTGGATAGCGAGTCCAATCACTTTTGCCGAACCGTAGAGGCTATCAAGTTGCTTGAGCACTTTCGAGGCCTTCGGGCAGTTCTTGCATTGGTGGCCGGTGAAATCTTCAACGAGCACGGCGCGTTCGGTTTGAAGCACGGTGTCGCCATTGGCCTCGGTGGATCCGCCTCCGTTGGGGTTGCGAAAGGGTTCGTCGATGTAGTCGCACGACGCGACCGCAGCGAGTGCCAGGGCGGCGAGAAAAAGGTTCCGCATTAGAATTGAGTCGTTAGCGATAAACTGAGGCCGTTGGACGGCGGAACCACACGGCACACCCCACCCACACAGAAAATGCCCTGCTGCTGGCGGCCGTAGCCGAGCTGCACGCGCGTTGGGCCGTCAAAGTGGACCACCGACACGAGCGGATAGTGAATGCGGCGGGACTCCGAAGGGTGGCCGTAGTTGTAAATGTCTTGTACCGCAAGCACCCAGTGCTCTGAAATCGTCCATTCCGCCAGCGCCATGGCTAAACCACCGCGAAAGCCTTCGCCGCCCGACCACTGGAACTCGGTGCGCAGGGTTTGGTGGCGGGGCAGGGCGAACTGCTGTTCCCAAACGACGGCTGGCACCACCAAGACGCTGTCGCTGTCGGGTGCGTCAAGAATTGCATAGTCGTTGACCCCGTCGGCGAGCACCGACTTGTTGTATACAAAGCGGTAGGCGGTCAACTGGGATTTGTACTTCGAGCTGAACTTGCGGCTGATTCCGAAGTTGATGTCGCGGAAGTACGGGATTTCACCCCAAGCGAGGGCGTCGGTCACGTAACCCTGCGTGCCTTTGTCGCCAAAGCTACCGTCCTCGAGGGGGCGGCGGTCAATGCTCTGCGAGGCGGCGATGCTGAGGGCGAGTTTGGTGCCGTACTTGCCTCCGAGTTTGGTCTTTTTCGGAATCAGGTAGTTGACGTCGAACTGGTAGCCCATCTCACCGTTGATTTGGGTCGCATAGGGGTAGAGAGCGGGGAGCGCATAGGTGTGAAGGTTGCCCGTGGGCGGAATGAAATTCACCAACGCATCAAACTGCTGGGCGTTGCGGTCGGAACGAAAGCTGAAGTTGTCGATTCGCTTGACGGTTCCAAGAACGCCCAAGCCTTTGCGGCTGTAGGTTGCCGTGGCGACGAAGGCCTCACCGGGCTTGTAGATGTAGCCGTTGTCAAAGTTGGGGTCATTGATCTTGTACGCGTACTCGGCCTTGAGGTCAATTCCGCGGTAGTTTGCTCCGAGGCGGTAGGCCCACGAGCCCACGTTGGCAGGCAGGTTCAGCAATGGGTCGAATCCCCGCTGGAATTTTGAGATAAAGCTCGCCCCGAGGTTGATGCCGAGACCCATCTTGTCCAAGGCCGGAACCGCTTCGCGCAGTGCCCATTCGGCGTCCGTTCCGCGAAGAATTCCGTCGCTTTTAGCGAAGTACACCCGCTGGCGTCCAATCACACCCTTGAGCGTAAGCCCCTTGGGTAGGCGGGCGATGATGCGGCTTCCGTCCATCGCGTTGTCAAGGCCCAGACCGCGTTCTTCATAGGCGCGAAAGACTAAACCTTGGCCGAACTGCTCAAAAAAGTTGCCCACGGTGATGTCAAACTTGCCCTGCTGCCATTGGGCGTAGCGGTACGTGATTCCCTCACCACGGTATCCGGTCGGGAACCCGAGAATGGCATTTTGGTAGTTCTCGTAGCGCATGCCCATGCGAAGGTTGCCGCGCTCATAGGTAAACAGCGCCCAGCCTTGGCCCAGCGCGCGTTCGTCGGGGTAGTAGTCGCCTGCGGGGTCGAGCACAGAGTCGCGCACATATAGCTGGGCATCCATTTGAACGACGGCCCGAAGGGTTCCGCCCAAGGCGTCGGTCTGGCCCGTTTGCGCTGCGGCGGAACCTGCGGTCACCAGCGCCACAATTACTGCAATTCTGCGCATGGCTTACTTGAGCTTGCGAACTTCAGCGACGAGCACTTCTTCTTCGCCCGGAACGTACTTGTTGGCCTGCCACACGACTTCGCCAGCTCCGTTGAGCAAGAAGGTGTGGGGGACGTTGTTGACGCCCATCGCGCGGCGAAGGTCGCTGTTTGGGTCGAGGACGACCGTGTAGTCCCAGCCCTGGCCGGCGACAAAGGGTCCAACCTTGGGGCTTGTGCGGGAATCGTCAATGCTCACCGCTACCAACGTGACACCGGTCTCTTCGTGCAGGTCGTCGTAGTACTCTGCCATCGCGTTGAGTTCGTTGATGCAGGGTTTGCACCATGTTGCCCAAAAGCTCACGATCATGGGTTTGCCTTCTTCTCGGAGGCTGCTGAGCTCGGTTTTGCTTCCATCGAGCTTGAGCACGGATACGTTCGGAAGCGATTGCGCAGAAATCAGAGTGGCCGAAGCCACCAATAGGGCGGTGAGCAAGGTTTTCATGTGCTCAAGGTACGCCAGGGCGCGGGGCTTAGCCAAGTCCCAAGTATCCACAAAAAAAGCGCCCCGGCCAAACGGCCAGGGCGCTCAAACAACTTAAGCGAATCGCTTAGTGCTGTACGGTAAAGCGCAGGGTCTCAACACGGTCGCTCATCGCAACCTTTACGGTGTAGATTCCGTTGGCAAGACCAGCAACATTGAGGTTCAGCTCGTTCGTTCCTGCGGCAATTGCCTCAGAAGCTGAAAGCACGAGTTGTCCGTTCAGGTTGAATACTTGAACACTTGCGTCACCAGCCTCAACTGCAGATACGAGTACCTTGACGGCGTCGCGGGCTGGGTTCGGGTAGATGTGTGCCTTTGAAAGCTCGAGTTCGTTCTCGCCCATGGCGTTGGTGCCAACGTGTACATTGTCCAACCAAAGGTTGTTTCCGTAGGCTGAGTTGCACTCAAACTTGAAGAGAACTTCCTGACCTGCGTACGAAGCTAGGCTGATTTCGTTCGGGTACCACTGCGTGGGCTGTGGGAAGAAGCGGCTTGTAGCATTTGGAGCTGTAGCCAGCGCGGTTCCAGCCTTGTCGAAGATGTTGGTCCACGAAGCGCCACAGTTGGTTGATACAAAAACTTTCAAACCATCGGCCTCACCGGCGTATGATGCATAGGCATGCTGGAAGCGAAGTTTGTGGTTCGCAGTAATTCCGCCCACCTTAGGGGTGATCAAGCTCGCTTGGTCGCCGGCAGCCATTGTGTAGAAGTCAACCATTAACGACTTAGGTGATTGGCCGTAGCCTCCCAATTCGTAGGTAAGCCCGTTGACATTGGCCTTAGAAACAACTGTAACGAGCGGAGCCTCAGACGTGTTGTACGTCATGATGAAGTCCGATGGAATTTCATTGAACGCTGCAGACTCCATGTCTTGCATGTACGGTGCAGGAGTTGGCGTGTTGTTCAAGACTGCAGCCAAAACTGGAGCAGACATGTTATTCATTCCGTTGTAGTCTCCTGTTCCGTTCGGAGCAGATACCGTACCCACAATTGAGTTGGCACCTGCAGGAAGCGTCACTTGGGGGAAGCTTACGCTAGCCGTAGCACCAGCTGCGAGGTTGCCCGTCCAGTTTTGAGTCACGGGGGTACCGCCGTTGATGCTGTAGCCAACTACTGCAGATGTGATCGCGAGGCTACCCTCGTTTTTGATCGTCATCGTTGGAGTAGTGCTTCCGTTGCAAAGGCCTGCTGTAGCGGCAGTGAATCCGGTTACGCCAAGGTCAGGAAGACCAGAAATCACCTGTGGAGTCGTTTTGGCAGCATTCAATACGGACTTTCCTTGGTTGTCTTGAATGAAGGCAACAATAGAAACTTCGTTCAGGTTGGCCAAGTACGCTGGTGCTGCAACTTTGAAGCTGAGCATCTGGGTTTGACCACCGGTCCATGTGTCGGCCAAGGCAGTTCCGCTTTGATTTGGAACCATTTTGCGCATCACTTGGTAGAAGCTGGTTTCTCCGTTTGATCCGGGTGCAGAAGGGTAGTTGATCTCCTGTTCCACAATTGCAACATGAAGTTTCAACGAACCGGCAGCACCTGAGGTAACGGTCGTTGATCCCGCATTGGCGATAAACACCCCAATTTGAATGGAGTCGTAACCTGGAGTCCACTGGTGGCTGGCCGTGATGTTCAACGGAGCCGTAGTGTTGTAGCGGTTATCAATGGTAGACTGCGTCACAATCGTGCCAGGAGAACCAGGTCCGCTACCATCCATTACCGAGTTGGGAACACCCGTAACACCGTAAAACTGAACGCGAGCGTCCACTTCAGTTGGGTTTTGCAGGTACATGGGGTCGTAGCCGGGCCAGCTAACTTGGTACTTCAGCGCCACCACTTTGGTTGGGTTGGCGTCGAGAAGTGTTTTGAGGGCGGGGTTCTGCGAGGCGCAGGGTCCGCACGAAGCCTGAGTGAAGTGCTCTACCAATACCATGCGGTTTTGGCCAAAGGCACTAAGGCTTAATAGTCCGGCTAGTGCCGTCAGCGTAAGGTGCTTCATTTGAAAGGGCTTTAATAAAAGGGTTAAGCGGCCGAAAACTACGCAAAAAATGAACGCGCTCAGCATCATTGCCGCGAAGTCGGCAGCGAAGTACCTTTACCGAATGCAAAAAGTAGTACTTCTGTGCGCCCTTCTGGCCGCAACCGCCGCCGGAGCGCAAAGCCTGACGGTCGCATCCATGGACAGCATTGCCTATGTCAATAGCCACAATGGCATCCAGGCGACGGCTCACGTGTCGGTTACCAATACATCGAACGCAAGTAAGGATTACGTCGTGGTGCGCCGCAAGGTCGGAACCACGGGGTTGGTTGATTCAAACTACTTCTGCTGGGATTTATGCTACCCAGTGTGGGCCAACCAGAGCCAGGGCACAGTGACCATCGGCGCCGGCAGCACGGCAAACGACTTCAGCGGCTACGCATACGTTCGCGACACTTCGGCCAACGGTCAAGACACCATTTGGTACACGTTTATCAACGCTGCCGATGCCACAGATTCCCTTCAGGTTCAAGTGGTCTACGGCTTTAATCGCTACGTGGCTTCGCCTGAATCAGAGGTGCCTGTAATGCAGCTCTACCCGTCCCCTGCGCGTGGCGGAACGCGGATGTTTGGTCTACCCTCTAACGCCGTGCGCGTCGAGTGGGTGGATGCGCTTGGTCGTGTAGCATTGACTAGCCCGGTGAGCGCCGACGGCTCGGTGTCTGTTCCCAACCAGCGCGGATTGTGGCTCGCTCGTGTGGTTCTTCCCACCGGTGAACGCACGGTGAAGGTTACCGTAAACTAAGCATACGAATTCGCCCACAACGGCGTTAATAGGGGTATGCTTCACCACCTTCGCGGCACCCTCGTCGAGAAAACCCCCACGCATGTCGTGGTGGAATGCGGCGGATTGGGCTACTTCATCCATATTTCTTTGACGACGTTTGGCCAGTTGCCCGACGGCGGTGAGGTCAAGCTGCTGCTGCATCCAGTGTACCGCGAAGACGCACAGCTCCTGTTTGGTTTTGCTTCAGAACTCGAGCGCGAGGTCTTTCTCATGCTCAATTCAGTTTCGGGCGTCGGAGCCAGTACTGCTCGCGTCATTTTGTCAACCCTTCGCCCCGAAGAGGCGTTGAGCGTCGTGGCGAATGGTGATTCTGGAAGCCTCCAGCGCATCAAAGGAATCGGTGCCAAAACCGCGCAGCGCATCGTCGTGGACGTTCGCGACAAGGCCGTCAAACTGGGCGCCTCGAGCCCACTCTCTGCGTCGGGCCCTTCAGCTCGCCACGAGGCGCTCGAAGCATTACTTGTGCTCGGATTTGCGCGACCTGCCGTTGAAAAAGCACTTTCTGCATTGGCTGCAGAAGCTGCGGATGCCAATGTTGAAGATTTGATCAAACGCGCCTTAGCTCGACTCTGATGAACATTCGTGGGGTACTGGTTGGGCTAGGCTTGCTGGCAGTTCTGCGCCTTGGGGCACAAGACACTACAAGCACGGGTTGGCCGATGCCGGGACTTCCGACTCCCCCGAACTGGAAGACCGAGGTCACCTACGACCCGGTGACTGGATTCTACATCCTGCAGCGCATGGTAGCCGGTGTTCCCGTGGGAGCTCCGCGGTACTTAAGTACCGCGGACTACCAAAAACTGAAGTTTGGTCAGTTGGAATCCGAATACTGGCAGCAGCGATGGGCACAGGGCACCAGCACATCTGCCCGCGACGGGTCAAGCATTGTGCCTGACATGAACATCACGAATCCCGTCCTGCGGGACATTTTTGGTTCGGACCAGCTTGAAATCCGACCTACAGGGAGTGCCGAAATTCGCTTCGGACTGCGCTACCAGCACATCAAAAACCCCATCGTTCCGGAGCGCAACCGGCGCACCTTCGCGTTTGACTTCGACCAGAAGATGCAGATCAGCGCTGCCGGCAAGCTCGGCGATCGGCTCAACTTGAACTTCAACTTCGATACGGAGGCCACATTTGCGTTTGAAAACAAAATCAAGCTCGACTTTAAGGGCCAAGAAGACGACATTCTCAAGGGCTTCGAAATGGGAGATGTCAGTCTGCCGACCAACGGGAGCCTGATCACCGGGGTTCAGAGTCTTTTTGGACTCAAAACCCAGATGCAGTTTGGCAAGACGACGGTGACTACGGTCCTGGCCGAGCAGCGCTCTCAAAGCCAGAGCATGAACATTCAAGGCGGAGCCTCGACGCAAGAATTCCTGATTCAGGGTGATGCCTACGAGGCCAACCGCCACTTCTTTTTGTCGCAGTTCTTTCGCGACCGCTACGAACAGTGGGTCGGAACCCGCCCCATCATCCAATCCCCCGTGCAAATTACCCGTGTGGAGGTGTGGGTAACCAACCGCCGCAACACCCCGACCGAAGTTCGCAACCTCATCGCGTTTTTGGACCTCGGTGAAGGCGAGGGGGGCGCCTACCGCAATTCCGCCCGAAGCCTCTCTGGTGAAGCCATTTTTCCCGGCCCCAGCGCGGACCCTTGGCCCAGCAACCGCGTCAACCGACTGGATCCGCAAGAAATGCTTCAGCGCTTTGCTTCGATCCGCGATGCCGCGTCGGCGGGGTCCATACTTGACGCCAGTGGCTATGATGGCAACATGGAGTATGCCCAATTGACCAACGCTCGGATGCTGCAGTCCAACGAATACAGCTTCCACCCACAGCTCGGTTATCTATCACTCAACACCGCCCTGAACCAAGACGAGGTGGTTGCGGTGGCCTACCAATACACTGTCAATGGTCGAGCGTACCAGGTGGGCGAGTTTTCGAATGACGGAATTGTTGCGCCAAAGTCGCTCATTCTTAAGCTGTTGAAGCATCAGATTCTCAACGTGCGCAGTCCGGCCTGGGACCTGATGATGAAGAACGTGTACAATCTCAACGCGTTCCAACTCAGTCCAGAGGATTTTCGCCTTGAATTGCTCTACGTCAACGATGAAACGGGTCTGCCGATTCCGTTCTTGCCCAAGTCGAGCGTCAAGGACCAACTACTTGTACAGGTGCTACAGACCGATAAGGTGAACAGCAATGGCGACCCGTTCCCTGACGGACTTTTTGATTTTGTCGAGGGGTTGACTGTACAGACGGCTACGGGTCGCATTATTCTACCGGCCCTCGAGCCCTTTGGAACCTCACTTTCGAAGCAGCTTTCGTCGGCTGATGAGCGCAAGCGCTACGTCTACCAAGAGCTCTACGACTCGACGCTGTTTCGTGCCCAGGAGCAGACGCAGCGCAACAAATTCATGCTCCGCGGCCGCTACAAGTCGGCAGGCGGATCGGTCATTCAGCTCAATTCATTCAACATTCCGCGCGGATCCATTTCGGTTACGGCAGGCGGAAATCGACTGACTGAAAACCAGGACTTTACCGTCGACTATGCCCTCGGCCAAGTTCGAATCATCAATGAAGCCATTGTGCAGAGTGGGGTTCCGATTCGCGTTAGCTTTGAGAACAATTCGCTCTTCAACTTTCAGGCTAAAACCTTTACAGGGCTCACGGTCAATCACCAACTCAAACCAAATTGGGTAGTCGGAGGCTCAATTCTACAGCTTCGTGAGGGTGCATTGACCCAAAAAGTCAGTGCGGGCGACGAGCCCGTCCGCAATGCCATTTGGGGTCTGAACACTCAGTATGAGAAGAATTTGCCCGGGCTCACCAGGACTATTGACAAGCTCCCGTTCGTCTCTACCAAAGCTCCGTCGAGCATTATGCTTACCGCGGAAGTGGCGCAGCTCCTGCCTGGGTCGCCCCGGATCATCAACGTCAATGGCGAGCCGACCACCTACCTCGACGATTTTGAGAGTAGCCAAACCGCGATTGACTTGCGCGGAACCACCACCTGGCAGCTCGCCTCCGTGCCTGATGGCCAACCCGACCTTTTTCCTGAGGCATCGATGGCGAACGACTGGGCCTCCAACTTCAATCGTGCACGCCTTGCGTGGTACATGATTGACAACTCGTTCTTCACCGGAACCAGCATTACTCCTCAAAATATTCGCGACAACCCCGCCATCACGAGTGACCACTACCAGCGCATGGTTCCGTTTGCCGAAGTCTTTCCGAATATTACGCTCGACCCGAGTCAGGCGCGCAACATCAACACGTTTGACCTGCAGTTTGACCCTACAGAGCGCGGTCCATACAACTACGACGTCCAAGGCTTGAACGGAATTTCAGCAGGACTCAATCCCGACGGAAGCCTCAAAGATCCGCGCAGTCGCTGGGGCGGAATCATGCGCCAGCTTACCATCAACAACTTTGAAGAGCAAAACATTGAGTTCGTCCAATTCTGGGTGATGGACCCGTTTTTGGACAACCCCAGTGCGCCGGGGGGCGACGTGTACCTTCATTTGGGCAACGTATCTGAAGACATTCTCAAAGACGGTATGCAGTCTTTTGAGAATGGTCTTCCGTCAGATGGTTCTCGAACGGATGTCGATTCTTCAGTTTGGGGGTATGCCTCACGCTACCAGCCTGTGGTAGATGCCTTTGACAACAGCGAAGCTTCGCGTCCCAACCAGGATGTCGGTCTAGATGGACTTCGCGACGACGACGAGATCCGTTGGCTCGGCCCGGGATCGCAGACCTATCTCGACAGAGTTCAGACGGCTTTTGGCCCCGGTAGCCCCGCCTACGCTGCGGCACAGCTCGACCCCGCCGCCGACAACTTCGTCTTCTACCGCGGTGGAAACCAGGACCAAGCCGATGCGAACATCCTCAAGCGTTACCGCTACTTCAATAACCCCGACGGCAATTCGCGCACGGACCTCATTGATGGCCAGCCTGCCATGAGTACCAACATGCCCGACAAAGAGGACGTCAACCGAGATGCAACCCTCAACCGCAGCGAGCAGTACTTCAGCTACCGCATTTCGATGCGCCCCGAGGACCTCAAGGTCGGCCAGAACTACATCGCCGACATCTACGAGACGACCACTGACCTCTTGCCCGACCAAACGCGCAAGCCGGTGCGCTGGATTCAATTCAAGATTCCGGTATTTGAGCCGGACCAAAAGGTCAATGGAGCTCAAGACTTCAGGTCGGTGCGCTTTGCGCGTTGGATTCTGCGTGATTGGCAGCAACCTGTAGTACTCCGAATGGCTCGCCTGGATCTCGTCCGTGGTGAATGGCGCCGCTACCGCTTCAGTCTTGATGCGGCCCGAGAAATGATCCCTGTGGATGAATCCGACGAAACATCCTTTACCGTCAACGCCGTAAATCTCGAAGAGAACGGTGGCCGGGTGCCGGTGGCCTACGTCATGCCACCAGGTATTCGCCGTCAAGTCCTACTTGGCAACACCTCGATTCTTCAGCAAAATGAGCAGTCGCTGAGCCTTCGCACCTGCGGGCTGCGCGATGGAGATGGCCGCGCCGTGTTCAAAAACACGAGCGTCGATATGAGGATGAACAAACATGTCAAAATGTTTGTCCACGCCGAGGCAGGTGACAATGCCAATGGTTTGAATGATGGAGACTTGCGTCTTTTTGTTCGCTTCGGAAACGACTACAGTCAAAACTACTACGAGTACGAAATGCCGCTCACCGTGACGCCCTGGGCGAGCACAGCTGAAGATATTGTGTGGCCCGCGGCGAATGATGTGGACATCGAATTCGCAATGTGGACGGCGCTAAAACTCGAACGCGACGCCGCTATGCGGACCAATCCCAATGTGAGTCCGGCGCTACCCTATGAACGCGTAGTTGGTGACCGCGTCTATCGCGTAGTGGGCACACCCAATCTGGGCTGGGTTCGCACGATGATGGTCGGGGTTCGCAATCCGCGACGCTCCTCGTCCAATACCTCTGACGACGGCTTGAATAAATGTGCCGAAGTGTGGATCAACGAACTTCGAATGACGGACTTTGACAACCGTGGCGGAGTGGCGGGGATTGCGCGCGGAACCGCCAAATTAGCCGACCTCGGCCAAGTGGCATTGAGCGGTGGATTCTCAACCCCTGGGTTTGGAGGAATCGATATGGCTCCGAACGAGCGCAATAAGTTCAGCTCGGTCAACTACGATGTTCAGACCAATCTCGACCTTCATCGCTTCTTGCCGGGAAATAGCCGCCTTCGCCTCCCAATGTTCATCACCCAGGCACAAGACTGGAAGACCCCAATGTTCAATCCCTACAGTCCGGATATTGAAATGGACAAGGCTCTAGGAAACCTACAGGGGGCACAATCTAAAGATTCATTGCGCACCATGGTGAGCGATTTCATGCAGCGTCGAGCGGTGGCATTCACCAACGTTCGGCTTGACCGAGCTCCGAGTGGCGGCGGAGGTGGAGGGGGCCGTGGTCCTTCGATGGGACCGCCCAGCATGGGAGATTCCGAATCCAAATCCGAAGACCAAGGATTGAACGCCGGTGAAGGAAGTGCGAAGCTGCCGAAACGTCCTATGCCATGGGATGTTGAAAACTTGAGCGCAACCTATGCTTTTAATGAGGTGCTGCGCCGCGATGCGAACACGCTTCAGGACCTCAGGGTAGAGAATCGCGGTAGCCTTGCATATGCCTACCAGACCAAGCCAATTAACATTCAACCGTTTAAAAAGCTCAAGCCAAAGAGCCTTGCACTAATTCGTGATGCCAACCTGAACCTAACGCCGTCACGCGTGAGTATTCGGACCGACGTCCTGAGAAGCCAGCAAACGATGCAGATGCGCAATGTGGACAATCCAAAGTTCCAATTGCCCATTACCTACAGCAAAAACTTCACGATGGACCGCAATTACAATGTGATTTGGGATCCGACTAAAATGTGGAAGCTGGACTACACGTCGCGTATTCGCGTGCGCTTTGATGAGCTCCCGGGGCCCAATTCAGAGGACAGTGTGCGGAACTTCTTAAACGACAACCTTCGCGAAGGCGGGCGCCCCACTGAGTACCATCATACAATTAATACTACGTGGGCGATTCCGATCAACAAACTTCCGCTACTAGAATTCATGCAAACTCAGATTCGTTATACGGCGGACTTGGACTGGAAGACGAACTCACTTTGGGCCAGCCGTCCGGGCTTGGATTCGCTGAATTTCGGAAACACGGTTGAGTCTAGTGGTAAGTGGAATGCCTCTGCGAACGCAAATATGGCCACGCTGTACAACCTCATTCCGGGCTATGGCAAACTAAAAAAGCCTGCTCGTGGGGCCGCGCCGCGCGGCGGAAAGTCTCCGGCACCGGCGACAGGAGGGGCTAAGTCGAACACCGATAAACCTGAGGAACCCAAGCTCGCGAAAACGATACTTATCGGTGTAGTGGATTTTGCCACCATGCTCAAGAGTGTCAATGCCACGGCCAGCTTAAATACAGGCTCACTTCTTCCTGGATTCTCTACAACACCTGTCCTCAGCGGGATGACTCCTTCGAATCAATGGGCGCCGGGTTGGAAGGCCGCGGTAGGCCTCCCACATGACCTTCCGTCATTGGCCTCGGCGAGTGGCTGGCTGCTCGAAAACCCACGCCAGCCGTTGCGCGCCAGTGAAACGACCACACGCAACATCACGTTGCGTGCCCAGCTCGAGCCACTTCAAGACATGCGAATTACCTTGAATGCGACCCAGACCTATGGGCGTCAAGCCTCGTATACGTACCGTTATTCTACAGGAACCGGAATCGACTCGCTCTTTGCCGAGGGCTTCCATGCCTTCAATCCACAAGAAGTGGTCACGTACAGCAGCAGCTGGTTGTCTTGGCCGTCCGCCTTTGACGTGAGCAGAGAACCTGACTTCGAGAGTGCTGCCTACGATCAATTCAAGGCGGCTCGTTTAGACGCCTCCAAGCGCTTGGCTGACGAACAGCTCCTTCGCGACCCCAACTATGCGGCTAACTTCATCGATTTCGCCGACTCGTCCCGCTACGGTTACGACGGATTTTCGGTACTCCACACCGACGTACTGGCCAATGCCTTCCTGACGGCCTATGGTAACCGTTGGACCGCCAACTTGCCCATGGGGAACTACGCCGCGCTTCCGTTCTTCCCCAACTGGAACGCGACCTATACGGGACTCATGCGACTCAAAGCCGTGCGCAATGTCTTTACGGCCCTCAGTCTCAGCCATTCGTATGCCAGCACTATGACGGTCACTGGACTTCAGACCCACATGCTTCGCGCGCAGCGCCTTCAGGACAATCCCTTGGACCCCTTCCCGCGCAACGACAATTTTGATATCATGCCAGAGCGCCAGGTGGGCCAGATTTCGGTCACCGAATCGATGTCGCCACTGCTTGGCGTGGACCTGCGTACTAAGACCAATGCCTCGTTCAAACTGAACTACGGCTTGACGCGACAGCTCAACCTGAGTATGGCCAACAACCAACTCACAGAGAGCAAATCCAAAGACGTCACCGTGGGGGTGGGCTACATTGTCAAGGACGTGCAGTTCCGCATTGTAGAGAATGGCGGAATCCCGCGAACGATTAAGTCCAACCTCGAACTTAAGCTCGATGTGAAATTCAGCGACAACCAGACCGTTATCCGTCGAATCCTCGAGGATTTCAATCAAGCGACTGCGGGCCAAACCCGGACCACGATTAAGTTGACCGCAGACTACCGCATGAGTCGTCGCCTCACTACCCAGTTCTACTACGACCAAACTGTTAGTTCGTTTAAAACGTCGCAGGCGTTCCCCACGAACCAGTGGCAAAGTGGTATTGCCCTGCGCCTCAATTTGGGCGGATAATTCGGGCCGTCACCTTCCTATATTTGCGCCATGGAATTCCCCAGCAACGTACGCTACACCAAAGACCACGAGTGGATTCGCCTGGATGGCGACATCGCCACCGTTGGCATTACTGATTTTGCCCAAGGAGAATTGGGAGACATCGTGTTCGTCGACATTCCGACTGAAGGCGAAACCCTCGCATCTGAGGAGGTATTCGGATCGGTGGAAGCAGTAAAAACCGTCAGTGACCTCTATCTACCCGTTGCCGGTGAGATTGTTGAAGTCAATGCCGACATCGATGGCCAGCCAGACTTGGTAAACTCCGACCCCTACGGGGCTGGCTGGATGGTACGCATCAAGGTTGCTTCGGTGGCTGACGTTGAGGCACTTCTCGACGTGGACGCATACCGCGCTTTGGTCGGAGCCTAATCCCTCTTTCCGTGCTGAACATACTCCAGCATCGCTGGTTTTGGCTAATGCTCGCCCTGGTTTGGGCGGGCATTGTCCTTTACTACTCCCTGCAGCCCAGTGTGGAATTGCCCGGAATCTTTCGAATGCTCCGCGACGTCGTCCTACATTTTGGCGCCTATGCTGGAATTGCCTTTCCGCTCATGCTCTACAGCCGATCCCAAGCGGGTCCATGGAAGGTGTTTTTGTTAAGTTTTATGTATGGGTTGGCAGTTGAAATTTTGCAACCTATTGTAGCAGAGGGTCGTATGTTCTCATGGGTCGATGTGGTTGCGAATACCACTGGGATTGCGGTCGGCATGCTTCTTGCCCGATACCTTAGAAAGCGTATCTTTAACCCCAAACACGACGTAGTATGAATCCGCGTAAAAATTTTGGTGCAGACCTCGACGCTCGCAAGGGGCTCTTTCTGCAGCTTGGTCTTGTGATTGCTCTCGGGCTGACTTGGATGGCGTTTGAATGGAAGACGTACGAGACGGGACCCATTGATTTGGGCACGCTTGAAGGCGTTTTGGAAGACGAAGAGATGATCGTCACCAACCGCAACACGCCGCCTCCGCCGCCTCCTCCTCCAGCTCCGAGCCTTGAATTCAAAATTGTCGATGACAAGATTGACATCGTTGAAATGGATCTGGTATCTACAGAGATTGACGATGACTCTGAAATTGAGATCATGGAAGTTCAAACTGAAGAAGAAGTCTTCAGCTTCGTAAACGTAGAAAACCGTCCTGTATTCCCCGGCTGTGAAAACTTGCCTACCGAAGACGAGCGATTCAATTGCTTCAACCTTAAGGCACGTCAGTTTATCGGCAAGAATTTCGAGTTCCCCGAGATGGCCAAGCAAATGGGTATTCAAGGCAAAGTATGGGTCTCATTTGTCATTGACAAAGATGGCAAAGTGACCAACGTGAAAGTCGACCGTGGGGTAGACAAACTACTTGACGAAGAGGCTCTTCGCGTAGTCCGCATGCTCCCGAAAATGGCCCCCGCCAAAGTGGGTGGACGTCCGGTTAAAATGAGCTACACGCTGCCGATTAACGCACGTCTCCAGTAATCTGGATCCGAACCAATCAGCCCCGGGTTTCCCGGGGTTTTTTATTTCTGCGAATTCATGACTTCTTTTGATTCCTGGGGCCCAAGCGTCCTCGAAGCCTGCTACCGCGCTGCGGATGCCATTCTCGACGTCTACGAAGGGCACAAAGACATGAATGTCGAAGTGAAATCCGACAACAGCCCAGTGACGGCCGCAGACCACGCGGCACACGCCATCCTCGATCCGGTGCTCACAGCGGCCGGTTTCCCTGTCCTGAGCGAAGAGGGGAGGAGCATTCCATTTGCAGAGCGTAGCGCATGGGATACGTTTTGGGTGGTCGATCCGCTCGACGGAACCAAAGAGTTTATTAAGCGAAACGGTGAATTCACTGTGAACGTCGCCTTAGTACACCACGGGGCTCCAATTTTTGGAATCGTCTATGCTCCGGTGCTCGGCTGGTTGTACGCTGGCGGTGAAGGCCTTGGCGCACGCAAGTCCATGATCCGAGTGACCTGGGATGAACTGTGGGCCCATGCCCAGCACTTGCCTGCGCGCCTTCCAGATGCTGTGACGGTGGTAGCGAGTCGGTCGCATTCAACTCCTGAGACCGAGGCACTTATCGCCCGATGGGAAGCTTCGCACGGCAGCATTCAGCGCGTGAGTATGGGCTCTTCGCTCAAAATCGGTCTGGTCGCAGAGGGTCGCGCACACGCATACCCGCGCGCAGCTCCGACCATGGAATGGGATACCGCTGCAGGCCATGCCGTACTGCGCGGGGCCGGAATGGAACTCTATGAGCTCGTGCCCCACCCAGAGCTTGGATTTCGCCGCGGATCGCCTTTGTGCTACAACAAAGAAAACTTACTGAATCCCCCCTTCCTTGCTTGCGCTGCCCCGTATCTTTGTGGGGATGCGTGACCTCGGGCTTTTGCTCAAATTTCGCCTGGCCTTTTCGGTCGTAATCTCTGCCGTGGCGGGCTACCTGCTCGGCGCGCCTGAGGTGCATTGGACCGAACTCATCCTTCTCACACTGGGCGGTTTTGCTGTGGTTGGTTCAAGTAACGCCTTCAATCAGGTTTGGGAAATCGATCAGGACGGCCTCATGGGGCGCACCCAAAACCGACCATTGCCCTCAGGGCGCATGACCCAAACGCGGGCGCTCGTGTGGGCCTTTGCCTTCGGAATTGCAGGCATTGCCGCACTCGCGCTGCTCAACCTTAAAACGGCAGCTTTTGGTGCCCTCAGCTTGCTGCTTTACGTCCTCATTTACACGCCACTCAAAGCGAAATCGCCTTGGGCTGTGCTGGTCGGAGCCATTCCGGGCGCCATTCCCTTCATGCTTGGGTGGGTCGCGGCTACAGGTTCGTTTGGACTTGAGCCGGGTGTGCTTTTTGCCTACCAGTTTGTGTGGCAATTTCCTCACTTTTGGGCGATTGCTTGGCTGGCATATGACGACTACGCCAAAGCCGGATACTATCTCTTGCCCAACCGCATCAAGGATCGATTGGCCACCCGAATGACCGTATTTTATGCGTTATGGATGGTGCTAATTTCGCTACTTCCCGCATTCGGGCTGGCCGGAACCCTCACAACTTCACTTTGGGCATCCATCGCCACGGGCGTCCTCGGACTTGACGTGATGTACCACGCCGTGCAGCACTTTCGACGCGCAGATGACGCCTCGGCGCGCGCGCTCATGTTTAGCACTATCCGCTACCTACCGCTCGTACAAACCTTATGGGTGGTAGATCGGTTCATTCAGTAAGATTATGGAACTCACTCCCCAACAAAAAGCATCTCGGCCACTGCTGTACCTCGGACTCGCCAGCATCGGCATGGCCTTCGCCGGCCTTACTTCTGGCTACGTCGTAGCTCGCTCCTCGCTGGTGGCTGCGAACAATTGGCAGACTATCGAACTACCTAACTGGTTTTATTTCAGCACTTTATCAGTTTTGCTTTCAAGCGTCGTACTGCGCAATGCGCAAAAGAAGATTTCTGCCGGAACGCGCCCTCTGGTCGCCGTGGCGTCCGTGCTTGTTCTCGGAATTTTGTTTGCCATTTTTCAAGTGATTGGGTGGGCTGATCTGATTGACCAAAAAATCTACTTTACCGGTGAAGGGAGCAAGCCTGAGGCCAGCTGGCTGTATGTCATTACATGGTTTCACTGGCTGCACGTCCTCGCCGGTATTTTGGTCCTTAGTCTTATGCTTATTCGCACATCTAAGGGCTACTATGTCGGTGCCAAAGTTCTTCGCTTTACCCTCGGAGCCCAATTTTGGCACTTCCTCGGATTTCTTTGGATGTACCTGCTCGGGTTTTTGCTCATCCTGCGCTAATTTTGCGCGACCCCAAAACTGACAATCCCCTAACTACATGGCACAACCAGCTGCGACAGGAACTTGGTCCGGAGGCAACGAGCCGATGAAAGCCGAATACGGCAAAATGATGATGTGGTACTTCCTCATCTCTGATGCCCTCACATTCTCGGGTTTCTTAACAGCGTATGGATTCATGCGCTTTGCGAACGAAAAGACCTGGCCGGTCGCAGAAGATGTCTTTACCCACTTCCCGGGTATCGAAGGCAACCAACCTCTTTTGTACGTGGCCTTGATGACGTTTATTCTCATCATGTCGTCGGTAACCATGGTGTTAGCTGTGAATGCGGGCCACGAGCGCAAGCAAGGCGCAGTGGGCTGGTGGATGATTGCCACGATTGTGGGCGGATTCATCTTTTTGGGCTCACAGGCTTGGGAGTGGTACCACTTTATTGTTGGTGACAAAGGAGCTATCGAATTAGCTGACGGACGAGTTCTTAAGGTAGCAGACGCCGAAACGGGCGAGGTGCTTTCATTGAGCCAGTTGGTGCATGGAGAAGCAGGTCATGCCTCCAACCACCACGAGACGTTTACAATGTTCGAAGTCCAGCAGGCATTTGCCGAGAATGACGGTGTGGTGCTCCAGTCCCCAGGCAAGGGTCACGAGCAGCTTTCACGTACTCAGTCTGTGGCATCTCTTGCGAACGCTGAAGTGGTACAGGGTGCCAATATGAAGCGCAACGAATACGGTCAGAAGCAGTTTGCCAACTTCTTCTTCTTTATTACTGGTTTCCACGGATTCCACGTGTTCTCAGGTGTGATTTTGAACATCATCGTGTTCTACAACACGCTTCTTGGCACCTATGAGCGCCGCAAGAGTTACCTAATGGTTGAAAAGGTCGGTCTCTACTGGCACTTTGTCGACCTTGTTTGGGTATTTGTATTCACCTTCTTTTACCTCGTGTAATCATGGCAGACGCACATTCTCCCTCAGGAACTCGTTGGATCTGGAACGTATTTTGGCTGCTACTCATCGTCACGGGCGTTGAGGTTGCTTTGGGCATCATTAAGCCTTCGGCGTTACTGCACGAGGTTGCCGGAACCAGCATTCTAAATTTGATTTTCATTGGACTTACCTTGGTGAAGGCCGGGTACATCGTTCAGTACTTCATGCACTTGAAGTACGAGGATGCTACGTTGCGCATGTCGATCTACTTGCCTGTACTAATCCTGATTCCGTACCTCACCTTCATTACTTTGTACGAGGGCGTTAAGGTATTCGGATACTAACATGGCCAACCCCGTCGCCAAAAAACTGATCTTGGCGGCACTGCTCCTGCTGCCGGTTTCCATGTACTTGGGCTCGCTACTCATTAGTGGAGCCGTAAACTTTCGTACCCTTGAGAACATCGGTCAAGGTCCGACAGCCAAGGGGCATCCCCTGAGAGATTTTCATTTAATCCAGTCCACAGGCCAGCCGTGGACTGCAGATAGCCTAGACGGTAAAATCGCTGTGGTTAGTTTCTTTTTTTCAAGCTGCCCCACGATCTGCCCCGCAATGAACTTTCACTTGAAGCAGGCTCACGACCGAATGTTCGCGTTTAAGGACGTGGTATTTGTGAGTTACAGCATTGACCCCGAAACCGATACGCCTCCTGTACTCGAGGCCTACAAGCAGCGATTTGACGTGGGCGGAAGCCAAAAGTGGCACTTTATTACCGGCGATCGCGAGACCATTTACCAACTTGCTCAGGCTTACTTTCTAACGGCTATGAAGGATTCTGCCGCAGAGGGAGGCTACACCCACTCACAGTCGGCAGTAATTGTCGACTGGAACGGTGACATTCGCACACGACTTGACGATCAGAACCAAATTCTCGGAGCTTACGATGTGTCACAACCCGTTCAAGTGGATGAACTTGTCGAGGACTTGCGTGTTTTAGTCAAAGAGTACCGCCAGCAAAAAATGGGCAAATGAGCACAGCCAACCACCCGCGTGACCGCGTTTTTGTACCCCTGATCGTGGGATTGTCTGTGGTGGTTCCCATCGCGGTGGCTTTACTTTTTTTACTACCTGAAGATTGGAAGATTCAATGGGGCAATGCCAATGTGCGAAGCCTGCCCTTCTTTCACGCCATTTTGAACGGATCGACTGCAGTACTCTTGCTTGTAGGATTTGGAATGATCAAAACCAAAAACGTAGCCGCGCACCGACTTGCCAATTTGTCAGCGTTTACGCTGTCTGCCGTTTTTCTGGTGAGCTATGTAGTGAGCCACCTGTCGAATCCAGATGCGAAGTTTGGCGGCGAAGGATGGATTCGCCCCCTGTACTTTTTCATTTTGATTAGCCACATTGTACTTAGTGTTCCAGTCCTACCTATGGCGATGTTCAGCATATACCGTGCTCTGAACAACCAGATTGCTGCGCACAAGAAGTGGGTGAAATGGACCTTTCCCGTGTGGCTGTATGTGGCCGTTACCGGTGTACTTGTGTACCTTTTCATGGCCCCATACTACCCGCAATGAGAAAGTTTGTAATGCTCATACTCGCCATGTTCATGTCCTTGTCGACGTGGGCCCAGTGCGCAATGTGTAAGGCGACCGCAGAATCAGGTCAAGCCGCCGGTTCAACGGAGGCCTCGGGCCTCAATTCCGGAATTTTGTACCTCATGGTCTTCCCATACCTCATCATGGCAGCTGTGGGAATTGCATGGTACCGGAGCCAAAAAAAGAAATCTGCCACCCTTTAGGGTTATTTTGCACGGTATTTGCAAAATTCCGGGCATGCGCTTGAACTCACTCATCGTTGCGACCCTCAGTCTGTGGATTGGCGGAGCAGAACTTTATGCACAATCTGGTACAGAACGCGAAACCTGGACGCTTCAAGATTGTGTCAATCAGGCACTTGAATACCAGTTTAGCGTGCGCCAGGCGGCCAATAACGTCAAGGCGGCCGAGTCTGACCGGCTAGCCAATTTTGGCGGACTGCTACCGTCGGTAAATGCGGGCGCCGGAAACTTTTGGAACTCAGGTTTGAGCATTGACCCGGTAACCAATGAGGTAAACCGAAATAATTTGTCCACGGCAAGCGGTTCTGTTTCGGCGCAGTGGACCTTGTTTGATGGATTTCAGTCGTGGAACGCATTTCGCCAAAGCCAAGTTCAGGTGGCGCTTGCCGCCGCCCAGCTTGATGACGCGCGCAATGCGGTGGCATTGAACACGGCGTCGCAGTTTTTGGCGGTGCTCCTCGCCGACGAATCACTTCGGATTGCCCAAGACCAGCTCACGACCTCTGAACGCCAAAAAGATCGCAGTCAAAAACTTCTGAATGCCGGTGCGATTGCGCCCAACGAATACCTATCAGTTGAGGCGCAGTGGGCTGTAGATGCGCAGCGTGTAATCGCATCTGAAAACCAACTTCAGTTTGCTCAGTTGGTGCTCAAACAGCTTCTTGGGTTGAGTGGCGACCTGGAATTAGTGCTGCAGCGCCCCGAGAATTTGCCGACCGCACCGAGCGCGGTAATGGCACTCAGCCCTCAATCGATCTACACGGCCTCGGTGGCTAAGCAGCCGGCAGTGCGGGCTGCCGAACACCAGCTCATGGCGAGCCACTACGCGGTCAAGCGAGCGCAGGGCGCGCGCGTACCGACACTTTCGGTTTCAAGCCAATTCTCGACTAGCTATTCAGACCGTGCTCAGAAGTACCTCGGAACCAATCCTCAAATACTCCCTGTCGGATTCTGGTTGGATGGCGTTAATGAGATTCCGGTATACACACTAGTGAATACGCCGTTGTTCGGAGAATTCACCTTTGAAGACCAGCTTCGCGAAAACGTGCGTCAGTTTGTCGGATTAAACCTGTCGGTGCCTTTATTCAATGGGTTCCGAATCGCGAATGCGGTGAAGCGCGCACAGCTTGCTGAAGAAAATGCGGAGCTTCAGGTGATGCAGCAACGCGACACGTACCGCCAGAGCATTGAGCGAGCTCATGCCGACGCAGCTGCCGCGTGGAAGCAGTACGACGCTAGCATGGCTTCGGAGCGCTCCGCAGAACGGGCCTATCAAGATGCACAAATCCGATTTGATCAAGGTGGACTCAATGTCTACGATTTTGTGTCCATAAAAAATAACTACCTGGCTGCGGCGTCAAACCGCGTTCGGGCCTTGTACGACAGTCAATTTAAAAACTACGTGGTAGAGTTCTATCTCAATAATCCCCTTGAACTATGAATAAGAAGCAACGAATTTGGTGGATTGGCGGCGCGGCCGCACTGGCACTAGTCGTCGGAGTCGTCGGCAAAAAGCAAGGCTGGTGGGGACAATCGGACGAAATGGTTTCGGTGGAGCTCACGAAGGTCGAGCCGAGAAGCATTGTTGAAACGGTCAGCGCGTCAGGACGGATTCAACCAGCCGTCGAGGTTAAAATTTCTCCTGAAGTCAGTGGCGAGATCATTGAGTTGGCCGTTGTGGAGGGGCAATCCGTGCGACGGGGGCAACTTCTTGCACGCATTAATCCGGACCTTTACCAGTCTGCCGTTGGTCGTACTGAGGCGCTGGTCAATCAATCAAAATCAGGCCTGATGCAGGCGAAGGCACAGTTGGTCGAGGTGACTGCGGCCTACCAGCGCAACCAAGGATTGTTTAATCAAAACGTCCTTTCAAAGGCAGAGTGGGAAACCGCGCAGCGCGCCTTTCAAGTAGCTGAACTTGCCGTGAAGTCTGCGGAATTCCAGGTAAAGTCCGCTGAGAATTCATTAAAAGAGGCACGGGATAACTTAAAGCGTACCTCGCTCATTGCTCCAATGGACGGAACCGTAACCGGCCTCAACGTCGAGTTGGGCGAACGCGTTGTGGGAACTGCGCAAATGGCAGGCACTGACCTCATGCGGATTTCAGACCTGAGGCGCATGGAAGTCGTCGTGGACGTCAACGAGAACGACATCGTGCGAATTAACGTAGGCGATTCCGCAGACGTTAAGGTCGACGCCTTTTTGGGTCACAAGTTCAAGGCCGTAGTCACAGAAGTTCGCAATGCGGCCAATGTCAATGCAGCCGCGGGTGTCAACCAAGTGACCAATTTTAAGGTGACCCTTGAGGTCGACCCGGCAAGCTACGCTTCACTGGTAAAGGAATACGGCGAGCAGCCCCTTCGCAGCGGAATGACTGCTACGGTTGACGTGCGAACGAAGATTGAAAAAGGAGTTCCGTCAGTGCCCGTTGAGGCGGTGGCATTGCGCAGTGATTCAACCCAGACCGACCCCGTTGAAGTGGTGTTTGTGTGGAACGAGGGCAAGGTTCGCCAGGTCCGAGTCACCACCGGAATCCAAGATGAGGACTACATCCAAGTCGTCACCGGACTAAAAGGCGGCGAAGAAGTCGTACGCGGCCCCTTTGAGGCGGTTTCGCGCAAGCTCGAGGACGGTGACGTCGTGGAGCGCAGCAAAGGGGAGTAATGCCCGCTCTCCTGCTCATTGAGACCTCTTCAAGGCTCTGCAGTGTTGCAGTGGCCCTCGACGGGGTAATTGTGGCGGAACACGAGGAACTCGATCCCAAGGGCTACCGGCACGCCGAGGCCTTGAACCCCATGATTCAAACTGTGCTTTCAGATGCGGGCCTGCGTGTTCGTGATCTGTCGGGAATTGCCGCAGCACAGGGGCCTGGATCGTACACCGGGCTCCGCATCGGTTTGGCCGCGGCAAAGGGCTTAGCCCTGCCGTGGGGCATCCCCTGCTACGGAGTCGATTCACTTGAACTCATCGCCGAAGCAGTTCGGGAGGCGGTTCCGTCAGAATTGCCCATTTGGTCGGCCATGGACGCCCGCCGTAGTGAGGTGTATTCTGCATGGTTCCATCCTGACGGCCAGCGCTCGTCTGCCGACCTCGCGGAGGTAATTGACCCCACCTGGTCCACACGTCCCGCCGGCCTCGCTGGGGGAGACGGAGTCGAGAAAGTACTCGAGCACTGGCCGCAGTTGCACGACAGTGGCGTGCGCTACGCCCGTGCGCGGCATGCCCTTGCGGGAGCTCTAAGGTCATCGGCGGCACAGCACCTCGCCACGTGGGAACCCCGCTACCTCAAAATGTTTGGGCAAGCGCTTTGACCTCGCCATAGCGGGGGCAGCTCATCCAGTGGTCGTTGATTAATCCGGTCGCTTGCATGTGGGCGTACAGGGTGGTGGACCCAATGAATTTGAATCCCTCGGACTTCAATGCCTTGGACAGCTCGTCCGATTCCTTCGTGGTAGCTGGCCATGAACCTTCGCGGGCTCCATCGAGCGGAGTTCCGCCCACAAATTCCCAGAGGTAGTCGGCAAAACCTTTGCCGTGTCGGTCGCGAAATGCGACCAAGGTTTGGGCATTATGCAGGGCGGCGTCGAGCTTGAGCCGGTTCCGAATGACCTGAGGGTTGGCCAAGAAGGCCTCACGTTCGGTGGCGGAAAAGCGCAGCAGAGATTCTGCGTCAAATCCGTGCAGTGCCACGTGAAACGCCTCGCGCTTGTGCAGCACGGTGCGCCAAGAGAGGCCAGACTGAAAGCCTTCGAGCACGAGGTGCTCAAACATCCCATGGTCGGTGGTCACCGGTACGCCCCACTCGCGGTCGTGGTAGGCTTCCATGACGGGGTCGCCAAGGCACCAGGAGCATTTATTCAGGGGATTTGAATGGGTTAGGGCCATTATTGAAATCGTTTGAAGTTGCAGCGACCAAAGTACAGGCGTCCATTCGGCAGAGCTGGGCATAAACGGATGCTTCGCGCTCCATAGGGCCCCATAGGGGCGATGTAGCAATCGGTCGAGGGCCCAGCGTGCCACCAGGGGCAATGAGCCAGTGTTCGGTTTCGGGTCCGGTGAGCTCTGAAAGGGCCAACCACGAGCAGTGCCGCGATGGGGTGCTGCGGGACATTTCAAGACCTTGCCGGATCATCTGTGCAGACCAGTCGATCCATTCTTGCCGTCCGAGCAGGTGGCCAAGGATCAAACCACATTCGGCCCACACGGCTCGTGGATTCGGCAGCACGTCGTCGTCCCATCCGAGCGGAGTGGCAAAAGCAGCCGCGTCAGGCGTTTCCACCGCGTAGCACGCGGTTCCGCCGCGAAAAAATTCGGCGATACTGCGTTCAAACCAGCGCGAGGCCGTCACAATCCACCAAGGATCGAGCAGAACTTGACCACAGCGAATGGCCATGTACACGCTGTACGCCATGTCGTCAAGAAAGGCGGGGCCTGAAGTGCGGCCGTCGGGGTAGTGGACGTGAATGCTGCCGGTGCCAAAAGTTGCTGCGTGCGCCGAAGCGAGGCGCCGAAGGCGTTCGATATCTGAAGGCAAACCGCTCAATTGGGCTCCGTCGGCAAAGGCGGTTACGGCAAGGGCATTCCAGCCCATAATGCACTTGGGGTCTAGCGTAGGCAGGGGGCGGCACAGGCCCGCAGCGCGCAGTGCGGCGAATCCGGATAGGTGGCGCGGATCAGTTCCGCCCGCGGGCCCGAATGCGAGTACCCAGCCCCCTTCGTGTACGCGGCTTTCGCGCTCAAGATGTGTGCGCCAAACCTCAGCGTCGGAACGGCCCAAAGCATCTTCGAGTTCGGCGTCGGTCCAGGTGCTGTGGCGTCCCTCTCCGTCGGGGTGGTCAGCATCCAGAGCTGCAGCAAAGAGCCCATCCGCCCGCAAGAGGTCGCGCTCCAGAAACACTAAGGTTTCCTCTAGGCAGGTCCGGGCCAAATGGCTGTCGACCGCCGCGCATAAGGAGGCAAATTGCGCGCTGTCGTACAGCATTTTTTCAAAGTGCGGAACCACCCACGCTCCATCCGTACTGTAGCGCGCAATTCCGCCCCGAACCACGTCGTAGGTGCCCGAAACAGCGATGGTATTTACCGTCCGACGAACGTGCGCACGGCCTTCAGGCCAATCCTGAAGCAAACTCCAACGCCACACCGCATACCAAGTGCTGGACAAAGGGAACTTGGGAGCGCCGCGAAATCCGCCCCAAAACGCGTCCCACGTGGAGGGGATTTGCAGGCGCACTGACAAACGGTCGAGCGCAACCGAACCTTCCGGATTCCGATGGGCCTCCTGAATGGCCTGATGAATCTCTTCAGCGTAATCTTCGGCGCGCAGCGAATGGGTCTGCTTCAGGGCGTTCAGTTCCACCAAGGCCTGAAGGAACCGCTCTTTGGGCAGGTACGTGCAGGTCCACACCGGGCGCCCGTCGGGCAAGCACACCGCGTTGAGCGGCCAGCCGCCTTGACCCGTCATCGCGAGTGACGCCGCCATGTAGGCATGGTCTAGGTCGGTGCGCTCCTCGCGATCCACTTTAATGCTGGTAAAGTGGGTGTTGAGGTAGCCAGCGACCTCAGAATCTTCAAATACCTCGTGCGCCATCACATGGCACCAATGGCACGTCGAATAACCTATTGAAACCAAAAGCCATTGACCCTTAGCGGCAGCGCTATCAAGCGCTTCGTTGCCCCATTCATTCCAGTGCACGGGCTGGTCGGCGTGCTGCTGAAGGTACAAGCTTGCAGCATGCTTCAATTGATTCATTGTGCGAAGTTAGCCAGACGACCGGGCTGGGATTTATTTTTAACGTCAACGTAACATTACCCGCTTCAAACAACCGGTACCTTTGCCAACTATGGATCCATACTTCTTACTCGTAGTTCTGCTTTTAGCTCTAGCGACGCTCGACCTTGTTGTGGGAGTTGCTAACGATGCGGTGAATTTTTTGAATTCCGCGCTTGGAACTCGGGCGGGTAGCTTTCGTACCATTTTGTTTGTTGCGAGTCTGGGGGTTGTGCTCGGAACCTTGTTTTCAAGCGGAATGATGGAAGTAGCGCGAAAGGGAGTATTTGATCCTTCCTTTTTCAGCTTTCATAGCCTGCTGTTCATTTTTGTCGCAGTAATGCTGACGGACGTCATTTTGCTCGACGTGTACAACTCGTTAGGCATACCCACATCTACTACGGTTTCACTCGTTTTCGAGTTGCTTGGAGCCGGCGCAGCGATAGGATTTTTGACAGCAATTGATCGTGGGTTAAACCCATTTGATTTTGATGCGTACATCAATGTCAGCTCTACGTTTTCAATCATCAACGGCATTTTTTCTTCAGTCGGCGTAGCATTTATTGCCGGATTGGTGGTCCAATGGGTAGCTCGGATGTTCTTCACGTACCAAATGGAGCACACCTTGAAGTATTTCGGTGGAGTCTTTACAGGAATTGCAGCTAGTCTAATCCTTAATTTCTTGGTATTTAAAGGGTTGAAAGGCAGTGTGCTCGTCAATAGTGATTCACTCTCGTGGTTAACGGCCCATCAAAATCTAATATTAGTATTGTTCTTTGTAGTTTTTTCTGCCGGAGCTCAGTGGGCTATTCATCGAGGTAAAAATCCCTTACGATTTGTGGTCTTATTCGGAACGTTTGCGCTATCTATGGCGTTTGCAGGGAATGATTTGGTCAATTTTATTGGCCCCGCGTTGGCAGCATTTCAAGCGTACCAATTGTATGTTGTGAGTGGTGTGGATCCCAGAGAATTGATGATGGGAGCCATGGCCGAAGAGGTAACCACCCCGTTTGTGGTGCTTATTTTGGCTGGCATAGTAATGATAGCTACCCTTTGGCTCAATGCGAAGTCTCGAAAGGTTTCTGAAACTGAGATTAATCTAGCTCGACAAGGTGAGGGCGCTGAGAAGTTTAAGCCCAATATGGCAAGTAGGCTTCTGACTTCTGGTTCTATTGGTATATCAAACCTTGTGGGGGTTGTGGTTCCGAAATCGACACGCCAATGGGCCAATCCTCGATTCACACAGCCTGAGCGTACGGCTGAAGAGTGGAGGCAGCAACCTGCTTTTGATTATGTGCGCGGAAGCGTCAACTTGATGCTCGCATCCACACTCATTGCGTACGCCACCAGTTTGGGTCTTCCATTGAGTACCACGTTTGTCGTATTTATGGTCGGAATGGGTACATCCTTAGCTGACCGTGCATGGGGACAAGAATCGGCTGTATACCGTGTCGCGGGGGTCGTTAATGTGATTGGCAGTTGGCTTCTGACCGCATTAATCGCTTTTGGAGCATCTTTTTTGTTCGCGTGCTTCATATTCTATGGGGAGTTCATTGCTGCGTTAATTCTTACAGTATTTGCAATTGGTCTGATTATCCGTAGCCACATGGGTTTTTCAAAGCAAATGAGAGCAGAAAATCTCATGGAGGATGCTCTTGAAAAATTGGCAGACTCAGATCATCCGATGGACAGTAGTCGGGTACTTATGGGGTCTGATCTCGACCGAACGGCAAACATTATCATCATGGCTGCAGACGCTCTGGCCAACAACCAAAAGCGCACTACAGGACGCCTTCGCAAAGAAGTCAAATTGCTCTTGACGCGCCATGAACAACTTGAGTTGCGCATGATTCGGATAATCAAAGAATTTAAGGGTGAGCGGTCTACGTCGTTTCGAAGCCACTTACTCGCATTTGATTATGTGGGAGATATGACAGAAAGTGCCCGTGCAATGGTCGAAGTGCAGCATGAATACTTGGCCAATTTGCATGCACGTCCCCATGGAGCATTTCTTTTGGCGTACGCCGAAGTGATCACGCTTTTTTCGGCCTATTCAAGTAGGATTGTTCGATCACTTGAGACAGGAACATGTGAGTCTACCAGCGACTTGCTTTCAGCAAAGCGACGGATCATTTCGGATATTCAACGAATTCTAGATCGGGAACTCCAGAGCTACCGTAACGGTGAGATTTCAACCCGTCAGTCGCATCTTGAAACAAAGTTGCTCATGGAACTTCGCGACATCACGGCATTGATGCATCGAGTGAACCAACTGTATGTAGCATAAAAAAGGCGCCTCGAAGGGCGCCTTTTTGCATCTAGCGGGTTGCGCTCTTAGCCGCGCGCCTCTTCGGCGTAGTGCAGGTAAAAGCGCGGAATGGTGCGAATGCCCTGAAAGTAGTTGTCCAAACCGTAGTGCTCGTTGGGCGAGTGGATGGCATCGCTGTCGAGACCAAAGCCCATCAAGATGGATTTGACACCGAGTTCCCGCTCAAAAAGTGCGACGATGGGAATCGATCCGCCATCACGCGTCGGAATCGGCTCGCGTCCGTAGGTTTCGGCCATCGCCTTGTGGGCGGCGCGGTACCCCGCGTGGTCGGTGGGGCACACGTAGGGGTGGCCACCGTGGTGGGGACGAACTTCAACTTTAACACTCGCAGGAGCAATGCTCGTGAAGTGCTTCGTGAACAACTCGGTGATTTCGTCCGGATCTTGGTCCGGAACCAAGCGCATCGAAATTTTCGCGTAGGCCTTTGAAGCGATGACGGTCTTCGCGCCTTCGCCGGTGTAGCCGCCCCAAATTCCGTTCACGTCGAGCGTGGGACGAATGCCTGTGCGTTCAATGGTGGTGTAGCCGGTTTCACCGTGGACGTCGCTGAGGTCGAGGGCTGCTTTGTACTCCTCAAGGCTAAATGGGGCCTTGTTGAGGTCGGAACGCTGCGCGTCACTCAACACTTGAACTTTGTCGTAGAATCCGGGAATGGTGATTTGGTTGTCTTTGTCGTGCAGCGAAGCGATCATCTCGGTAAGGATGTTGATCGGGTTGGCCACGGCTCCGCCGTAAATACCAGAGTGCAGGTCGCGGTTGGGTCCGGTCACTTCAACTTCGATGTACGATAGGCCGCGCAGGCCTACCGAAATGGAGGGAACGCCTGGCGCGATGATTCCGGTGTCTGAAATAAGAATTACGTCGCACGCGAGGCGGTCGTGGTTGCGCTTCACAAACCACTCGAGGTTGTTCGAACCTACTTCTTCTTCGCCCTCAATCATAAACTTCATATTGCAGGGCACGTTGCCCTGGGCAACCATGGCCTCAAAGGCCTTGATGTGCATAAAGAACTGGCCCTTGTCGTCGCAGGCGCCGCGTGCGAAAATGGCTCCGTTGGGGTGAATGGGGGTGGTGCGAATTTCGGGCTCAAAGGCTGGAGTTGTCCACAAATTCAAGGGGTCTGCGGGCTGCACGTCGTAGTGGCCGTACACGAGAACTGTGGGGCGCGAGGGATCGACGAGGTACTCGCCATAGACGACCGGATAACCAGGGGTGGCGCAGACTTCGACGTTCTGAGCCCCGGCTTTGGTCAAAAATCCGGCGACGGCATCGGCCGTGGCAAGCACCGAATCTTTGTAGGCAGGATCTGCCGAAATACTAGGTAGGCGCAAAAGAGTAAAAAGTTCGTCAAGAAAGCGCTGACGGTGCTGGGATACGTACGAATCAATCATAACTCGAAGGTACAATCCACTCGGCCAACCCTTTGTATCTTTCGGATTCAAACCATGCGAAAACTCACTCTGTTCCTCGCCCTTGTTCTCGGATTCACCTCCGGGGCACAGAATATCGTGGTGAATTCGACTGCGCCGCGCAACAGTCCGATGTGGCTGGTTCAGAACGTATTGGTCGGGCCGAATATACCAGTGTGGTCGGGGAGTAATCCAGGTCTCCCACTGGTTCAACCTGCCTCCGTACAGATCGGAAAGTTTGTAAACACAAACACCGCTTTTGGATTGGATAGTGGAATCGTAATGCACACCGACAACGCACTAAATGCGATGCCGGGGGCTTCTCAGTCGTTTTCGGGCGGTCCCGGAACCAGTCCACACCTTATTTCAGTTTTGAATACAATTGGTTCGTCAAACAGTACGTTAAACGACCTGTCTGCAATCCAATTCAGTTTCTATGCTACAGGTGATAGTGTAGAGTTTAAATACATTTTTGCATCCAATGAGTACACGGGATACACCTGTAGTCCGTTTAATGATGTTTTTGGGTTTTTTCTAGTCGGTCCGGGAATCAATGGTGCACCGATATTCAACGCAAATGGTAGTGTTCGAATGGACTCCATCAATTTGGCAACTATTCCTGGAACGACTACGCCGGTAGCGATTAACACGATTAACCAAGGCTTTCCTTCTGGAAGTTATCCCGCATCGAATTGCATCTCGGCAAATCCGAACTACGTTGCTCATTCAATGTACTACAATGCGAATGGGTCATTTAATGCCATCAACTTTAATGGCTTTACAGATGTACTCAAGGCAAAAGCTGGGGTTGTTTGCGGTTATCCGTATACGATCAAGTTGCTCATAGCTGATGTGATGGATGGCTCATTTAACTCAGCCGTGTTCTTGGGAGCACGATCGTTCAAATTGCCCACAATCAATCTAAGTTCGACCACCAACTCAGGTGCCTCGTTTACCGATTCGGTGATGGTTGAAGGCTGCGCCCGGAGCTACCTCCTCTTTCAGCGTGCAGGCGCAACGAGCGATACCCTCACCGCGCAGTTTCAGTATGTCGGAACCGCTGGTGCCGCTGATTTTGCATCTGCGCTCCCTTCGTCGCTCACCCTGTTGCCCGGGCAAACCACCGATACCTTGTGGTTTGAGCCCATTGACGACGGAATCATAGAGGCGCCCGAGTTATTGAGGGTTCGAATGCTCCCCGTATCTTCCAATTGCGCTGTGTATCCGTCAGACTCGTTGGATTTTTGGATTCGCGACCGAGTGCCCCACCAAGCATTGCTCACCCTTGATCAAGGCGATGATACGCTGGCCTGTCCTGGTTCAAGTGCCGTCCTTCGGGCCACCCTGACGGGGGGTGAAGGCGTTCGATGGGGATACTGGGAACATGATTCCACTCAGACAGTGCTCGCCGCGGTAGCGCCGGCCCAAACCACGACGTACCGCTACCTCAGTTGGGACGAGTGCAGCACCTCCCCGCGTACCGACAGCATCACGATTTATGTGGATCCGTACGATTCATTGCGCACCGAATCCGACACGCTCTTTTTGTGTCCAGGCGATGCGGTAACCCTTCAGGCTGTGGCCTCCGGCGGACGCGGAACCCGCAGCATTCAATGGCTCGGCGGCGGCCCGACAGCTAGCAGCTGGACGGTGTCACCCGCGAGCAGCCAGTGGTTCCGCTACAAAGTCACCGACAATTGCTTGATCGAGGCGCGCGACTCTATTTATGCTTGGGTGGTCCCCCAGCCGGTGGCCTCATTTGGCTACCTGCAAGACCCCGGAAATCCCTTGGATGTCGGATTCACCAATTATTCAAGTGATACACTCAATGTGCGGTGGTTCTTCGGCGATGGCGACACCTCAACGCGTGTGCATCCCCGCCACGTATACGGCCGCCCCGGAACCTACTGGGTGGGACTCTCCGTGCGCGACAGCATGGGTTGCTCAGATAGCTTGGCCTACCCGATTGATTTGAAGATGGACCACTACGTCTACATTCCGTCGGCATTCACGCCCAACGGAGACGCGGTCAACGAGCGCTTCAACGTTGTCGCGACCGGAGTCGTGAAGTTCGAATGGGCCGTATTTAACCGATGGGGCCTACAAATTTTTCACAGCGACGAGGATCCCAATGGTTGGAACGGAACCTACGGGGGCGAAAAAGTTCCTGCCGGCCCATACAGCTATAAGGTGTTTATTTGGCTTCCCGACGGATTGGTCGAGGAACGCCGCGGTATGTTTACCGTCTTTCGCTAAGCGCGCCTAGATCCACGGTATCAACCCCAGGGCTAAGGCCAACAGCAATTTATAGATCCACTGCTGCCGCTTGAGCTGTAACCTTTGCGGTTCGCTGCGGTGAGGAATCTGGCGCCGCTCCCACTGCCGGCGCCATTCCAATGCAATCATGGCTAGGGCCAAGGGGAGTCCGCGAAGAAATCCAGGCCAAGAACCAGGATGCAGCGCACCCGCGAGCAAGAGCAGCGGCCCAAAAGCCAATAGGCTGGCAAGAAGCGCTCCGCCCACACCAAAACCCATTCGCTTGTGGGAGTACAAAAACACGACGAGCGCAAAAAGCCAGTAGCATAGGGCAATGGCTAACTCAAGGGTAAGCAGCGAGGTGATGAGTCCTGCAGCATAGAAACTGAATGCTAACTGCATTCCGTACGTGCGGGCTACCGGGCGCTCGAGTAGGGTCTGCCAGGGACGCTCAATCAGGTCGCGTTCTAAGTCGTAAAAACTATTGAAGAGCGAACCTCCTGCCACAATGAGCGCCGTGGTCGCGATCGAGCCCGCTAGGGTGAGCCAGGGCGTAGGTTCGGGTCCGTGCAGCAGTGTCAGAGCCGCGAGCACCTGGGCCACGGTCAAAAACAAAATGTGGGTCCAGCGAACGAGGCTGAGAAATGCCGTAAGGCGAAGCAGAATTTTGGTTCGGCGCCGCATATCCGTTCGCTTAAAAGCGAAGGACGACGTCCATTCGGTGCGGATCGAGTTCCGCCTTAGCGTGCTCTAGGTCGGGAGCGAAGCCCAGAATATACCCACCACCACCTGAGCCACACAGCTTGAGGTAGTAGGCGTTCGTGTCAATTCCCTTCTGCCACAAGTTGTGGTAGTCGTTCGGAATCATCGGGCCGAAATTCTCAAGCACAAGACCGCTCAGCTTCTTCAACTCACGAAGGAGCACGTCGGTTTTTCCGTCCAAAAAGGCCGATACACAGGCGTCGTTGTACTTTTTGAACTGGTCGGTCATTAAGCGGCGAAAACCTTCCTCCTTGAGCTTGTCCATGAAAATTTGCACCATGGGCTGGGTTTCGCCGGGCGACCCGGAGTTCAGTAAGAAAATTCCGCCACGGCCGTCGCTTGGAAGACTGGGCATCGTGACCGTTCCCAGATCCTCAGCAGAGCGCACCAGAAGTGGTAGCTGCAGATAGCAAATGGTAGGGTCCATGCCCGAACTTTTCCCGTGGAAGTAGCACTCCATCTGGGCCATTTCGGCCTTGAGTGCCATGAGCTTCTCTGGTTCGTTGGCTTCGTCGAGTGGCAATGGATTCCGCGCGTACCGGGCGTACAGCGCTGCCACCATGGCTCCGGATGAACCTACACCATATCCTTGCGGAATGCTCGAGTCAAAATAGAGTCCGCGGTCGAGGTCGGCACGAAGCGCGCGCAAGTCCAAGTTCGCTTCTAGGCTGCCTAACGCGTGAAGCTCTTCAAGGTATGCTGTAAAACGGTCCAGCGAAGCGTTGGATTCACGCTGATCAAAACTCGCTTCACCGTCGGGAAGTCGAAGGACTCCCGAGTAGCTGGTATACGGAATCGAAAGCGCCATGGCGTCGCGGATGACACCGTACTCTCCGAAAAGAAGTATTTTGGCGAAGTACTTGGGGCTCAGATTCATTGCTGCAAAGATACCGGTCCTTGGCCTACGCGGTCCACAATTACGCGACCGTCTTTGCACCAAGGTTTCACGTCATCTTCAACAAACTGAAGGGCTTTTTGTTCGAACGCCGCAGGGTAGAGGATGTGTACATTGGCGCCCGCGTCGAGCGTAAAGCTGATGGGTGCCCCAGAATCTCGGCGGAACCCGCGAATAGCCTCAATAATGCGCAGCGTATTTGGACGCATCAAAACATAGCTTGGACTGCTCGACATCATCAATCCGTGCAGGGTCAGGGCCTCGAGCTCAACCAATTCGATGAATGCGTCGAGGTCACCAGCAGCCAAAATTGGCTTTAGAGCTGCTAAATGGTCATGGGCCTGCGCAAAGCGCTGCGTGCGGAACGGGTGTGCCTCCATCAACTGGTGCCCAGCCGTACTACTTACCGCCTTTTGACCCACGTCTACGAGCGCGACTGTATCACAATAGCTGCGGAACACTTCGTGCACCGAGTCAGGGTAGGCCACCCCGAAATCCTGAGACGACCCCTCAACTGAAGGCGTTTCACCCCAAACTACAAGTCCACCGTAGACCGAACGGCATGCACTCCCGGAACCCAATCGCGCCAGCACTGAAGCTTCCTGCATGGGGTTGGCCACTTCATGCCCTAGCTTCTGCGCAAGGTCCACAATGCACAGGGAGAGGGCACTCATTCCTGACGCACTACTGGCAATCCCAGAGGAATGCGGAAACGTGTTGTGGGTCTGCACCCGGAACCCGTAGTCCTTTACCCAAGGGTGCCGTGCGTCAATTCGGTCCACAAACTGCGCCACCTTCGGAACGAAACTCGGCGTATCGATCCCGTCAAGCGCCACAGTGATTCCCGGAGCATCTGTTAATTCAAGCGTGGTCTCCGTCGCACAGGCATTCAGTGTGAAGCTAATCGATGGGTTACTCGGCAACTGCACGCCGTACTTGCCCCAGTACTTAACGAGGGCGATGTTGGACGGGGCGCGGAATGAGGATTTCATCTGATTGGCTCGTTGGCTACTGGCTTTTGGCTGGGATTAGCTCGTTGGTTACTGGCTTTTGGCTGGGATTAGCTCGTTGGTTACTGGCTTTTGGCTGGGATTAGCTCGTTGGTTACTGGCTTTTGGCTGAGATAAGCTCGTTGGCTCGTAGGTTGCTGGTTTCTGGTTACTTGCGTGTTGGCTTTTGGTTGAGATTAGCTCGTTGGCTTTGCATGTTAAGCAAATAGCCAGTAGCTAACAGCTAATAGCCAGTAACTGATTAGGCGCTAACCGCTTCGACTTCGGGAGCAATTTTTTTGATCATGCCCTGCAGGGCCTTGCCGGGTCCAACTTCATAGAAGTTGGTGGCGCCGTCGTGGACCATGGCGAGCACCGATTGGGTCCAGCGGACTGATCCCGTGAGTTGGGCCTTGAGGTTGGCGCGGATGGCTTCGGGGTCGCTAACCGGTGCGGCCACTACGTTTTGGTAGATGGGGCAGCGCGGGGCTTGAATCGAAACGGAATCAAGCGCCTCTGCGAGGCGCGCGCGGGCCGGCTCCATGAGCGGGCTGTGGAATGCGCCTCCGACCGGCAGGATCAGGGCCCGCTTGGCGCCGGCCGCGCTGCATGCAGCGCACGCGGCTTCGACCGCGGCGCGCGCGCCACTGATCACTAATTGGCCCGGAGAATTGTAGTTCGCGGGAACCACCACGCCAGGGGTTGCGGCACAAATCTGCTCGACGTGCTCGTCGCTGAGTCCAAGAATGGCGGCCATCGTCGAGGGCTCGGCGTCGCAGGCATCTTGCATGGCAAGGGCACGCTCGGCAACAAGGCGAAGGCCGTCTTCAAACTTGAGGGCTCCGGCGGCCACAAGGGCTGAAAACTCGCCGAGGGAATGGCCGGCTACCATGTCGGGCTGAAACTCGGTTCCAAGGGAGGCGGCCTTGATGACGCTGTGCACAAAAATGGCGGGCTGCGTCACTTTCGTTTGCGTGAGGTCCTCCATGCTGCCGTGAAACATGAGGTCGGTCAGTCCGAACCCAAGAACCGCATCGGCCTGCTCAAACATGGCGCGGTGCGATTCGAACAAATCCTGCCCCATTCCGGGTGCTTGGGCCCCTTGGCCCGGGAAAACGTAGGCTTTTTTCATGCTAAAAATTTAAAACGGCCGTGTGGGCTAAAAGGTTACTCCCCGTAGTACTCTACGGCGTTGTTTTCAGTTTCGACCACTCGGACGCAGTGCAGCAGGGCACCGAAGTGAGCGACGGGCTCGGCGAGTTGCTTCCAGATTTCGATCGAAAGATTTTCTGTCGACGGAAGAATTCCGAGCATAAACGTCGTGTCGTGATTGAGGTGCTTGTGGTCCAGTGGATCGATCACATACTTCATTATCAGGCTTTTGAGATCGACTAAATTCATGACAAATCCTGTTTGGGGATTGACCTCGCCTTTGACGGTGACCCACACCTCAAAATTGTGTCCGTGCCCGTAGTTCCATGAGCACTTGCCAAAAAGACGCTCGTTCTCTTCAGTGCTGAGCGCATCGTTATACAGGCGGTGAGCCGCACTGAACACCTCTCGGCGTTGAATGTACACCATGGCTTACTTGGCTTTGACCAACTTGGTCTTCAGGGGCTTGCCTGGTGCGGTGCGAAAGGTGACCTGTGCTGCAGTCGCGTCTTTGGTACCTGGAACGGTCACGCGAAGGGCGGACTCACCTTTGGTTCCGAGTACGACTTCATTGCGCTCGGAGTACTTCACTTGAAAGGCGGGGCTCGTCCAGGTTCCGCTCGATTCAACTTGAATGGATTGAATGCTCAGCTGCTGCTGGACGGGTTTGCGCACTGAAATGACAGTTCCTTGGGTGTCGGTTCCGAGACTAAATTTCGGCGAACCGCAGCTGACAATGAGGATGCTGAGTCCGGCGAGGACTCCGATTCGAATGGGGCGAAGTACGTTCATGAGGGCAAAGGTCGCAAATTACCACGAACCGCTGGCGCCGCCGCCACCGAAACTTCCGCCGCCAAAACCACCGAAACTTCCGCCGCCAAAGCCACCACTACCGCGACCGCCCAAACCTCCGCCGACCGGGAATCCCCCCATCGGGCCGTACCACATGCCTCGGTGGCCTCCGCTGCCACCACCTCCGCGCTTCGCGAGCGCGACGAGGATGAGTACGCCAATGGCAATCAATCCAAACGGAAACTTGCGCTCTTTGGTGGATTCGACCGCGACAAACTGACCGGAGAGCATTTGTGCCACTTGGGTTGCCACGGCTTCAATACCGGCAGCGTAGGCTTGCTCGCGAAAGGCGGGCTTAAGTACGTTTTCGATGAGCAGGTGGCTCTCAAGGTCGGTTACCGTGGCCTCAAGACCGCGCCCAACTTGGATCGCCATCTTTCGATCTTCAAGTGCAATGAGCACGAGCATACCATTGTCCGTTTCGGCTTGGCCGATCCCCCAGGCTTCTCCTGTTTGTGCGGCCACGAAATTGAGGTCATCATTTACGCGATCGACAAAGAGTACGGCAATTTGTGTCGAGGTCGAATCGTTGATGGCTTTCAGCACCGCTTCGATACGGGCCTCTTCGGCAGCATCAAGTACCGGGGCAGTATTGCGCCAAACTACGAGCCCCTCCGAAGTACTGGGTTTCTCCCAGGGTTGGGCCTTGAGGCTAAAGGCTGCGAGTGCAAAAAGTAGAAGCAGTCTCATCCTCTAGAAACGTCGTTACTCAGTTCATCACGGTCGCTGCGGCCTTGGTGCGGAAAATGTTCGGCCAGCGCCCGACCTGCCTCGGCGATTCCAAGTTCAAGGGCTTCGATCCAACGGCCTTCTTTGAGTTCAGGCACCATGTGGTCCCGAATTCCCTCCCAAAAGGACTGACCAACCTTAGCGTGTATACCCGCGTCGCCTACCACCGCGAACTTGTGGCTTTCAAGAGCAATAAAAAAAAGAATCCCGTTGCGCTCCGCGGTCCGGTGCATCCCAAGTTTATGAAACTGCTTTTGAGCGTCCCGTAGCGGATTACCCGAACAGGTATCGTTGAGATGCACCCGTACTTCGCCTGAAGTCACGAGTTCTGCAGCCTCAATGGCGGCGATAATTCGCTGCTCCTGTTGGGATTCGACCTTCATTATTCGAAGCTCACTTCTGGGGCATCCTGGGCCTCAGCTTCGGCTTCAAAGTAGCCGCGGGCATCAAATCCGCCTACCGCAGCGATCAGTGATGTAGGAATGCGTTTCACCGAAGAATTATAGGTCCGAACTTGCTCGTTAAAGCGGTCGCGCTCGACATTGATGCGGTTTTCAGTTCCTTCAAGCTGCGACTGTAGAGCTAAGAAGTTTTGATTGGCTTTGAGGTCAGGGTAACGCTCCACAGAAACGAGTAGGCGACTAAGGGCCCCCTTGAGTTCACCTTGAGCTTTTTGGAATTCTGCTACTTTTTCTGGTGTAAGGTTGTCTGCGCTGATTTGAACAGATGTGGCTTTCGAGCGTGCCTCAATGACATCAGTTAACGTTGACTGTTCAAAGTCAGCATAGCCTTTTACCGTCGACACCAAATTGGGAATGAGGTCTGCGCGACGTTGGTAGGCAGACTGCACATTAGCCCATTGGCTTTCGGTGCTCTCACTGAGCCCGACAAGTCGGTTGTATGCTCCAATACCCCACAGAAGAATGAGGACAAAGCCGCCGAGGACTGAAAGAAGAATGATCGTAGAACGGTTCATGGTAAAGTTTTAATCGTTTTTGCCAATTGGTCGAGTTCGGCTTTCACGTTCTGCAAACGCCGTACCAAGTCCTCGGTATTTAAACTGTCTTCGGGAGCATGCTTGAGTTTTTGGCGAGCCCCCTCCAAAGTGAATCCCTTTTCTTTGACCAAAAAGTGAATTTTTCGAAGCAGTTCCATGTCTTTTAAACTGTACTTCCGTGCGCCGGATTCTGATTTTTTCGGCTGTAACTCGGGAAACTCTTTTTCCCAAAACCTCAATGCCGACGTATTGAGCTCAAATAGGGCGGCAGCTTCGCCGATGCTGTAGTAGCGCTTGGTGAATTCTGTCGGAATCATTAGTCGAACGATTGGTTGTTGGCAGCGGCTTGTGCGAGCAGTTTATTGTACTCAGAAGGGGTCAAGTCGTTGAAAAAGAAGTTGATGGGATTCACACGACGCCCTCGATAGATGACTTCGTAGTGCAGATGCGGCCCGGTGGATTTGCCGGTATTCCCGATGTAGCCAATGAGGTCACCGCGCTTGACCCGTTGACCTTGGCGACGAACGACCCGGCTCATGTGTGCATAGAGCGTGTGGTATCCGTAGCCGTGGCTAATGGTCAGGTGCTTACCATATCCCCGTCCACCGTAAAGTTCGTTCGAAGCGATGACGCCGTCTGCTGTTGCATAGATCGGTGTGCCCTGTTTGGCTGAGAAGTCAACACCTTGGTGCAGTTTGCTGACCTTGAAGATGGGATCGATGCGGTAGCCAAATCCCGATGAAAAGCGAATGCTCGGTTGGACTTTGACGGGTCGAATGGCGGGTAGGGCCTTGAGGATTTCACCCTTGCGTTGGGCGAGGTCCGCAACCTCATCAAGGCTTGCTGAATGGACGGCGAGGCGTTTTTTGAGATCGTCCACTTTGCGAAGACTCCGTTCAAGTAGGGTCTCGTTCGAAAGTCCGCGAATTTTCTCGTAGCGGTCGGCATCCAGAGGGAGTCCGCCTTGACGCACCCAGGACGCGGGGGGCTCTGATTCCAAAATAACGCGGTAGACCTCGTTGTCGCGACGCTCCAGTTCTGCAGCTACTGCGCCGAGTTCTTGGATCTGCTCCTCGAGTTCGCGGTAGGTTTCTTCAGAGATTTCAAGTTGGCGCTTCAGGGCTTTTTCTTCAGGAGAATCGACAAAGTACTGGATTCCGAAAAAGAAAATTAGCCCCATGAGCATCGATCCGAGTAGAAACAAAGAGGTATCCCTAAGCAAGTGCTTCCAAGTGCGCTCGACCTTGTGGTAGGCGAGGGTCAATGGGTCGTAGATGTACTTAGCGCGGCGCATACTTTTGTATCCTTCAAAAGTAGGCAAAACCACCCGCATGAATCCGACTGAACTCCGCCAAGCATATTTAGACTTTTTTGCGTCCAAGGGCCACGTGATTGTGCCGTCGGCTCCGCTGGTGATTAAAGACGACCCTACCCTGATGTTTACCAACGCGGGAATGAATCCGTTTAAAGACGTGTTCATTGGCGTCAAGCCGGTCGAGCATGCGCGGATTGCCGACAGCCAAAAGTGCTTGCGCGTAAGTGGTAAGCACAACGACCTTGAAGAGGTAGGTATTGACACCTACCACCACACCCTTTTTGAAATGCTGGGAAACTGGTCGTTTGGTGACTACTTCAAGCAAGAGGCTATTGACTGGGCTTGGGAGTTTCTAACGCAAGTCTGCAAACTTGAAAAAGACCGTCTTTATGTGACCGTGTTTGGTGGTGACCAAGGTGACGGTTTGGAATCCGATGAAGAGGCTAAAGGCATGTGGTTAAAGCACATCGCCCCCGACCGAATCTTGTACGGAAGCAAAAAGGACAATTTCTGGGAGATGGGGGATACCGGTCCATGTGGACCCTGTTCCGAAATTCACGTAGATCTGCGCGGCGCAGCAGAGCGGGCTGCCATAGATGGGGCGATTCTAGTCAACAACGACGACCCCCAGGTGATTGAGATTTGGAACCTCGTATTCATGCAGTTCGAGCGCAAGGCCAATGGGTCGCTAGTGGAGCTTCCTGCCCAGCACGTGGATACGGGTATGGGCTTTGAGCGCCTTGCCCGCGCCGTGGTGGGGGCTTCGTCCAACTACGATACCGAGGTGTTCAAGCCTTACTTGCGTCGCCTTGAGGCGTTGAGCGGCCTGAGCTACGGTTCCAACGAGCGCACAGACATTGCCATGCGCGTGGCTTCGGACCACATCCGTGCAGTGGCCTTTGCCATTGCCGACGGCCAAATGCCTGCCTCGAACGGAGCCGGCTACGTCATTCGCCGCATTCTACGCCGCGCGATTCGCTACGGATACTCCACACTCGGATTCCGCGAGCCATTTATGGCGGAATTGGTGGATGTGATGGTCCACACCATGGGTTCTGCATATCCTGAACTGCCGGCGCGCGCCGACTTTATTCGCCAAGTAATTCGCGAAGAAGAGCTTGCGTTCTTGCGTACCCTCGAATCGGGTCTCAAGCGCCTTGATATTGCTCTGGCCGATTCGGACGTGCTGTCCGGTGAGCGCGCCTTTGAACTCTACGATACGTTCGGATTCCCACTTGACTTGACGTCGCTCATTTGCCGCGAGCAGGGCAAAAGTGTCGACGAAAAGGGTTTTGCCCTCGCGATGGAGGCCCAAAAGACCCGTTCGCGCCAAGCTTCTGCCCAAAAAGTGGGTGACTGGACGATTTGTTTTGAGGGTCCTGCCGACCGATTTGTCGGATACGATCAGTTAGAGGCCACGGGACAGCTTTTGCGCTACCGCAGCGTCGAAACGGCCAAGGGCCCTGTCGTTCAAGCCTGCTTTGAGCCCACGCCGTTCTACCCCGAGGGGGGAGGTCAAGTCGGCGATCAGGGTTGGGTTGAATTTGGTGGTGAGCGCATTGAGGTGCTCGCAACCACCAAAGAAACAGGGATGATTTTGCATACGTTGGCATCAGCTCCGGCAGAGTGGACTTCTGAAGTTCGCCTGGTCGTTGACGTGGAGCGCCGCTCGTCTTCGGCCCAAAACCACAGTGCGACGCACTTGCTGCACCACGCGCTTCGTGCGGTACTCGGAACCCACGTGGAGCAGCGCGGTTCACTGGTTTCGCCCGAGACCTTGCGCTTTGACTTTAGCCATTTTCAAAAAGTTTCGCCCGAAGAAATGGAGGCTATTGAAGGCCACGTTGCGGCCGCAATTCGCGCCAACCAGCCCCTAGTCGAGCGCCGCTCAGTTCCCATTGAAGAGGCCAAAGCCCTCGGGGCGATGGCCTTGTTTGGCGAGAAGTACGGTGACGCCGTGCGCGTCATTCAGTTCGGCGAATCCATTGAGCTATGTGGCGGAACCCACGTGGCCGCAACGGGCGTGCTATCGCCCTTTGTGCTCGTTTCTGAATCGAGTGTGGCCGCTGGAATTCGCCGTATCGAAGCGCTATCAGGGGCGTCCGCAGAGGCCTACCTCAAAGCGATTCGCCGCCAATGGCTCGATGTTATCGATGAAGCCAAGAACGCTAACCCAGTTGGGGTCATACAAGAGCTTCGGACCCAAGTAGCCGAAATCAAGAAGAAGTTCGATGGAATTCAGCGCGCACAAGCCGCCGACGCTCAAGGTGATTTGATTCACGAAGCGGTCGCGCATGCCGGACTCCGGTGGATTGCAGCGCAGCTTCCGCTTGGAGCCGCTGCCGCAAAAGATCTCGTGTTTGCACTGACCCAAGAGCACCCTGACCTCGTCGTGCTCATTGCCATTGAAGAGGACGGCAAAGCGCAAGCCCACCTCGGTGCTGGAACTCAAGCCCTCAGCCATGTGCACGCCGGCAATTGGGTCCGCGAGCTGGGAAGCCACATTCAAGGCGGTGGTGGCGGCCAAGCTTTTTACGCATCAGCAGGTGGGAAAAACCCGGCTGGAATTCCGAACTTAATCCTCGCATTTACTGAGAAATGGAAAAATTTGTCCTAAAAATCACCACGGCCTTGGCGGTACTTGCCGTAGCCGTTCCGATGCGTGCCCAAGTGTACTACACCGATAGCGATGTCCGCGACCGCACGGTTTCGATTGCCCCATTCATTCAGGCCAATACGGTGTTTCGCCGCGCTGCGGCTGAGGTGGTGGGTGAGCAACCTGAGGTCACCGACGTATTTCGCGGTGGGTTTGGCGGAGCCTATGGCCTCTCAGTCAATGCCCACGTGAAGCCGTTTCGACTCGGATTCGATGCGGCACAAAGTAATTTCAGCTACCGTCAAGGGGTGGACCGCGACAACCTCTTGCGCACCAAGAGTCACTACCTCATGCTCCGTGGACGCATAGGTTTTGCCACTCAAATGAACGACGAGACGACATTGGAAGTATGGGTTCCTTTGGCCTATCGTATGCTGCAATCAGTGGAGCGAGATGGAGCCTCTGGTAATGTTTCGGAAAGTATGACTTCGGCCGGCATCGAGATAGGATCGTCGATCAAGCTGAGCGAACATTGGGGTTGGTTTGGCTTAGTGGGCCTCGACAATGCCTTTGGTGAATTCGAAGCGACCCCCACTACAGCCTATCGGGAATACCCATTGTGGGTAACCTTGTCGACCGGAGTGCGCTACGCACTCTGATCAAGTACTGCGACTGCTTTTTCGAGCGCCATTCCGCGCGAGCCTTTGACCCAGATGTGATCGGCAAGGGGTGGATTCGATGCCCAAAGTGCGCACAGTTCCTGGGTTGAGTTAAGAGAGACAAACGCGTGTTGGGTAGCCGCAAACAGCGGCCCCACCAATATTGCGTGCTTAATTCCGAGATTGATCATCACGTCAACCATGTGCTGGTGCGCTTCGGCCGCATAGTCTCCCAATTCAAAGAGGTCGCCGGCTACATAGAGGGTGCGGTCGGGGTTGAGTCGCGGAGCGGCGTTGCGCACACTTGCTTCCATGCTGCTTGGGTTGGCATTGTATGCATCCATAAACACTCGGTATGCGCCCACATTGCGCCATTCGCCGCGGTTGTTTTGAGGCACATAAGCTTCTATTCCACGGGCTATCTCGGAATCACTTAAGCCAAAGTGAGAACCCAATGCTACCGCAGCACTCAATGCGCGGTCTTGAAAGTCTCCGATGAGGTGGCTCTGGGCAGTGATTCCGCGCCATGTGACGGCCATTCTACCGTGATCATCGGAGTGGAATACGTCCTCGGAACCAAACACTATTCGGGGTTCATGGCTTTCAGCTAGTTGCCGGGGGTCGCCACAGTACACAAGCGACAAACCTTTTGATGAGGTGAGGTGGCGGTAGAGTTCGGACTTTCCACGCACCACGCCTTCGGGTCCACCAAATCCTTCAAGGTGAGCCAATCCAAAATTGGTGACATATCCGATATTGGGTTCTGCGATAGAAGCCAATTCCGCAATTTCACCTTGGTGGTTCGCACCCATTTCAATCACCGCAACTTCGTGTTCGGGTTGGAGCTGAAGGAGCGTGAGGGGCACTCCGATGTGGTTATTTAAGTTGCCATACGTGGCGAGCACGTTGAATCGTTGTCCAAGTACGTGAGCAAACAACTCTTTGGCAGTCGTTTTTCCGTTACTTCCAGTCAAACCGACCACGGTTTTACCCCAGGCTTTACGGTGCGTCTGGGCAAGTTCCTGAAGGGCCTTAAGAGTGTCTGGAACGAGTACTACCCGGGGATCACTTGGATTGAGCCCGTCCACCCATTCGTCAACAACCACAGCGGACGCGCCGAGCTCAAGAGCCTTCGGCGCGAATAAGTTTCCATTGAAGTTGGCACCACGTAGCGCAAAAAAAATCTGCCCCGAAGCCAGAGAACGGCTGTCGGAGCAGACTCCTACGCGCGCATCGAAGCGCGCATAAAGTTGGTCCATGGTTCTATGGACGGTAGCGGACGAACTTGTCTTGCTTGGGCTTCGGTGAAGACTTCGTGCGCTTGCTGTCTTCGTTTTGGAAGCCTACACGGTCCATTGCACAACGGAATCCGATGTAGTCCGTGGCTTGATCTTGCTCAAGGAAGCGGCGGTTGCCTGGAGAAAGCCAGTACGCGCGGTCGCGCCACGATCCACCTTTGAAAACGCGCGTGGTGTTTCCAATGAGCGTTGATTCCCCATAGACGTACATCTGGTTGCCCATTTCTTCTTCGCCTCCGTTGCCGTAGTTCAATGATGATTCTACGTCACCATCCATAAAGTCGCGGTAGTCTGACTTCTGGTAGTTGCGACGCTTGAGGTTTTCTTCGACGGTTACAGAACGCTGTGGCAGTTGACCAGGCAAGCGAGTAAGAACGCTGTCTCCCGACTCTCGAACGTCGTACTGGGGCTCAGTCAGAACGGCAAGTTCACCGAGACCTTCATAGTTATCGTCAAATGTCTTGAATTCGTTTCCGCGGAACGGACGGTGATCGTCCATGTCTTGGGCTGAAAGGGGACGGTAGACGTCAAGTACCCACTCTGCTACGTTGCCGGCCATATCGTACAAACCAAAGTCATTGGGAGGGTAGAACTTCACCTGCATAGTAATGTTGGCTTGGTCGTTGAGGTAGCCCCCAACACCCATGTTGTCGCCTGATCCAAGCTTATAGTTGGCTAGCATGTCACCTTGAACTTTCTTGTCGCGATTGCGGATGGATGAACCGTTCCAGGTGTACTTATTGCGGTCAATTTGGCGGTTGTATACACGCTGACCAATTTCAGCATATGCTGCGTACTCCCACTCTGCTTCCGTTGGAAGGCGGTACTTAGGAAGCAGGATTCCATCTTCAATCCGCGCCGGACGTCCTTCTTTTCCGTAAACCTGTGCTGGGCTAAGATCTTTGAGACCACGGCGGTTTTGCTGCGTGTATTCGCCCTGCTTGTAGAGGTATACTTCGCTGTTGAAATTTTGATCGTCTGCTTGTGTGTTCATCACATTCAAGATGCCTTTGTCGATGAGGATTTGCTCATTGACGCGGTCAGTACGCCACTGGCAGTAGCGCATGGCCTGCTCCCAATTCACGCCAACAACAGGGTAAAAATTGTAGGCTGGGTGACGCAGGTAGTTCTCGACATACATGTCATTCAAGCCAAGTTTGTCGCGCCATACCAATGTATCGGGCAGTGCAGACTGGTAGATCTGGGGATAGTAGTCGTAGTCGTATACGCGGCGAAGCCAGTAGAGGTATTCGCGGTAGTCGGCATTGGTGACTTCGTTTTCATCAAGGTAAAATGAAGCCACGGTGACGCGGCGTGGTTGGTTGTTCCAATCCTTGATCACATCCTCTTCAACGCGACCCATGATGAAGGAACCACCCTCTACGAATACGAGGCCCGGACCTGTTTCTTGCCCCTTGTACTTGAGGTTGATTTGAAATCCGCCGTTTTTGCGGTCATTGAGCGCCATGCCCGTCGTGTTAGAAGCCGTTTTGGCACAGCTCGTAGCCAAAAGGATCAGCGCGCCAAAGGCGATCGAAGTAGATAAAAGTGAACGCTTCATAGTGAGAAGGTTAGAATTTTGGACACTTAACCTCGCTGTATCGCGTACGGCGGCTACGGCAAGGGAACTGATACGAAAGTGAGACTTCATGGGCACCACCTAACGCGTTGCCCAATGCAGAAATTGTGTAGTCGTAGGAGTAACCGAACTTCCATGGAACATCATTGGGCGCAATTCCGATGATGGCAATAAGCGCATCGGGGTTGGTGCTTACGACACCCAAAGCCTGACGGTACCCGAGGCCACCAGTGAGTACACCACGGTTGAACGACATGCCCAAAGTCATATGGTGCGCTCCGCCTTGAGTTTGGTAGACCACGTTCGGAATCAGAAGGTTGTCGAGCTCATTGTAGAGGCGCTTGCGGCCCAGAGGAATGGTTGCCCCCGCTTGTGCGGTCACCTTAATGGGTAGCGTTGAAGTACTCAAGAATGCCTCATTTGGTTGGGTCACGTGATGTGCTGAAGCACCGACGTAAAAGTTCTCTGTAAATCCGAGCATTCCAAAGCTCAGATCAAACTGCTGAACAGTGGTTTCGTCAGGACGAATCTCATTGGTCGGCTTGACAAACCCAAAGAATGGGTCGATCATGTCAGGAAAGGTTAAGTTGTTCCAATTGAGCGATCGCTGGCGAAATGTTGCCTGAGCGCCAAAAAGGAGCATAAAGTCGCGATTGACCTTGAGGTGGTAGGAGTAAATTCCCGAAGCTTCCGTCAACGAAAGGTCTCCATTGGCCGCTTCGTCCTGCATTAAGAGGATGCCAATTCCGCCGTTCAAGCCGTCGACATACTGGTCGTACGAAGCCGAAAACGTCTGGTAAACCCCTAGTGAGGGGTACTGATTTCGGTAGTTGGTTGTTACGCGAGGACATTGCTTAACCCCTGCAAATGCGGGGTTTAAGTACAGGGGATTCGCATAATACTGCGTAAAATGAGGGTCTTGCGCTTGGGCGGACCAAACGTGTGTCAACAATAGAGCGACCGCAATCAGGCGTCGTAGGGCCATGGAATAAGGCATCATTTGAAGCCACAATTATACGATTTTCCGAGCGTTTGTAAACGATATGTCAGAAAACCGCGTTGGACTTTACGAACTTTGAACGCAGAATGCATCGTTTTCGTACCGCAATACTCGGATTTTTCTACCTGGCGTCAGTGGCGTTTTCGGGTCTAATGGCGCAGCCTTGGCCCACAGAATCGGTACTCAAACAAGGTATCTGGGCCGAAATTCGGGTTGTTGAGGACGGAGTGTACCGTTTAAAAGGCTCCGAAATACAGCAGCTTGGATTAGGTACGATTCCCTTTGCCTCGAATTCGGTCGGAATTTGGGGGCGCAACGCGGGAGTGCAATCCGAAGTGAATGCGAGCCAAGGTGAAGCACGTGACCTGAGCGCATTGCCGATTCGTATCGAGGACGGGGGAGATGGTATGATCCACGCCGATGATGCCGTGTATTTTTTGGGTCAAGCTCCGCACATTTGGAACTACGACCCCAGCATGCTTCGATGGAATCGTACGACGCACCCGTATTCGGACCAGCAGATTTATTTTGTAACGGTGACTGAAGGCGGAACTTCGATTCCGTCCTATACGCCCTCAGTTACCGCCCCAATCTCCACAGAACGGTATACCCATTTAGCATGGCATGAGCTCGACCTAGTGAACCTCGTGGGGAGTGGACGAATGTGGATGGGTGAGGTGTTTGACTACACGCTTTCACGTGATGTGGATCTGGGCTTAAGCCGTCTCGACGCTCAGTCTACTGCCCGATTTGCACTTTCTGCAGCAGGACGGACGACAGCATTCGGTCCCAAGCTCGAACTTCGAACGGGCCAAGGATTTGTCGGCGCGCTTAGTTTTCAAAGCGTATCAGGAGTAAGTGGGGACACCTATGCACGGTGGATGAGCCAATCATGGAACCAAGTAGGTAGCGCCACCCCTTGGGGCATGGTGAGCCTGACCTTGGAACGCAGTGCGAACCCTGCTGCATCTGCATGGCTCGACGCGGTGTCGGTGCATGCCGACGCCCCAATGTCGTACCAAGGAGGGTTGCGAAGCTATCGATTTGAACCCAGTACCACGGGAAGATCGCTGCCCGTACCTCCAGCGGGGACTCTCGTTTGGCGAACAGGCACTCAGAACCAGGCCCTTGAGGCTTCAGAAGTGCCCAATGGGGTTCAGCCGTTGCTCGAGCCCGGCGTGGGGCACACTCTATGGTACTTCACTCCTGGATCTGCATTGACGCCTCAATTGGGAGCGCTCGTCCCGAACCAAAACCTGCATGGGTTAACGGCATTAGACTATGTAATCTACAGCCCAGCTGAATTCATGCCGGCTGCTGAGCGGCTCGCGGAGAAGCACCGCAACGATGGCCTAAGGGTCGAGGTTGTCGACGTAGCGAACGTATACCGAGAGTTTTCAGGTGGGGTACAAGACATTATGGGACTTCGAAACTTGCTACGGATGCTTTGGACCCGTGGATCAGATTCCGCAAGCTTGAAGTATGTACTACTGTTTGGAGACGCTTCGTACGACTACAAAGGCAAGCTCAACCCCAACCAGAATTGGGTTCCGGCCTACCAATCGCCATCGAGCATGGCCATTAAAACATCATTTGTGTCTGATGACTTTTTCGGGTTTCTAGATGACGGCGAGGGTGGATTCTTGGGGCTTATGGACCTTGATTTGGGGATTGGTAGGATACCCGTGAATTCGTTAACCGAGGCAGAGGCGGTGGTTCAAAAGCTTCTTCGCTATGCGGATCCCAGCGAATCATTGGGTCCATGGCGCCAAAAGTTAGATTTTGTGTCAGATGACGTGGATGTAGACTGGGAACAGATTCTTACCCTGATTTCGGACCGAATCGCATCGCGAGTCGACAGCGTGTATCCCCAATTCAATGTCAACAAGTTGTATGCGGATGCCTATGTTCAGGTTTCGAGCGCAGGCAATCAAACGTATCCGAAACTTCGAGAGGACCTGCTCCGTTCCGTCCAAGAAGGAAACTTGATCACCACCTACATGGGTCATGGGGGCGAAGTGAACTGGGCAAGCGAGGATATTTTGCAGCTTGAAGATTGCAAATCGTTTACCAACGGAGCCAAGCTCCCTCTTTTTATCACTGTGACGTGCGAGTTTTCGCGCTACGATGACCCATTGCGCACCTCAGCGGGAGAGCACCTCATCACCAATCCGTGGGGCGGAGCCGTGGCCATGCTGACCACGACGCGCGCGGTATTTGTAGGCGGAGCCACGCTGCTAACTGATTCCATTTTTAACAAAGTGCTCGAGCGTGAGCAAGGCCATTTTAAAACTTTTGGTCAGATCATTCAAAGCGCTAAGAATTCCGTGCAGACTGGAGATAAGCTTCGCTTTACCCTACTGGGTGATCCCGCAATGCGCCTCAACGGCCCCGAGCAACTCATTTCGTTCGACTCAATTGACGTGTTTCGACCTGCAACCTTGACGTGGCAGTCCACAGATAGCCTGCGCGCTTTGGATTTGGTGCGTGTCAGAGGGCGGATTACTAGTGAAGCAGGTGAAATCGACACGAGCTTTAGCGGTAGCGTGCGAATCCAGTTATTTGACAAGAGTCAAATCAAGCCTATGCTAGACAACGACAACGTGGGCTACCAAACCTCCTACTCGTTTCGCAACCAGCGCGCCTACCAGGGGACTGTAGATGTAACCTCAGGTCATTTTTCTGCGGAATGGCGGATGCCATTGGATCTAGTCCTTGATTGGGGACAAGGTAAGCTCTCGGCCTATGCGGCTACCGAACAGACGGATGCTGCGGGTGCAACAGGCAACCTGTTTCTCGGAGATTTAGCTCCTGATGCGCCGCTCGATGCTGCGGGGCCCATCGTTCGTGTCTACATGGACGACACCAATTTTGCCACAGGTGGAATCACTGGACCCGATCCGCTTGGACTGGTGCGTTTGATGGACCCCAATGGAATCAATGCCCTTGGGACGGGTATTGGTCACGACCTTGTTGGATATCTAGATGAGGACTGGAGCAGCCCGCTGGTGATGAACGAACGCTACCAAGCAGACCCCAACACCTACCAAAGGGGAACCGCAACTTGGCCGTTTCAAGGTTTGTCAGATGGTCCGCACCTATTTACCGTTCGGGCTTGGGATACGTACAATAATCCGAGCCAGTCGAGCGTTGATTTCATCGTGGTTTCGCGCACACAACTTCAATTGGGAGCCGTTCGGCTCTTTCCCAATCCGAGTCCCGGGACGGTGCACTGGCAGGTCGAGCACAATGCTTCTGGCGACAGCTTGGCCGCCTATTGGTCCGTGAGCGACGGATCGGGTCGTGTTGTCTGGGCACAGCAATGGTCTGGATGGGCCAATTCGTCGGTCCTCACGGCACCAGATTGGTTCGGGACAGACCCTAGCGGGCGCCCCCTTCCCAATGGATGGTATACCGCCCATGTAGTGGTAGTGCGACCGAGTGATGGTCAAGTAGTCCGCGAAGTCGAGCGATTAATCCTTTTGCGGCCCTAGAGCGCGCATATATTTGTCTTTTGTTATGAAAAATTCCGTTTTAGTAGGCATCAGCCTGGTCACCTTGAGTGGTATTCCTGCCGCAGCGCAGACATTCTACGACCGACTTGAAGAACTCAATGTGGTAACGACTGCAATGCCCATGCTCAATATCGGTCCCGACGCACGGTCGGGAGGCATGGCCAACGCAGGGGTGGGACTGAGTCCGGACGCGAACGCCATCTTTTGGAACCCAGCGAAATTGGCCTTCGTGGGCAAGGGTACGACCTATGGAGGCTTGTCGTATACTCCGTGGCTGCGTCGCTTGGTTCCGGATGTGGAATTGATGTTTGCCAATGTGGCCGCTGGCGTCGGCGAGCGAGGCGGAATCGGTGCCAGCCTTCGCTATTTTTCACTCGGCGAGATCACCTTTCGCAACGAGCAAGGGGAGGAGCAAGGCACCTACCGGCCCTATGAGATGTCCTTAGATGTCGCCTACGCGCTTCAGCTTTCTGATCATTTCTCAGGCGGAGTATCTCTGCGTTATGCCCTTTCAGACTTGGCTCAAGGCCAAGTCGTCGGTGGTCAGCTGACCAAGGTGGGACAAACGGTAGCTACGGACGTGAGTGTATTCTACCAAGGTGACGAGTTTAGCATGCCCGATGGGCAGCGCGGCCAGTGGGTAGGTGGGCTGACCCTATCTAACATCGGAGCCAAGATCAAATACAGTGAAAGTGGTGAGGCGGACTTCATCCCCACCAACTTTCGCGCTGGCGGCGGTTTCAATTGGAAGCTTGATAAATACAACCGCGTCAGTTTTTTGATGGATGTGAACAAACTCCTCGTTCCGACCCAACCAATTCGGGATTTGTTGGATACCAACAACAACGGGGATCGCACCGAAATCATTGCGGGCAAAGATGACAACGTAGGCGCCATTGCCGGAATCATTCAGTCGTGGGACCCCTCTGCAAAGCCAGATGGGTTTAAGGAGTTGATGCGTGAATTCATGGTGAATGTCGGGGCCGAATACTGGTACAACGATCAGTTTGCGGTGCGTGCGGGATACCAACACGAAGACGTCACTAAGGGTAACCGCCGCTTCTTTACCATGGGGTTTGGAATTCGGTACAACCTCATTGGATTGGATTTTGCCTATCTCTTTCCGGCGGATCAGACCGTGCGTTCACCGCTTGAGAACACCATTCGCTTCAGTGCCTTGGTGGATTTGAACCAAATAATGAAGTAAGGGGTTAGTGTAGAAAATACGGATTCGATTTACGCATTCGGAACCTACTTTTGCACCGCGCATTCAGGCGCTGATTCACTATGGCAAAAAAGAAGCTCACCAAAGAGGTCTACCTCAAGTGGTACGAAGACATGCTCTTCTGGCGCAAGTTTGAGGACATGACCTCAGCACTGTACATTCAGCAGAAAATCCGCGGGTTCCTTCACTTGTACAATGGGCAAGAGGCCGTTCTAGCCGGGTCGCTGCTTGCTATGGAGCAGGGTGACAAGATGATTACCGCATACCGCAACCACGTGCAGCCAATCGGTTTGGGTGTGGATCCCCGCAAAATCATGGCTGAGCTACTCGGCAAAGTGACTGGCACGTCGCGCGGTAAGGGCGGTTCGATGCACATGTTTTCTAAGGAGCACAATTTTTTTGGCGGTCACGGAATTGTGGGCGGTCAAATTCCGCTCGGAGCGGGCATGGCGTTCGCCGACAAGTACTTGAATAAATCACATGTAACTCTTTGCTACATGGGCGATGGTGCCGTACGTCAAGGTTCGCTGCATGAAACGTTTAACATGGCAATGCTTTGGAAGCTCCCCGTCGTTTTTATTGTAGAGAACAACGGTTACGCGATGGGAACTTCGGTAGAACGAACGGCCAACCACACCGACATCTATAAGTTGGGACTGGGCTACGAAATGCCTTGTGCACCCGTAGAAGGAATGGATCCTGCGGTCGTGTATGACGCGGTCTACGAAGCCGTAGAGCGTGCGCGTCGTGGTGAAGGCCCAAGCTTCCTCGAAATTCGCACCTACCGCTACAAGGGCCACTCAATGTCTGATGCCCAGCACTACCGTACGAAAGACGAGGTTGCGGACTACCAAAAAATAGACCCCATTCTCACTGCGAAGGACGTGCTTGTTAAAAAGAAGTGGGCCACGGATTCAGAGATCGAAGCCATTGACGCCCGCGTCAAAGAACTTGTGGCAGAATGCGTTCAGTTTGCCGAGGAATCTCCGTACCCCTCTGCCGAAGAACTTTGGCAGCACGTGTATGTCGACCAAGATTATCCGTTTATTACCGAATAAATTATGGCCTTAGTTATTACGATGCCGCGCTTGAGTGACACGATGACCGAAGGTGTCGTCGCGAAGTGGCATGCCAAATTGGGCGACACTATTTCTGAGGGCATGCTCCTCGCCGAAATCGAAACAGACAAGGCGACCATGGACTTCGAGGCCTTCCCTGGCCAAGAAGGGGTGCTGTTGCACATCGGAGTTCACGAAGGCCAAACGGCCCCGGTTGATGCCATCTTGGCAATCTTGGGCGCTGCCGGTGAAGATGTTTCGGAGCTGCTTTCGGGCGGAACCGCTGCGGCGGCCACCTCCGCCGCTGAACCTGCGCCCGTGAACGAAACGGCGCCAATCGCTGTGGCTCCAGTGGCCGTTGAAGCTGTAGCTGCGGCACCAGCGCCGGCACCCGTTGTGGTTGCTTCAACTGATGGCCGCGTAAAAGCTTCACCGCTGGCCCGCTCACTTGCTAGTGAATTAGGCGTCAACCTTGGTGGAGTCCAAGGAAGTGGCGACGGAGGTCGCATCACTAAGCGTGATGTGGAACTTGCTGCGGCTTCTCCTGCAACGGCGCCTGGCGCCGGTGCAGCACAGGCAGCTGTGAATTACCCGAGCTCTGGACATACCGACACTCCGGTTTCGCAGATGCGCAAGACGATCGCCAAGCGTTTGGCTGAGTCCAAGTTTACAGCACCCCACTTTTACCTTACCGTTGCCGTGGACATGTCTGCGGCATCTGCGGCTCGGACAGAAATCAATTCCGCAGGTGATGTAAAAATTTCATTCAACGACCTTGTGGTTAAGTCGGTAGCTAAGGCGCTTAAGAAACATCCGGCGGTTAATTCCGCGTGGATGGGTGACTTTGTGCGCACCAACTACGACGTCCATATTGGCGTGGCGGTGGCGGTGGAAGACGGCCTATTGGTTCCAGTAGTTCGCCATGCTGATGCCAAAGGCCTCGCTGAAATTTCGTCAGAAGTTCGCTCGTTCGCCCAAAAAGCAAAAGACAAGAAACTCCAGCCTAGTGATTGGGCGGGCAACACATTTACCATTTCGAATTTGGGAATGTTTGGCATCGAGGAATTCACTGCCATCATCAACCCGCCTGACGCGGCCATTTTGGCGGTTGGCGGAATTCAAGATGTCCCGGTGGTCAAGAACGGTGCAGTCGTTCCAGGACAGGTGATGAAAATGACCTTGAGTTGCGACCACCGAGTAATCGATGGTGCAACGGGAGCGGCTTTTTTGAATACCGTAAAGGGCTTCCTCGAGCGGCCGTTGTCGCTGATACTCTAAGCACGAAAGGGGCGGCGCTGCCGCCCTTTTTTAGCCGCCATTGATAAAGTTAGAATGAATCTAAATACGCTCACAAAGCCCAACCTACTTTGTACCTTGGACCAATGAACTTGTCCGAACTCGGTGTGGGCCAAAAAGCCCTGATTTTACAGGCCCCTGTTGAGCTGCCGGTCAAGTTGTTTGAAATGGGTTGCCTTCCGGGTGAAGAAGTGGAGCTGGTCTTTGCCGCTCCCTTTCGCGACCCCTTGTGCTTTCGCGTTCAAGGCACATTGGTGAGCATGCGCCGCGAACTTGCAGAATTGATACCTATTACCGAGCCCCATGTCGGCTAAGCGTGCGCTTAGGGTAGCCCTCGTGGGCCGGCCGAACACGGGGAAGTCTTCGCTGTTCAATCGCCTAACGGGCCTTAATCAAAAGGTCGGCAACTACCCTGGGGTGACGATGGAGAAGCACGTGGGTCTCGCTAAAATTGGGGCTGGCGCTTTAGCTGAGGTCGTTGATTTGCCGGGGGTATACAGTCTTCATCCATCTTCGGATGACGAACGGGTAGTGATGCATGCCCTTACCACCAATACCGATGCCGAGCGTTCCGATGTCGTTGTGGGCCTCGCTGACGGTACCAATCTCAAGACGTGCCTCTTTGTATTCACGCAAGTTCTCGACCTCGGATTTCCAGCGGTGCTTGCCGTCACAATGGTCGATGAAATGGAACGACGCGGAGCCCAGCTCGACATTACTGCACTTGAATCTGCGCTCGGTGTTCGGGTTATCCCCGTCAATAGTCGAACAGGTATGGGATTCGACCAACTTCAAGAGGCCATCCTCGCGGCAAAGCCCAGCACCCAGGGCCCGTTCTTTCAGCCAGCTGGCGCCCACTTGCCCTGGCTTCAGAAAAAGCAAGAATGCATTGGGGCGGGCTTGACGTACCGTGCATGGCTCGATGGATTAAGCGATCCAGACTTCGCCGAAAGTGTCCGTGCTTCAGGTAGAAGTCCAGAGCGCGCCCGAGCGGACGAAGCCATTCAGCGCTACCGGTGGGTCAATCAATGGCTCCGAAAGGTGTACCATTACGACCCAGTGCGCGACCGTCGTGCAGCGGCACGTTTTGACCGCATCGTCGTACACCCTGTTTGGGGAAGTGCATTTCTGTTTGGAGTGCTCTTTGTGCTCTTTCAAGCGCTGTTTTATGGGGCATCAGTCCCCATGGATGCGATCGATGGTGGAATCGCCAATTTGGCCGCGTGGCTTCACGGGGTGCTCCCTAGCGGATTCCTCAATCACTTTGTAACGAGTGGCCTCCTTCCGGGCATCGCCGGAGTCTTGATCTTTTTGCCTCAGATTGCCCTGCTGTTTTTCTCAATTGCACTCCTTGAAGAAACGGGCTATATGGCTCGTGTCGTCTTTATCATGGACCGCTTTATGCGACCCTTTGGCCTAAGTGGTAAGTCAGTGGTTCCCTTGGTGAGCGGCACTGCTTGTGCCATTCCGGCAGTAATGAGTACCCGAAACATGGAATCAGCTCGTGAACGTTGGCTGGCCATTGCGGTAACACCATTAATGACCTGTTCAGCGCGACTACCTGTGTATGCGCTCATCATTGGTCTCGTCGTCCCCAACACGCCGTGGCTTGGAATCAGCCTGCAAGGACTGACGCTTTTCGGACTCTATGCGCTGGGTTTTGCAGCAGCCCTTGTGGGATCGGCGTTGCTGAACCGCTTGGTTCCGCAGCAAAAAGCGGCACACTTTCTCATGGAAATGCCGCCGTACCGCATGCCCATTGCCCGCAATGTGGCCACTGCGGTCTGGACTCGCTCGCGGTCCTTTGTAGTTGAGGCTGGTAAAATCATTGTATCCATAAGTATCGTGCTCTGGTTTTTGGCAAATAGTGGCCCCAAGGGGCTTCCGAACTTCAGCGCCAGCTATGAGCCCATGCCCATTGAAGAAAGCTACTTGGGTAGTATAGGGCGCGGGATTCAGCCCGTCCTTGCGCCTCTTGGGTACGACTGGAAGATTTCGGTGGCCATTGCCTCGTCATTCGTGGCCCGTGAAGTCTTTGTCGGAACCATGGCTACATTATATAGTGTAGACGGTGACGAAATTGCGCCAGTTCGTGCTCGAATGGCAGACGAAATAAATCCCGAGACCGGCAAGCCCTACTTCAATTTGGCGGTAGGGATTTCGCTTTTAGTCTTTTACGCGTTTGCACTTCAGTGCATGAGTACCCTTGCTGTGGTCGTGCGTGAAACCCGAAGTTGGCGCTTTGCACTTATTCAGTTCACGGCGTACGCCGCAGTGGCCTATGTGGCTGCATGGATCGCCTTTCGCCTGATTTCGTACCTTACATTATAATATGACTGCAATTCTGCTTTGGACGGCATTTTGGTGGAGCGTGACCGCACTAGTAATGCGGATCATTCCACAGCCGGATTGTTCCCATACTTGTGGGTGTTCACCCACACAAGCTGTATGAAGCGATTTCTGATAACCGGAGCCTCTCGTGGTATTGGCCGAGAAACCGCATTGAGTTTGCTTGAAATGGGTCATGAGGTGCATGCAACCTCTCGGACTCATTGTGAATTGATCGGATGCACAACCTATACTTTGGACTATACTGTGCCGGAATCTCGAGCCCAGTTCAGTTCAAAGCTTAACGGTCTTTTGTTCGACGGAGTGATTCTGAATGCGGGCGCATTAGTGAATCGGCCATTCCGCGAACTCTCCCCCTCAGATTTTGATTTAATGGCAGCTGCCAATTGGTCGGGTCATGCGCTTTTGGTACAAGCGTTGCTTCCCAATCTCGCGCCCGGAGCACATGTTGTATTCATTAGTAGCATGGGGGGATACCAGGGGGCATCTAAGTATCCAGGTCTATTAGCCTATGCTACGAGCAAAATGGCAATGGCTGGACTTGCAGAAAGTATGCAGTCTGAACTCGGTCCAGAGGGTTTCTCTTTCAATGCTTTGTGCCTTGGGGCCGTCCAAACAGAGATGTTGGCAGAGGCTTTTCCCGGATATGAGGCTCCAGTGGACCCTCAAACGATGGGTTCGTCAATAGCTCATTTTGCCGTGAACGGTCATAAAACCCAGGCTGGGCAAGTGATTGCGTGGGCAAAATCAAACCCATAGAAAATTTTTCTCGCTGCATTTCAGCGAGTTGATGGATTTTAGCAAAAAAATTTTGCAGGGGGTATTGCAGGAATAAAAAGTCGTTCTACATTTGCAACCCCAAACGGAAACAACGGCGCACCGATAAGGACGCCGGGCTCTGAGGGGGAGACGGAAGCAAAGCTTCAACGTTCTTTAACATATTGTGAAATCGAAAGATTGTTCAACCCGAATAGATTCCCTTTGAGGAGTACTTGAGAGCCATAAGTCAAACAATTCTACAACGGAGAGTTTGATCCTGGCTCAGGATGAACGCTAGCGGCAGGCCTAACACATGCAAGTCGAGGGGTAGAGTTTCTTC
>JACCDM011450055.1_pt1 | contig 75445 bp, 57 predicted proteins | sample 7445851 | NCBI WGS metagenome assembly JACCDM01 (sample SAMN15323438, study PRJNA562643) | freshwater metagenome | isolation source: river surface water | place: USA:Blue River Watershed | collected 2017-08-16
CTTTGAGTAAAAAACAAATATTGGAAGAATGTATTTACTTCGCGGATATAAGTCCGTTAAATATTTTCATATGTAAGTTATTATTAAATCCGAATGATGAATATAAGTTAAACTTTCAGCTTGGAGATAGTCTAAAGATGAAATGGGATGAGGCGCCTAATGGATTTGATGCTGTTATTGGAAATCCACCCTATCAAAAAAATTACAATAACTTAAATGGTAGAGTTGGTGGAAGTAGTCTATGGTCAGAATTTTTAAACTATTATATTGGCTTTACAAAAAAATATTTATTGTTTATAACTCCTTGTTCGTGGATGACTGGTGGTTCTAATAAGCAAAGTGGAAATATATTAAATGGTGTTTTTAAAGAAAATACTCTTTTATATTTAGATATAGAAAACTGTGGTAAAGATTTTAAAGTAGCTTCTACATTTTCATATTATCTTATTCAAAAAAATAAAACTGATAGAGATATTACTTGTGTTTGTATGTATAAAAAGAAAATATATAAGTCAATAATAAAACAACAAATGTTTAGAAATTTATCAGCAATCCCTAAGTTATTATGCAACGAGTCTATAAGTATAATAAATAAGGTTGAAAATAAATGTTCTAATAAATTTAACTTCGTTAGGAAAAGAGATTTAGATTCTTCAGCGAAAACTAAATTATTTGAACCTAATGGGAAATATATAGTAAAGCACAAAGTTGTAGAATTGAAGTATACTAATTATTTTCAAGAAAATGTTATGAATATTCATAAAGTTGTAATTAGCATGCCTGGATATATTAAACCTTCATATGATTATGAGTCTGGTGTTACGGATGCAACGTTATATCATATTGTAGATAACGAAAAATCTGCCAAATATATTATAGAAATATTGAATTCTAATTTATATCAGTTTATTATAAATAGTTATAGAGAACTCACTGGATTGAATAATCATAAAAATATTAATAGATTATGTCTGCCGTTAAATGTAGAAATTGAAAATTTATATTCTTACTTTAATTTAAATGAAGAAGAAATATATATGATTAACAACTTTTGATTATTCTGTCGACACATTAAAAAAATAACATACAGATATAACAAAGTAATCATACTTTATTAAAATAAATTCAACCATGAGTTGTATGATTTGAAATTTCATCATTTTTCATATTTAAACGGATTTGTTTACGCCATTCGGTATAATTCTTTTTTTGACGTTCTGAAGTTATCTGTGATCGTAAAAATAGATTTTCTGTAAATATGTAATTCGCCTGTTTGACAAGTAATTTATAACTATAATTATCAGATTGTATATATCGAAATTTCATTACAATTTTATTGAGACCGGACATCTTATTCATATTAGTTTTATTTATAAGTAATTATGACTTTAATACTTAAAATATTTCTAACGACAACATATAAATAAACATAATCATATTTAAATAATTTAAATTTACAAGAGTTAAAGAAATATTCTAAAGACAAGAAAATACACTGTAATAAAAAATATAGAACTAAGAATAATTCAATTAATCATAAAGTAGAAAATAAAAATTTCTAATAAACTAAAAGCCTTGGCTAATATACAAAAACAGTAATTATCCACCACCCATAGTCTTTTTTTTAACTTTATCTGCCTTTAGAAATAATTAACACAATAAGTTCTCAATATCGCAGTATCGCAGTTAAAATTGATTTAAATATAACACTATAATATATATAACGATATTACAGCTTTAGCGTCGACAATATGGACAACTTTGACAAAAAATCTAGTAAAAATGTTGACGACAAACCTACAGCTGCGGATTTAATCACAATTCTAGATTCTATCTTAGTTAAAGAAAAATCTCTAATTAGTCATCATATCGACTCATTTAATCAATTTGTAGATAGTGGGATTAAATCTATTATGACTGAGACATTCAGAATTGTTGTCGAATATAATAATCAGAGAGAGGCAACTCCCGAAGATAAATCAATTGAAAAATATATCATGGAAGCAAAGATTTTAGATGTAAAGATAACAAATCCGACAACTGTCAGCTTTGATACTCAAAAACAAGAGGTATTATACCCATGCGAAGCTCATCGAAAAGATTTAACATATTCAAGTTCTATGTATGTAGATGTTGAAGTCATATGTAAAGCTTTTAAAAAAGATGGTACTTTTATGGAGAAGTCAGAACATTTAAAGAATCATAGAATTGGTTCAATCCCAGTAATGGTCGGAAGTCATTTATGTAATACGGCAAATTTATCTAGAGACTCTTTACTACATTTAAAAGAAGATCCTACCGATTTAGGCGGATACTTTATTATTAAGAGTAATGAATGGATTATTGATAATATTGAGAGTATGACTTACAATCTACCTCGAGAATTTAAGAATGTTGGTTTCAAGAACGAGTTAGCTCGTAGTGATATTATTTCTAAACCAGGAGATAATTTTGAAAACTCGTCTAATATCGTATGTAAATTTCTAAATAATGGCAACATTCAGTTTGAAATTACTAATAACAGATTTAAAAATATTATGATTCCGTTCTTTGTATTGTTTCGAGCATTTGGTGTTTGCGATGACAAAAGTATTGTAGATCATATTGTTTACGGATTAGAAGTTCATGACAAAGTTAACGATCCTATTTTAAATAAAATGATTACAATCTTAGAAAAATCATTTAACTCAAAATATGCATCTCTACCAGAAGCTTATATGGCTCATACTCAAACAGAAACGTTGGAGTTAATTGGTGGATTTATTAATGATTATTATCTGACAGATAGTACTGTTAAGAATAAACAAAGTATGAATACTCGTAAATATAATGTGTCAAATGTATTAACTATTTTAGATAAAGATATCCTACCGCATATTGGATTAACTTCTGACGACAGATACAATAAAGTAAGATTCTTAGGTCATCTGATTTACAGATTACTTTTAGTACATTTAGAAGTAATCCCATCAACTGATCGTGATTCGTATAAAAATAAACGAGTAAATCCTGCCGGAGTTTCATATGCTAAAGTATTTAAAACAAATTTTAACTTTGCAATTGTACAACCTGTTAGAAGACAGTTTACTAAAGATCTAAAGACAACATCTTTCTCAAATCTAAATCTAGCACACTCTTTTGAGACTGCTATTTATGGTCATGAGTTTGAAAGAGCTTTAGTACATGCGATTATTATTGGAGATAAAACAATTTCTATCAATAGAAAAAATGTTCAAAATCGTCTTTCTTCTCAACAGTTACATAGAAAGAATCAAATTAATGTTATTAGTGCCTTAAGAAATATTAATACTACTAACACTTCTTCAGCTAAACAGAGTGAAAGAGCTAATGAAATGCGTCGTGTACATTCATCAACTATTGGTTATGTTTGCTGCGTACAATCTGCGGATACCGGTGAAAAAGTTGGTATGCAAAAACAGATGGCAATTTCAACAAGAATCTCTTTAGGTTCGTCGAGTGAAAAATTAAAAGAAATTGTAAGAGAAGATGAGTTATTATATCCTCTAAATGAGAAGTTAACTAATATTATGATTTATGCTAAAAAGCTAACAAAGGTATTCGTAAATGGATACTGGATTGGTTGTACGGGAGATCACTCTCTTTTCGCCGAAAAGTATAGAAATATGCGTCGAGAAGGTAAAATTCATTATATGACAACTATTACAATGGATGTTAGAACTAATGAAATCTATATGTGGGTTGATATCGGACGCATTGTTCGACCACTAATTATTGTTTATAAAAGCGAAGAAAAAGGTCAGTATATTAAGTTGACAAAAACTCATATTAATAAGCTACATGCTGGTATGATTAATTATAATACTTTATTAGATGAACAAATTATTGAGTTCATTTCGCCAGAAGAACAACAAAACTGTTTAATTTCTAAAGACTTAGAAACATTAGAACAATATAAATTTGACGAAACAAGACAGTTCACTCATTTAGATATCGCACAAGCTATCATTGGCATTCCGGGACTTACAAGTCCGTTCACGAATCACAATCAACCAGCTCGCGGTATCTTTCAGACTAATCAAGTCAAACAAACATGTGGTATCCCGTGTATGAATTTTCCATACAAAACATATAAAGAAATGTATTTACAAATTTATAATCAGAAACCACTAGTTAAAACAATTGCTAACAAATATATTCAGCCCATTGGTATGAATGCAGTTGTCGCGATTCAAATTTATGCAGGATACAATCAAGACGACTCCCTTATGATGAATCAAGGAGCTATTGACAGAGGACTATTCACAACTCATCATTTCACATTCGAAAAAACAGAATTAGATAAAAATGAAGAGTTCGTAAATCCAGATCCTGCGAAAACTACAGATATTAAAGCTTATTCTAACTACGACAAATTAGTAAACGGTGTTGTAGCCGTAGGCACTCGTATTGAAAAAGGGGATATCGTAATTGGTAAAGTCTGTAAGTTAAATAAATCAGATCAATATGGTAGCTACACATATTATGATAAAAGTATCATTTATAAATATGAAGAACCATCTTACGTATGGGACGTCATCAAGGGAAGAAATGAAGATGACTCAGTTTTCTGCAAGGTTGTCTTTAGAAGTGTGAGACAGGTAGAAATCGGAAATAAGTTCTGTATGCCTGACACTAATGAAGTTCTGACTGACAGTGGTTGGAAAACATTCAAACAATTAACTATGAAAGACAAAATTTGTTCTCTCGTAGATAATGAATATATCGAGTATGTAGAACCTATTGGTATTTATCATTTCGAACATGATGGAGAAATGGTTTCTATTCAAGCTCAATCAGTTGCTTCTACAACTACATTAAATCATAAATTATATGTGCAAAAAAGAAATAAGAAGAATTATGAATTGTGCGAAGCTAAAGATGTTTATGAAAAAAGAATTAAATTTAAAAAGAATGGAATTAAATTAGGTGATGATATTAAAAATATTAAACTCGGGTTGAATGAATATGATATGGATGCCTATATACAATTATTATCTATGTTTATCGCAGATGGCCATTTACATAGAAAAGATATCGTATTAACATTTATTAAACCAAGAAAAATTAAACTAATGTTAGAAGTATGTGAGAAATTAAATTTAGATGTAAAAACATATATTTCTAATACCGACCCTGATGTTAGTAGTGATTTCGATAATAAAATAAAAAACCATGTAATTAAAAATGTAGATATTTATGATTCATTAGTATCTTTAAATGTAGGAGCTTTAAATAAGTTTTTACCTGATTTTGTATGGAGTCTTAACCAAAGACAATCAAGACTATTATTAGAAACATTAGTTCATTACGATGGTCATACTAAAGACAATAAAACAAAATCTTGTTGTTATTATACATCTAGTAATAAATTAGCAGACGATATTACCAGATTAGCCCTACATTCTGGATGGTCTGGCCATAAAGGAATTCATAATGATAAAAATTCTGAATATTACTTTAGTGAAAAATGTAAAGGATTAAGAAATTCTGTATCATATACAGTAAGTATTAATAAATCAAAAAACACACCAATTATTAATAATGGCGTAAAGTATAAAAATAATATTAAGACTACTCCGACAATAGGTATTATTAATTATAAAGGTATTGTTTCATGTGTAGAAGTGCCTAGCCATGTATTTTATGTCAGAGAGAATAATAAATGTCATTGGACCGGAAATAGCAGTCGCAGCGGTCAGAAAGGCACAACAGGCATGATTATGAGAGATTCAGACTTCCCATTTACAAAGTACGGCATGAAGCCAGATATTATATTCAATCCTCACTCTCTACCGTCCCGAATGACAATGGGAGTTATCTTAGAGGGTTTGGCAGCTAAGACAAATGCTTACAAAGGTACTATTACCGATGCTACTATTTTTAACAAGGTAGACATTGATGATATTGCTGGAGAATTAAAGAAATTAGGTTTCAATGCAAATGGGACTGAAAGATTATATAATGGTATCACCGGTAATTATATGGATGTTGAAATTTTCATTGCGCCTATTTACTATCAGTGTTTACAAAAGTTTACCATTGATACAGTGTATGCACACAGAGAAACACCCACCGATGCTTTGACTAGGCAGCCTCTGGACGGCAAGAGTGCATCAGGAGGCAGCAGATTAGGAGAAATGGAGTGTTCTACACTTTCTACGTCAGCATTAAAGACACTCAATGAAAAGACAACCGATCATTCAGATCTATATTATATTTACGTGTGTAAGAATTGTAATAAGAGAGCTATTGTAAATGAAGAGAAAAAAATATATAAATGCGTTCGTTGTAAAGATGACAGCGATATTGTAAGAATTAAGTCGACTTGGTCTTGTAAGACTTTATGGGACGAAATTGAAAGTTGTAATATTGGACTTAAGTTTCATGTGAAAGAGTCTGCATTTAGCAAACAATTGTAATTAGATAGTTTATTTTCTAACGACTATACTATTTTTTTTAATTAAACTTTTATCATAATAAATGATATAAAAAATAACACCCTTAACAATGAGTAAAGTAATTTTAAAGAATGTTAATATTAATGATATTATCAGTACAAATGAAGATTTTTTGACAATAAAAGAATTGTTAAATATCATTAAATATGATTTAGATAAATTATATATCGATAGATTCTGGTTTAATATTAAAGACGATAAATGGATTTATTTAGATAATGAGTTAATTTTATGGCTTGAATATAAAGAAATTAATAAAGGAAAAGAAGCAATAATTAAATTATTAAAAAAATATAACATAGAAAATGAAGAATATAAATTATTATCCAATCATGAATTTGATATTAATAATTTTTGCTCCCATCAATCAGAGAAGCAAAATAAGAATGAAGAAAAACGCGGTGCTCACAATAAACAATATATTACAGTATCTCCAGATTGTTTTAAAGAATTATGTATGCATATCGGAACAAATAAGTCGAAAGAAATTAAAAAATATTATATTGAATTAGAAAAGGTGTTTAAATTTTATTTAGAATATCAAAATGAATACAGAAGATTAGAACTAGAGACTAAAGATAAAGAATTAGAAAATAAACAAAAAGAATTGGAAGAAACTAAAGATAAAGTTATGGATATGGAAAGAGATTTTCAACACAAAGAATTAGAATTTGATGAATTCATTTATATTGCTACTAATGAATCATATCATAAACAAAATGTATATAAAATTGGAAAATCTAGTAAACTTAATAAGAGAGAAAAATGTTTCAATACATTCTTTATTAATGGACAAAAGGTGTATTATATTTATATATTTCAATGTCATAATTCTCGTGTTTTAGAACAGTTATTATTTACTTGTTTAAGTAATTATAAATATAATAAAGTCAATGAATTATTTAATATTGAGCTTTCTAAATTATATAAAATGATTTTTAATATCGGATGTAAATATAATTCAATAATTAATTTTTCAAATAAAGAACTATTTGATTCTAATATTGATAAAATTTTATTAAATGAAATACCATCAAGTCAGATTTATCCAATTAATTATAAAAATTCTAAATTAGATGAATATAACGAATTTTTATTAAAACAATATGTAAACAATAAAAATATTTCAAATATAATTCTTAAGGATTTTAAAGATTTTGATTTTGAAGATCATATTTTAATAAATAACAAAGCTTTATCATTTGATCCAAAAACTAAATATTATTATTTTACATATTATAATAAAATGATATACGTATGTACGAATTGTGGATCTTTTAAAAAAGATAAACGTTCATTTGAACAACATATTAGAAAACGCAATAAATGTATGACAATACAATTAAATTTAAATAGTATGGAAGATATTGAAAACGGACTTGAAAAACAAAATATTAAATTATATTCTTGTGAAAAATGTCCAGAAACTGTATTTAAAACTTATGACCATTATAAAAGACATTTATCAGAGAATTGTAAGAATTAAGTCGACTTGGTCTTGTAAGACTTTATGGGACGAAATTGAAAGCTGTAATATCGGGCTTAAATTTCACGTGGAAGAGTCTGCATTTAGCAAGCAGTTGTAAACATAGTTAATAACAAGTAATATAATTTCTAACGACTAATAATTATAGTTGTATAGACAATATAAAATTGATTTTTTTAGTATTTAGAAAATATAGTATTGTGTTTAACTACTAGTACTAAGATAAAGAATTTAATCATGTTTGCACTATTGAAAGATTATATGTTTGATTTATTTCTTGGCAATATTTATAAAAGTATTAATGAGTTTAAATTAAAGATGACCAGTATAGAATTAATGCTTACAAATATTTACAAAATTACAGAAGATTTAGATTTTATAACGTATGATTTAGTAAAAAAAATGATTTGCTAGAAGAAGAAAACATATTATTAAAAGATAAAATAATTGGTCTAGAAACTTATTTTAAATCAAATCAAAATGTTGACGGTTTAAAACGGCGAAAAAATGTAAAATATCATCCATATAATTTAAGAAAAAGTTATTAAATGTTCATAATATATCATTGAAAAGTAAATAGTTCATTTTTTTTTAAATTAGAAGATGAATTTATAATATATATAAAAATGTGTATAATTTGTGATTCGTCGAAAGATAATCAACTAAATTGTAAATATACAAAAAAAACAAGAAATTGAAAACCCTGTAATTACAAAATGTTGTAAAACAAAGTTTGAATTTGAAAGTATCACTATATATATTTTATCTAAATCAAATCCATTATGCCCTATTTGCAGATCTGTAATTTCTAAAGACAAATTGGTAAGAATTAGTAATGGTGATGAAGATGATGAAACAAAAGAAGAAGAAGTAGAAAAAGAATGGCATTATGAAGACCATACAAAAATTGATAATATTGTAAAAATTATCGGAGATTTAGATGACGATGCAAGAATTATAATATTTAGTGAATTTGATAACTCAATGAATGCAATTAATTCTAGTAAATATTTTACGTGTAAAATTAAAGAAATTAAAGGTTCTGTCACCCATATAGATAATATTGTAAAATGGTTTCAAACTACAAATCCTAATGTTGCAAAAGAAAAAAAAATATTATTTATGAATAGTAAGTATGCCGGTGCTGGTTTGAATTTAGAATCTGGTACTGATGTATTTATTTATCATCGAATGAATTCAGATTTGACAAATCAAATTATTGGTAGATGTCAACGTCCTGGGAGAGTAGGAGTGCTTAATGTTTATAACTTTACCGACGAATAGACATTAACTTGATGTAGACGTTAAAGCTCTATACCCTGATGAAAGTATAGTTTCCATTTCTGAAACTTTATTAGATTTAACCGATACAAATCCTTCTGGGGTTGAGTATATAATTTTTTTTATATTGAGATTATCTATATTATTTTCTATAAAGTTATGACACTTTTTACATGGTTTGCTCTGGCCTAATTTTTTTATTTTCGATGATAGTCGTAAGATAATTAATACTTTCTTTCTGTCCTTAACGTATTGCTTAATCTTTTTACTATAGTATGAGTTTATACAATTAACTTCGCTGTGGCATGTGAATGGATATTTAGTGCCGAAAAAATATTCGTTATGTCCATATGAAATTAGATTACTATCTTGATCTAATAACAAACTCACATGAAATTTATCTGAATTGCAGCATTCTACATCCCTTACAATTCTATCGTAAACGTTTTCGGCCATGTGTATATTTTCTAACTGCAATAAATGTTTGATATTATCTATCCCTATAATCATGATTATTAAGATTAAAAGTTAATATAGATTGAGATAGTTATATTGTTAATAAAAATTATATAAAATCAATTTTTACAAAAACAATATAGACAATCTTAATATACACATCAATTATGTTATTAGTTATAATTGTATCTATATCGATATTTATTGTAGTATTTACTTCATTTATTAAAATTATTTTAGACATATATATAAAATATCAAATTACAGTATTATTAGATTTAGCAATATTATTCAAACATATATGTATTGCCCATTTAGACTCCACAAGAGCAGCACATGTTTTTTCTAACGACGAAAGAAATCATATCTTGCACGAGATTACTAAGTCTACAAACAAATTTAGAAAGAGTCTTATAATAAATTCAATAACTGATTTGTCTTTAGAAAATTATATTGACGATATTACGGAATTATTTAAAGTATGTGACAATATGAACTATATTACAATTCAAACTACTGCACATGAACTAGAATATATCGCATGGATTTTAATATCTAGAAGAGTATCTTTATTTAATCAAATAAAGGTAGTTAATAATACATTTTCATATCTAAAAAAATAGTTGAAAATCACTATTCTAAATTAAGTCCTATAGGCAAAGCATCAAGTATCCAACAGCAGCACTAACAAAGCAAAGCAAAATGGAAATTAACTTGATCGACGAAGAGATGGAGAACTTGATCGACGAAGAGATGGAGAACTTGATCGATGATGCGATTGATCACGCTGAAGAGATGGCGATGGAGAGTGCGAAACAATTCGATGTGACTAGCGAACACATTGGAAAAGTTATCGAAGACTCGGAGCGTTCGATGAAGAGGGTGAAGACAGACATCGGGTTGTCTCTCATCTTCGTATCGAAGGAAGCGATTGATCATATGAAGTATGTTCAAAATCTTCGCGAGTTTCTGAAGATGGAAGCTTCTCGTATGGTTGAGGAGATCCTGGAGAAGCGGAAGAAGGAAGGCTCGGCGACCCGCGGGAAGAAACGTTCGCGCCGGAACTAAAAAGTTTGTATTCGATTCGGTCGGGTATTTCTTTTTTTGCTTTTATTTTTTATAAAATGTTAAATATAATATATATATTACTATACAAAATGGTTGAAGGATATTGTATGAAGTGTAAAGCTAAAAGCGACATGAAAGATACTCAAGAAGTTGTTATGAAAAATGGGCGAAAGGCTCTTAAAGGTAAATGCGTGAAGCCTTCGTGTGGTACCTCTATGTTTAAAATTATGGCAGGTCCGTCTGCTAAAGGAGTTAAAAGCACAACTAGTAAGAAAAGTAAGAAGGGAAAATCTGGTGCCGGAAAAAAAAGTAAAAAAAGTGCTAGTAAGAAGAGTAAAAAAAGTGCTAGTAAAAAGAGTAAGAAGAGTAAGAAAAGTATGAAATAATTATAGTTTATTTGAATTAAAGTTTATTTGAATTGAATACTCTTTTTTTTTATTTTTTTTAGTATATAGAAATATGAATAGCAATGTATTAGAAATTTTAAACAATCAATCCGGAATCAATCCTAAACTTTGGGGACCTTCTTTTTGGAAGACTCTGTATTTTACTGGATTAAACTATCCGGTAAAATTCGATAAAGAAAATAAATGCCACTTATTATTGAGAAAACAATATAAAATATTTTATTGCTCTTTACAATATATTCTACCATGTGTATTTTGTCTTGAGTCTTATCGTAGATTTTGGAAAGAAGATGATATTGATAAATATTTAAATAGCAGATTAGATTTATTAAAATGGCTGTACATGCTAAAAGATAAGGTAAATAAAAAACTTATATTTCAAGAAAAACAAAAATTTAACTCTGAAAAGAAATTACTTTTGCAGAAATTTAAACTTAAATATGGCAATTCTACAACATGGAAAAAGAGTGTAAATATCGAGTTTAACTCTAAGATAGACAAACTATCAGTTAAGATTCTAAAGACAAAACAAAGCCCTACTTTGAACAAAGCAATGGAATATTTCTCTTCTTTAAGAGACTAACACATTGCATATATTGGTAATCTATTAGTAAAAAATTGATTTTATAATATTATATATAAGTACTTAATCACAACAATCAAAGCTTCATCATCCCTCATCATCCCTCATCATCACCTGTCATCAATAATATGAACGTAGTATCAATTTGTAATTCAGAGGCATATTATCATATTAAGAATAATGTAAACAAAGAAATTAATGATATTGTAAACAAAGAAATTAATAAAAATATAGTCATTAAAAAAAATACAATTAGTAAGAATAATAAACTTAAGAAAAATAAAGTTAAACGTGTATTATTTAAAGATTATGATATCAACAATAAAATTAATAAAGAAGATAATAATTATATCGGAAAAGAAGAAGAACAATTAAAATTTGAATTGTCGTTAGATGATATTGAAAATAGTTTTACTAAAGATAGTTTGGATCTATTTAAACATAGTCAAATAGAAAATAATGAAGATTATAAACCCTCATTATATGAAGAAGAACAATTATCATTTGATTTAACAATGGAAGAAATTGAAGATAGTTTTAATGAAATTAGCTTAGATTTATTCTTACACAATCAATTAGATTGTGATGTTAATGATATTAATGTCGAAGCCCAGGCTTATGAAAATATAGTAGAATTAGAATTTGAATATTCTGACGAAGATTAATTTTACATTATATAATTATATTTTTTTTATTTTTTCAGATAAGATGTATATTTAAATATACTAAGAAGAGTAAGTCTTTTTATTTTAAATAAAACAGTTAGTATTTAAAAATGGTTTTAATTAAAAGTCTTACACAAACGCAAGTAAATGGCATTGCCGACAATTTCAAAGGTGAAGTTATTACTAATACAGACTCAAATAAGCTTATGTTTAACAATGGTACCGAATTTACTTATTTAGTGTATTCGGATCTTAATAATGTTATAACTGGCCTTGCTGGTCTTTCGGCGACAGAATTAACTGGTGAGTTACAAACAGCAGCCCAGCCTAATGTAACTAGTTTAGGAACACTTACTGGTTTAACAGTTAATAATGTTTTATCTATAGCTCAGCATAATGGAGTCGATAAAGGTCTTAGTCTCGGTGGTACTTTAGTTACCTCAACGGCTGAACAACTTAACTATGTAAATACTACTCCAGGAACTGCAGAAGCCGGCAAAGCTTTAATCACAGATGGAAATAATTCTATTGTTGGATTAACAAATTTAGAAACTGATAGTCTTACAGTTAACGGTACGCTTGTTACTTCGTCTGCTATTGAGCTCAATTACGTTGACGTTACAACTCTTGGTGTCGCACAAGCGAGTAAAGCTTTAGTTGTTGATGCCGATAAAAATATTACCGGTATTAACACATTAGAGGCTGATTATATTCAAGTTAACGGTACGCTTGTAACATCGTCTGCCATTGAATTAAATTACGTTGATGTATCTACATTAGGTACAGCAGAAGCCAGTAAGGCTCTTGTTGTTGACGCTAATAGAGATATCGGAAATATTAGAAATTTAACTGCTGAAAATTTAACCGGAGAACTACAAACTGCTGCCCAACCTAATATTACAAGTGTAGGAACTCTTACGTCTTTAGATGTTGATGGTGCTGTAAGTGTTGGAAGTTTAACCGTAAACGGCATACCATTAAATACGTTTGAATCAGGTGGTCTTAAAATGCGAGTATATTCTACTCCTGATTTCAATGGCCGGGTAATTAAAGCAGATGTTTTAACCACAGTAAACTTTACGGATTATGAACCAATCACTGGTGTAACAGAAAACTTCTCTATGGAAATTTGGGGTTATATTAAACCGCTATACACTGAAGATTATACATTCACTGTATCTTCTAACGATAAATTTCGTCTTTGGATTAATAATGAATTAGTACGGGTTGACTGGACTGATGGTACTGATACAAATCTTCAAACTGCTCCTATTGCTCTTACTGCTAATCAATGGTACCCTATTTATATTCAACATTCGCAGTCTACTGGCACTGAACAATTATCTATTCATTGGGTCAGTACTACTCAGGTTAGTCAACTTTTACCATCGACTAGTATGGCTTATGATGATAAAATTGTAAATGTAGTCGCTAGAAAATCATATACTCAAGATAGCTTAAATTTATATGACAGTACTAATAGTAATCTTTCGAGCTTAGCTATTAATTCAAGCGGTGATTTAACACTTACGGCAGCTTCTTCTTTTGTTAATATTGCCGGCCATAATGGAAGTTCTACTGGGTTGAAATTAAATAATGTATTAGTAACTTCGACAGCTGCTGAATTAAACTACTTAGATACAACAACAGGAGCAGCTGCTGCTTCTAAAGCGGTTGTATTAGATGCTAATAAAGATTATGCCGGAATTCGTAACATTACGACTATTGGTAATATGGGTATTAACACAACTACCCCTGCGAGTCAGTTAGAAATTAATTCGGCTACTGGTGAAGTACTTAGATTAACTTATGACGATGCCGATGGCACGGCTGCTAATTATGCTGATATGACTATTAGCAGTGGTGGTAATTTAACTATTAATTCTAGCGGTAACACCACTTTTATTCATTCTAGCGACAATTTAGATGTTGCCGGTCATGACGGAAGCACTCTTGGTTTAAAACTAGCTGGCACCCTTGTAACTGCAACTGCTACAGAGTTAAACTATGTTGATACTACCGCTGGTACTGCTCAAGCTAGTAAAGCTCTTGTTTTAGATTCGTCGAGAGATATTACAAATATTAATAGTCTTTCTACTTCTACATTAACTTCTATTTCTACTACTGATTCGACGACAACGACGACAGGTGCTATTACTACTGCTGGCGGTGTTGGTATTGTTAAAAATTTAAATGTTGGCGGATTAACTAAATTAGTTAACACTACCAATGCTACTAATGCTAACAGTGGCGCGCTTGTTGTTTCTGGAGGCGCTGGTGTTAAGAAAGCACTTTATGTCGGAGAAGACGGTACTACTGTTATGGTCGGAGAAACCGCTCTTGGTGGTACGTGGACGAATAGAACTACTGGCGATGGTTTCATGAGTAGAATGTGGAATGGTGTTGCGTGGTCTCCTAGTCTTAACTTATTCGCTGCTGTTGCTTATGAAGTAACTGATGGCGTTATGACTAGTGCCGATGGTATTACATGGACTAGTAGAACTTGTCCTGCTTATACTTGGTGTGATATTGTTTGGGCTAACAGTAAGTTCACTGCTATCGGTATGGATCTTTCGACTCCTGGTGAAGAACAACTAGTTGTAATGTCTAGTACTGATGGTATTACATGGACTTCGGTAAGTACTCCGACAACCGTAGATGGTTCTACTAGCACTGTATATGGAAATGTTGATGAATTATCTATGGTTTACGTTTCTTCTCTTTCGAGATATGTTGCTGTTGGTGTTAATTTAGTATTGACGTCGACAGATGGTAGTACATGGGTCGAACAACGGTTATCATCGAAACCTCTATTTAGAATTGCGTGGTCGGAATCGCTTACTAAGTTTGTAGCTGTCGGACAAAGTGGTTTGATCGCGACTTCGTCAACTGGTTTAACTTGGAGTTATTCTACACATGCTGACGAAAATCAACATCAAGGAGTTGCTTGGTCTCCATCTGTCGGTAGATTTGTTATTACTACTTTTACAACTAAAGTTTATTATTCTTCGGATGGTAATTCGTGGAGTACGCAAAATTTAGCGTTTGGTGAAGATTTCAGATCGGTTCAATGGGTTGTTGAAGCTAGTATATTTGTAGCTGTTGCGAAAAACGGAAGTACTAACTCAGTTATGACATCTACTGACGGTTTGACGTGGACTCCTGTAGTTGCATTTTTAGCATCCGATTTTGAAGCCCTTGCATGGTCTCCTTCTTTAAACAGAATTGTTGCTGTTGGTTCTGCTGGAAGTACTAGAATTATGACTTCTAATTATGTAGCCGGTACCCCAGTAATTACGCCTGCTGATGGTTATTTTAATCTTAAAGGTGATGCTGATATTCTTGGCGGAATTGACGTAGACGGTGTTGTAAACATGAATAACGCTACGGATTCTACTTCTACTTCAACGGGTGCGCTTATTGTAGATGGTGGTGTTGGTATTGCTAAAAAATTAAATGTAGGACAAACTCTTACTGTTAGTGGAGATACTACTTTATCTGCGAATGTTGTTGTAACTGGCCCTTCGATGCGTCTACCGACTGGTAACACAGCTGCTCGCCCTACCGGCGTCCTAGGTCAAGTCCGTTACAATTCTGAAACTTCTCAATTCGAAGGTTTTGGCGCTGGTAGTACTTGGGGTTCGCTTGGAGGTGTGACTGATGTTGATCAAGATACTAAAATTCTTGCTGAGACTTCGGCAGGTGCTGATGATGACAACCTAAGATTCTTAAATGCTGGTAATGAAACCATGCGGTTAACTGCTGCTAGCTTAATGGGTCTCGGAACTACCGCTCCTGATAAGAAGTTAGAAATTAATTCGGCTACTGGTGATGTGCTTCGTTTAACTTATAATGATGCTAACGGTTCGGCGACAAACTATGTTGATATGAATGTTAGCAGCGGAGGTAATCTTACAATTAATTCTAGCGGTAATACTACATTTATTCATTCTAGCGACAATTTCGACATTGCTGGTCATGACGGAAGCACTCTTGGTTTAAAACTTAATGGCACTCTCGTAACGTCGACGGCTGCTGAATTAAACTATGTAGATGTTGCTACTACGGGTACTGCCGAAGCAAGTAAAGCTCTTGTGTTAGATTCATCTAGAAATATTACAAATATTAATTCTATTTCTATGAATAATTTAAATCTAACTTTTGATAGTGCGACGGCTAACACTGCCGGAAATCCTTTAACTGTTACGCGAACTACTTCGGGCACTCCTGCTAACGGACTTGGTGTCGGTGTTTCGTTCAAGGTAGAAAACTCTGCTAATGCTAATATTGAATTTGGCAATATTGCTGTTGTTTCTAGCGACATCACTACTACGACCGAGGACGGACAGTTCGTTGTAAATCTTTTGACTAACGGTGTCATGACTGAAGCTATGCGGTTGAGTTCGAGCATAATGTACGTCACGGAATTGTACGAAGTCAGTGACCAACGCATGAAAGAAAATATTACGACTGTTAATCTTCAAGAAACGCATAATAGAGTTATGAATATTAATCTTGTAGACTATTCTTATATTGGACAAGAAAAAGTACACAGGGGGGTCTTGGCGCAAGAAATAGAAACCATTATACCAGCAGCTGTAGAAACTTCTGAAAGAAACGGATTTAGCGATTTTAAGACTGTGAGTACAAGAGAAGTTTCGAACCATCTTGTCGGATCTGTTCAATATCTATCGGCTAAATTAGATGAAACCCTTGCACGATTAGAAAAATTAAGTGAAGATTTTGAAGCTTACAAACAAGCCCATCCATAAATTAATACAATAAAATAAAAAAATAAATTTATTTTTTTTTTAAAATTGAATATTTAAATTAATTTATATAAAATGTCGAACTGTATTGTTTGTTTAGATAAAAGAGCAAATTTTAATTATATTAATGAGAAAAAAGGAAGATATTGCAGTAAATGCAAACTTATTAATATGGTAGATGTTATACATAAAAAATGCGAAGTTTGTAAAGTTAAACAACCTACATATAATTATATAGAAAAAAAATCTCCAAGTCATTGCAGTCAATGCAAATTAAATGGAATGATTAATATTAAAAGCAAGACATGTATTGTTTGTAAAATCAAGCAACCTACTTATAATTATTCTGATAAAACTAAAGCTGAATATTGTAAAGATTGTATGACTAGTGATATGATTGATATTAATAACCGAAATAAAAAATGTATAGAATGTAAAACTAAGAGAGCTAACTTTAATTATAAAGACAAATTGAACGCAAAATACTGTAACGATTGTAAACTTACTGATATGATTAATGTCGTAGATAAAAAATGTTGTATTTGTAATATTAAAATTCCAGTATTTAATTACGAAGGAGAAAAAAAAGCAAAATATTGTGGAGATTGTAAAGATTCAAATATGATAGATGTTATTAGTAAAAAATGCAGTCATTGCGATTTTAATTATGTAAACCGAAAATACAAACCACACTGTTTTACATGTTATTTATATTTAAATCCTAATTCAGAAGTCGTTAGAAATTATAAAACTAAGGAAAATACAATTATGAAATTTATTAAAGAAAAATATCCTAATTGCGTGTTAGATTCTGTAATACAAGGCGGTTGTTCAAAACGCAGACCGGACGGATTAATAGAATTTGAAGAGTATTCTATTATGATAGAAATTGATGAGAATTGCCATAAAAGTTATGAAGATATGTGTGAGAACAAAAGATTAATGGAAATTTATAGAGATCTTGGTTTTAGACCATTAAGAATAATAAGATTTAATCCAGATTCTTATACTGATTCTGATAATAAAAAAGTTAAATCTATATTTTCTGTAGACAATAAAACAAAAAAATTAAAAGTAAATTCTCAAAAAGAACTTAACAAAAGAGTAAACATATTATTAGAAACTTTAGAAGAATTGATTAATAATATAAAGTTAAAATCAGACATTGAAAAAAGTATAGATTGTACATATTTATTTTATAATAACGCATAGTCGTTAGAAATAATACAATATATTTTACTTTACAGAAACTACTCTAGGCATATCTTTTGATACGAAATAGTCATTATATATTGTAAATAATTCCCCCTCAGCTTGCGAATTGTCAGATTCTATAATGTTAACAGCAACGTCAATTTCTATCTTTTTATATTGTTTACATTGTAAAGAGTAATCTTTTTTAAATTCTATCTTTAGTTTATTTACAATTCTAAAGATTTTCAAGTAATTATAGTTGACTTCTTTTTTAAGACTTTTTAAATCTCCATAGAATATAGACAGAATATTGCATTTAAAATATACGGAATACATGCAAAGAGAATTTTTATTTGAGTATGAATTCATATAATTAAACGAATTAATAGGTTTAGATTTTAATTTATTTGTAAAATATGTCGCGACTCTAGCTACATCAGACTCTCTAATAGTAACAATTAATTCAGCCTGCATCTTAAAATTTGTATTCATTATCACCCCATCTATATTGTATAAAGAAATAATAGTATCTTTAAACTTATCATACCCATTATATTTGATAAATTGGATACTAAATATGAATTCAATATCATTATCTAAAGACAAATTATATTCTGGCAATAATACTACGTAAATCATGATCAATTATATTGTAAATTAAAAAATCATCTTTATTTATAATACGATTGATGATTTAGTATGCGAAATAGCTTCTTCTTGGAAAGAAACCGACGAATAGAAATTTTAAGAAAAAGATATCCAGATTTTTATAAGTCTTTAGAAGATAAAGTCAAACAATTTTTTAATAAATATAACAGAACTATGAGAAATTAAAAAAGAATTTACTAAGTATAATAATTTATACATAGTTATTTATTTTTTTCTCTAGTTTATCTGAATACAATCGGATATTATCTAGTATGATGTCCAACTTAGATGTCATAACAATATCCCCGCTATATGTTTCTCTTAAATTTTCAATACCAGATATAGAACGTTTTAAATAAAGCATGAGAGTTTTTAACCCATAATCTTTATCTCTGTTAACAGTAAAGTCAAATCTACCTATTAAATTATTTTCTGATTCATCTAAACAGTTATATTCTTTTCTATTTTGTACATTCGGCACGACATTATCAATATAACTAAAAACACTATTATAAAAATTATTAAGATTACTAATTGTTTTATTTCTACCATTTCTGAAGACAAATCTAAAAATACCCTGAAATATAGTATTATTTTCTATAGACAGATATCCTTCATCATTCATATATATTTTATCATCTAAAGATATTTTAGAAATTATGCTAAGATTAATCAAGATATTATCCGTCATAATGTAAAATACAATTATTTATATACTATACTAGGTTAGTTATTTACTATCTAAATATCTAAATATCTAATTCTAAATGGGATTAGCAGTCTCTTACTGCCTAAATAGACAACGAATTGTCGAGAAGTATCTGGAAATTGAATTAAATTTGCATTGATATTAATAGAAATTGTAGTATTATCTATACGCGAACAAAGATGTCCTTTAGGTGTATTAATATCGTTAATAATACTTAAATCTTTAGCATTGTCTAAAGTCTCAAAACCATTAATATAAATAATATCTCCCGATAATAAACTATGTGATTCATAAAACTCAATTATCATAGGATTTGAAGCATAATTAATATTACTTGTAGTTAGTCTATCTTTTTCAAAAGTTATAGTAGCTAGCGGGCTACCAAATCTAATAGTAAGCTCATTAATTTTAGCAATCGGTTTATGAAATTTAAATATTTTATTGATAGGTGTTAAATATAAAAGATTTAATCTTTTTTCTATGTCGAACAGAAAATGAAATTGACTATTTTCGTAAGCATCTATACTACTTGCAGATAGCTCTAATAGTGACATTGTAATTTTTTTATAATAGTTATCGGCATCCGTAAAATAAGGAATACTAAATGGAAATACCTCAATTTCTACAATATTTTGTAAAGAAGTACTTGCGATAATAGTACCAGACCCCTCTGACTTATTTTTAGTTTCTGAAACAATAGTAAACGAGAATTTAGATCTGTCTTGATTTGAAAGATTTTGGTATCTAGAATCAATTAAAATATTGATATCTCTAAGAAGTGAATCTCTATTTAAAATTTTAGTAAGCTGTTTTAAAGAATTTTCATTTTCTATCAATTCTCCTAGGTTTGACATGGATTCTCGCTCAGTAAATTTCTCCATTGTATATTTTTCAACCTTTACTTTATTATTCTCCATCTGATCTTTTAGCATTTCTTTAATGTCAAAAGCTTTAGGTTCTTTAATATAATTTTTATAACTATTAGCTACATATTTATTAACTTTTTTGTATGTGTCGTCAGAAATAATTTCATTGTTTAAAATAGAAGTATTCATTTTTCTGACATATCTTACGAGAGATTGAATCTCTAACATGGAGAACTTTGCCGTAAGAGATTCTTCGCATTCTTCTACTAATTTTGGTAAGTTTTCTTTAGAAATTAATTTTTGAATAATTACATCTTTGCCGGAAACTGATTTCATCATTGCTATTTATATTAATATAATGTTATATTATATATACTGATTTAAATATCAATATGTTATCTAAAGATAATAAACTATATGACAAAACAGTAAAAACTGATGAAAATAATATAGAGAATGTATTCGGACTTTGTGTCCTGTTAAGAATTCTAATTGGTATTTTAATAGTAGTTGGAACTGTCGGAAAATGGTTTATTCTGTCCTTATGTGCCTTAGTTGTGTATGGGTTTTATAAGAAATATGAATCAGTTGGTGATTCTACATGGAAATGTTATCCAAAAGTTATACTAACATATGGCTCGGTTGCATTGATTAATATATTTTCTGACGACGAACAGGTAAAAAAAACAAGCGGGATGTTATTAATATCCGAAGCTATATTAGGTTTAAATAGTAGATGTATGATTAATAAAATTACTTAGTATATCTATGTATTCTATTAGTAATTCTTTTTTTACGTAAATTCTATCAATGTCGTTAACTGATTGTTTATCTATAATTCTTATCAGTTTATTTGCATTATCTATCTTTATTTTTGATAGATCAGGAGTTATTCTACTTATAAATATCTCATTATTTTTTTTAATTAATATGAGTTCGGCCAGCACTGTATTAATTTCTTTGTCTAAAGAAATAATAAATTCTTCTTTCTGTATAAAATGGATCTCTTTATTTGATTTTTCTTTTTTACTTTTTATTTTTTTCTCTTGCTTTTTGAATTTTGCTTTTTTTTCTTCTTTATTAGCTTTTATTTCCCTTCGTACGTTTCTTTGTCTAATTGTATTATAATTATTCAACTCATGTAACTTATCTTTTTTAGCTTTTTTATCACATTTTAACACGTTTAAGTGTTTATTATTATATAATGTATCTTCGTCTCTTATTTGAATATTTGAGATCCTATCTTTGTATATTATTTCTTTTAACATATAGAATAAAATAGACAATAAAGCTATTATTAGAATAGTATCTAACATATTTACTTATATTACGTTCGATATAAAATAACTTAAACTATTTTGCTCAAAGCTTTTTTCTACAGATGTTGATAATAGATACCCGCTTAGTACCGATGCTACAATTAATTGTTTGCACGCTGACTTTAAATTCTTATTAAAAGATGGTTTCTTTTCTTTATAATTTAATACTTCATGACAAATTAGATCTCTTATAAATTTTCTTTCATCTTCGTCGATATTTATCCAATTTTTACATAGTTTGCTATTATTATATTTTCCTGACTCTATGTATTTATCAAAATCTTCTGTCGAAGTAATATAATTATCATCTTCTTCTATATAATATGTATAACTGTTATAGAGTTTAATAATTACAATTAGTATAGCTATATATACGAATATTGTAGATATATTCATAGTTGTAGTTTCTTATATTAATTGATATTTTAAATCTATATAAATTATATACTATTTATTTTAATATGGACTATTTTAGCATAGAAAGATTAGATATAATAAAAAAATATAATAATATTGATCATATGAATCAAAAATTAAACGAGTTGTATTTAAATGTTTGGAAAGTTTATATGCAAAGTGTAAAATTTGAATTACTAAAAACAAATATTCTATCGTCATATTTTGAAAAAATCAAGAATATTCATAAGAAAAAAAAAACTAATAATATTGAAATACATAACTTGTTAAATAATGCTATATGTGATAAATTATCTATATGTTTATACACTAATAATATAATTTATTTGGCTACAGGAACTGTTAACAAGAAATTTAAAGAAAAAAAAGCAACTGTTAAATTTTTAAATAAGCAAAAAAAAATTATGGGTATGTTAAGTGATTTTGAATTTGATGAAAAAAAGCTTAATAAATTGAATAACATAAATAAATCTGTAATTCTTTTTCATAGCGTATGTTTAAAAGATTATAAATCTGATATTGTAGAAAAAAAGATAGAAAAACTATCCAATAACATAATTAAATATTCTAAACGTTTACATTCAAAATATGATAAAATAGACTCTATCAATAATACTATATCTTCTTTAGACAAAAAATGTATGGAAATTAAATACAGTATACAAAATACTTTAGATAAGACAAAAAATAAAAATAAAACAGATTTAAAATCTATTAGATATTTGATATCGACTATATCAGATATAAAAAAAAACTATAATTATGAAATTGAACAAATTGATAAATTGTATAAGAATGATTTTATTAAAAATGAAAAACAAATGTGTTCTATATGCTTAGAAGAAGATTGTAGATTTATCAAAACAAGTTGCGGTCATTATTTTCATGTGGAATGTATCACTATGTATTTAGAAAAAATAATATATACCAATAGTTTTATAAATATAACATGTCCTATGTGTCGTCAAAGTATGAGTTAATAATAGTGTTTATATAATCATTCTTAATATAAAATGTTTATTACTTATATATTTTCAAAAAAAATCAACCTATGAATATGAATTTAAATAAATGTAAATGTCTATATTTAACTGAATTAAATATAGAATTAAATACCATATATAAGAAATATGTCAGAGTGTGTTCAAAACATTCGGAAAAAATATTTAAAACTGGTATTGATAAAATCAATTATAGGTTTTGTAAAAAGAGAGACTCCTACATTTTTAGAGGAATCTCTTCTATAAAATTAGAAGAAAATATATTAGATTTTTATGATAAAGATTGGTATGGAGAAAATCATATAAATAATTTAAGAAGCATTAATAGAAAAAATTCTGACAAACTTAATCGTAAAGATTCTGACAATGCGTATACTACTAGTAGCGATTATACAGAAGACTCGTATGAAGATTTTAAACAAAAAAAAGTTTTATTCGGGAAATATGCAGGTATGTTTTTTGAAGAAATTTTAGAAAGAGATAAGAAATATTGTATAAATATAATGCAGATAGAATCTTCTAAAACAGAAGAAGAACAAAAAAAAATGCCTTCTTCTATGAGAGATTTTGCAAAATTTATTAAAGATAAGTTTTCATGAAAAAATTGAATAATAAGATATAATAATAGATAAACGGTTAATTCACAACTAACACTTATCATAAATGTTATTATGCCAATTCATATCAGATTCTCTTGTACATAAACATTTAAGTATATATGGATTTAAACACAATTCTACGTCGTTAGAAAAAATATGTAAATTACAAAATGGTAAAATTTTAATGTATTGTAAAGATGTAAATACTTTTGGCGCGGATAAAGATTCAGCTATGATTTTATATGTAGATAAAGATTTTATTTTAAGAGAAGGTTTTGTAAAATATAAGAATAGCAAATTTTGCAGCTTTGGATATCTTAAAAAAATGCACAATCAATTGTATGATTTCAAAGCTTCGAATTTATCATTTACTACGAAAGATATAGTAATTTTACTTTCTAACGACAGCGAATCCTCATATATAGATTGTTTTCATAATTTAATTAATTCTAAAATTAATAGAATAAAGCATCAATCAAATGATTATAAAAAATTATACGAATACTGGAGAAATAATTGTTATTCAAATGAATACTATTATAAAAACAATATTGGAGATCGGTATATAGATATAAAGATTAATTACGAGCTAATCAAAAAAGATAAAAAAGCTTTACATACAGAGTTAAAAAAAATGTTTAAACTTTTTAATAAAAGCAAACTGGTGTAAGTATTAAGAAAAATAATATTTACAAATCTATTCTATAAATAAAATCCTCATTTATAGTTTTCCAGAGGAATTTACCATTCAATACTAAATTTCTTCTCATTTCATCATCAGGAAATATAAGATCTCCTCTTATATGTTTTTTCATATCAACCTCTTTTCCATTAATTTTTATTTTCTTAAGATATAAATCTCTTTCTGGTGAATCATTTATGAAAGAAACAAATATAGATTTTTCATTAGTATCTATAGTATATTCAGAATCACTACTTATAGATGTCCCTTGGTCTACAGATGCGTCTAATAAAACTTTACCAGTTATATCTGAAATTATGAACTTCTCATCGCCATTTTTACCTCTGAATGTTAATTTTACATTAGTAGAATTGAAAAATACAAAATATATAACCACTGCACATAATACAACAGCTGTTATTAACGCGGTTTTGATTGCCATATTTTATATAAATTATTTACTATATTACTATAATACTATTTTTTTAGAAAAATAATTACATTTTTTCAAAATTTTCTTTTTTGCCGCCAGAATAAGAATTAGCTAATTTAGCTTCTATCAACTGAGAACTTAGTGAGTTACCTCCGTTTACTGTTTTACAGCCATGTTGATATACATTACATAGATGTCTTCCATATTTATCTATCTTTAGAAAAGTCAAATCTACTAATTTATTTAGCAGAAGTAATTTTGTAAAATTAGTAGCTCTGTCCGATAATTTTCTTTCGGTTTCTATTTTACTATTTTTTTCAGCAGTATCTATACCGTCTAGTCTAATAGTTAGCTTCAGATATTCATCTTTATACTTAATTACACATTTAATAGTATCGCCATCAACGACTTTGACGCAAAGCCCTGTAGCTTTTAGATTATCAAATATGTAAGTTTTTGCAGATATTGCATTTTCACTCAATTCATCTAATAAATTTTTTGTTAATTGATTATTATCAGACATAATTATATTTTGTTATATATACATTATCAACAATATGTTTTTTCAAAAAATAATCAAAGAAGTAATAATAATATTAAGTTTATCAAATATATATTTATCATCTATAAATGCAGAGTACTCTGGCGAAATAACATCTTACGGAGCTAACGCAGAAAATCAATTCTGTGGGTTTAAAAAAGATAGTTGGGATTACAATGGTTTGATGACTGCTGCCATTAATGGACCTATGATAGATAATTCGCTATCATGCGGAATGTGTGCTACTATTAAGTATAAAGAAAGAACAGTGAATGTATTATTAGATAATATTTGCCCAGAATGTAAGTTTGGAGACTTAGATCTAAGCCATGAAGCTTGGAAAGAATTAACAGGTAATACTAATTATGGAAGAGAAAAAGCTACATGGGAGTTTGTAGATTGTAATAATTTCTTACGACAAGATAACGCAGAAAAAGGATTAATACTAAGACCGCATCATATAAATTATTGGTGGCTGTCAATGACCCCATCTAATATGAAATGTGGTATAAATTCTATGTCTATATCATTTAAAAGTAATGAAAACAATTGGATACCCATGGAGAGAAATAATAATCTTATGAACGGGCTATACTTTATATATCATAACCATGTAGTCGGAGATTTTAAATTTAAAGTAGTATCTAAATTCGGAGAAGAACTAATAACTGAATGGTATTCTGAAATTAAAGATGTATATTATATAAAAAAACAATTTAAATGTAACGAAGAACAAGAGTGTGGAGATTACTCTAAAAATACATTACTTACCAAAATAGAAAATATTAACAATCCTTCAAATTTATGTACTTGTAAGAATTAAAAAAGTCCAAGTCTCTTAGCTTTAGCGTGTTTAACGCAAAATTCATTATATTTTTTTATATTCGGAGATTTAACTGTTGAAATACTTTTTAAATTCAAACATTTATTGTATACACATCTATGATCTTTGTTTAAAATTAAATGTCTTCTGCAAATATTATTTCTCAAGGATTTATTTTTGCATTTTTTAATAGAGTATTTGATATTTTTTTTACTTTTAACTTTACTCATATTTTCTATCTTAGTTATAGTTTCTCTATATGCTTTGTTAATATCTTCGGCGGGCTCATCATTAATCTTATTATTTGATTCTACCGATTCTGCAGACTTTATGCTGATATTATCATTTGGTTGTTCATTTAATTGTGTATAATATGAATCTGACATTATTGAATTAATAGTAAAATCATCGAATTCTTCATATACATCAAAACCAGAAAATTCTATAAATTTAACAACATTATTTATATAACTTTCTGTATTTACCGAGTAAGATAGATGACTAAACATGTTCATTTTAAAAATAGAATTACTGAATAAGAATTATAACTAAGTTCAATAATATATAGTAATTCTATAAAATCAAATTTTTTAAATAAATTAATAACGTATATAGGATTATGATTACGCCAATTTGCGTATTAGGTACCTTAGAATTTAGAGATTGTACTATAGATAATTCTATACTAGAATACTATGGTGTTACAAAATTTTACATAAATTTAGAATTTGAATATATAGCATCCGGCCCAATATATTGGATAAATAACTTAATATATTCCCATAATTTTGACGTGATATATGGTATACAAATTGATATAATATCTATATCTCACGGAGACAAAGATTCTATTTTTTCTAAAGACTTAGCTGAAAAACAAATGATTAATTTTATAAAATTTATGTACGAACATTATAATTTAGAATATGAAATGCCAGTAGAAAGAATTTGTATGATAATACCAGAAAAAAATATACAAAATTATAAAAAAAATATAGAATACGATATTACTCCAGATTCTATCAATAATATAGAATGTAATATACATATTTATTTAAACCAAATAGATGACGAAAATAAAATTTACAGCGAGTCGAAAGAAATAAATAAAGAATTTAATTTATATATAGCAAAGGCAGGATTTAAAATGAATACGAATTCTATATATTCTGAAGGCTACAAAGAAAAACAAAGTAGTATATATTTTAATATAAATTCGGGAATTAGATTTAAATCCTGGATTCATGCGATGAAAAGAAAGTTAAGAAAAAAGTTTAAATCCATAAATAGAATTGAATTTGAAATTCTAGAAAATGATAATTCTAAATAATTATCTTCACTTTATCCAAATCCAATAAATCGATATTATTTATACTATTTTTTTGTAAAGGTTTTGTATTTAAAGGCTCTATATTGACTTTATAAACTCCGCTCCTTTTATATTCTATAAATGTATATATTTGATGAGATACAGCTATGCAGATAGCAAGCATAGATACCGAAATATCTACATAATCTGGTATATTAATGTTTACAAAATACATTATAATAACTAATACTGACCATGTTATAAACAATATATTTAACGTGCTATTAACTCTATTGCCTAAAATCACAGAACTCGGTATTACTTGAGTACCTCTTCTATTAACAGTGAAATCAACCATGTTAATTTAACTTATATTTTAATCAATAAAAATAGTATATATATAATATTATATAAGTTTACTCAATATGTTTAAAAATATTATAAAAACAATAGCAAATGCAATCTTATTAATTGATTGGATATCATCCACGTCGGCATATAGCGTAAGACCTAATATAGATTTTTATGGAGGTGATATGTATCCTATATATTCAGTAAATAACTCATTATCGTGTTTATCCTATTGTGAATCTGTGAGAAATTGCAGATTACTTACATGGTGTGATAATGTATGTTATATTAAAAATAAGAAAGTATCAGAAGTAGAAAAGTTAGATTGTATATCTATAGACATGTACCCAGATGATAAAATTATAAACTCTAGCGATAGCGGTAGTATGCAAGGAAGTAATAGTGGTAGTGGAGATAATCAGAATATAATATCTATAGACGATCTAAATATTACACAAATGCCAACTACAAACCCGACACCAACGACTATAAATCCAATACCAACTACCGCAAATCCGACTCCAGAAAGTACTAATTTACAGAAAACTACTAATAATAGCAATTCAGCTAAAAAGTTAACTATCTATGTTTCAAGTATAATATTGTCTATAATAGTATTATTTTAATTAAATATTACGTGTTGATGACAATCAAGCTTAATTATGTTTATTAATAGTATTAAAATTGATTTTTTTTAATCTTGTAATAACAGGTCTTGTCTTGATTAACACATATAGAAAAATATGAATTGTCAAATTTGTACTCTGCCATTTACATTAAAATTAAGAGTAAAAACAGTTTGTATTCATTGTAAATTTGAATGTTGTAAGAAATGTTTACTTACATATGTCAAATCTTCGAATAAAAATATATCATGTATGAATTGTAAAGAAGAAACAGATGAATCGGAATTATCTAAATTTATGTCTAAACTTTCTATATCAAAGTTACAAAATACTGTTTTAAAAGAATATGTATATAACGAAGAAAAAAAGTTATTACCCTTTACAGAAAAGCAAATGATAATTTCTAATAAAAAATTAGAGCTTACTAACACCATGAACTCATTAGTAAAAGAATTAGGGGAGAGTATAAAAGATATATACGTAAAAAAGATAAATAATATTTCTTTAGACAATTTTAACATATGTATTGGTAGTTGTAAAAAATATATATACAGAGATTCTGACGAGATGTTTCACAACTGTTTAGATTGTGAATTATGCTGGTGCTATAAATGTGGAATGCAGTGTGATCCTCTTTCACATATATGTGACGTCAATATACTAAGTTCTGTTAAGTCTATAGAAGAAGAAACAAAACCATGTCCTACGTGTGGGATTAAAATATATAAAATCGACGGTTGTTCTCAAATTATGTGTTCTGAATGTAATACATTCTTTGACTTCAATACTGGATTAAAAGATAAAGATAGTGAAACAAAACATGCAAGAAATTATATGGAATTACTTGACGAGTTTGAAATGAAAGTAGTTAGTAAAGAAGTATATAATAATTTTAATGATAAAATTAAAGTGTGTAGTAATTACGATTTATGGAACTCCCCTATGTACAATGATTTTACACATGCCTCTCAGTTTATAAGACGTTTTATTGCTATTGTAATCAATTCTAAAGTTTTTATAAAAAAAAATCTTATTTCTAAAGTGAATACAAAAAAATACAATGAAGTATATAGAAAGAATTTTATTAAAGGTATAATTTCAGAAAAAGATTTTAAAAAATATAGTTTGAAAAATTATAAAGAATATAAAAATAGATTATATGTTATGAAAGTTTTAACATATTTTGAATTCTGTGTACAATCTATAATCCATAAACATGTTCAAATATTTAATATTTTAAGAAATAATAAAACAAATATACCCGCAAAGAAAGCAAAATTAATGAGAATGAATTTAAAGTCAGAAATTATTGAATTTTTAAAAAAAAATAAGGATATGATTGAATCCAAAGAATTCAATGAGGGTGATGAAAAAAGTGATTTACAATATATGGAAACTATTAAAATATTTTCATTTGATAGATCAAGTTCACTAAATATAATAGATTTATGCAATAGTAATATTTCTATCAATTTTTAGGTAATATAAATAAATGATTAATTCTAAAAAATTGATTTTTTATTTTTTTTGTATTGCAAATCATCATAAATATGTTTCTAGTCTTGTTTCAAAGGGTTATGAATTTAGAAGATAAAATCGTATTATATATATGCAATACATCGACATTTTCTTTTTCTTTATACAACATATTAATTGTTTCTTTAGCAATATAAATTATAAGTTCTTTTTTAATCTGATATAGTTGGATATTATGTTTATCTAAATTAATAATATATTGTTTAAATTCAGCTAAACTCATATTGGTCAGAACAATCTGACACTTATAGATTTCTATATAAATAAAAAAGAATCAATTTTAATTAAAATAGTTGAATTTTTAATATATAAGTCTACTCACAATGGTATTTGCTAACATTGTGCCGAGCGATATTGAAGTCGTTGCTTACACTGAAGTTGACTGGTCTTGCGAAGAAGAAACGATCAAGAGAAACTTCAAGAGAGATGTGCTTCCTTTGATCGAAAAAGGAGTCAGATATGTCGGAATCGAAGATGGACAAGGATGTCCAAATTGCTACTTTTACGGAGACATCTGCTCATTCCACGAAGAGACTGGGTTTGTCGGATTCGACAACATCAAGGGCGCGTGTACGTTGACAATGATCATGCGAGAGCTGAACTTTTTCGAGTACAAGAAGATCACTGGTGACGATTACGTCATTATATACAACAATTGGCGCGAGAGACTCTCCAAGTTCTGCGGTCAACAGAACTACTAAAAAGAGTGGACCTAAACCACTTAAAAAATAAAAGTAGCTACGTCGAGGGTAGTTATTTTTTTTAATTTATTGAGCATCTGCAACAGCTTGTTCTTTTTCTTCTATTTTTTTAGTTAAAAGTTTAATAGCACCGTATAAACTTGCTATTAGTTGATCTGTGTCTAGCGTTCTACAATCTTCTATTCCGAACATAGGTTGGCTATTTACAGCTTTAGGGTATACCGCTTCGACATCTTGGGCTATCCATCCTAATTTATGTCTATCTGACGACTGAGATTCCGAAATATATTCATCCTTCCATTTATAGTATTTTAATGGTATATTCTTTATATTATTTAAACATAAATCTAAATCAGCGCTTACTATATTCTCTTTCAATCTCTCATCAGAAACAGTTGTCCAGGTAGATGTTGCTGGTTTTGCTGCAGAATCACTAAATACATTAAATAGCAATGGTGATGCCATTGATAAATTGTCTCCTCTTGCTATATCTATAGAACCAGAAGAGAGAGTATTGTTTACTAAGAGAGTTGCTGGTGTGGTTATTTTCGTTGTATTTTTATGAGCTATATAGTAGTTAGAATAAATATAGATTTTATTCTCCGAGTTATTAAGCGGCAGTGCGAACTGATCTGTTTCCTCAAAATAGTAAATATTTGAAAGATTATACAATTGCCCACCTGTGTTGAATTTAGACATTCTAAAAGAAGAAGTCCAATTTACACCGTCAGTTGTACGAATTACTGCATTAGTTTGATTATTTCTAATAGTTTGATTGGCCCCTGTGAATGACTGAGTACATGCATTTACATCCATAGACATAAGAAAGAAATCTCCCAGAACTCTAGAATACATAACTCTATGATAATTTCTAAGGACTAGTGTTTTTCTGAAATAAGTAAGATTTCTGGTTTTCGCCATAAATCCATTACCTGCGACAATATACATATTTTTGCTGTAAGATATATCATTCCAATTACCATCTAGTACTTTAACAGTCCAACTACCAAACGAAGCGTTTTGATTTCCGTCATATGTAATATCACAATTAGCTATAACTCCGTTACCTAATAAGAATAATTTACTATCTAAAAACATAGGTATTTTAATATTATTCCAAAGAGAAGAAGATACGCCAGAAGGCAGAGTTAAATCATTCCATTGACCTGTTATAGAGTTAGCATATTTTATTGTTTTGTCGCTAGAATAAATAATTATTGTCTCTCTGGCTTTCTGAATACGAGTCCAATTACCAGTAACTGTTATATCTACCCAACTACCAGAAATAGGGGTTTCTTTGTAGCTGACTGTATCGTTTCTAACTTTAACGAAATTCCCTCCAATAAATGCAATATCTTTCCAATTGCCTGTATGCGTTTCAAATGTTTGACTATTTTTTAAACTTGTTGAATACATATTAATATCTGTACCTACTGATAAGAAATAACCATTACCGTAAGCAGTTGCATACATATTTCTAGAAGTTGTAGAATGTCTCATAAATAGATTGACCGGAATCGCATTAGAATTGTGTAAATTATCTAACGACATTTTATTTTTTATAGCAACATCTAAGTATTCAACTGATGAAGTATTTTGTTTATTATCTATATCGCTTTCTAGTAAATCGCCAGCAGTACATGATAACATATATAATCTATCAACTGCCCAGATCATATTAGCAGTTGCTCCCTCGATAGTAGAATTTATAGTATAATTTATTAACTCCTGACTTAAAGGTAGATGGATCCAAGTAGTTCCATTAGAACTGTAAGCAAATGATACATTACTAAAAGCAACTAAAATATTTAATCTAGGCACAATAACTAATTTTCTAAATACAACAGATACATTTGTAGAATTAAATACCTCTGTACTAACTGTTGTTGTATTTGTATTTCTTCTAAATATTTTAGCACCTCCGCAAATATAAACCCAATCGTTAAAAACTACTAGATCAGTTATAACTACCCCTTGTGCAGAACTTATAGATGTTATTGTAGTTGCATAAATATCAGTAGTTGCTTTTAAAGTGGTAGTACTTGTATCTCTAAAGAAATATGCGTCAAGTGAAGATATATATGTAAGTATTCTTATATTTGTAGTAGCCGAACCAATAGTCCAAGTACCTCCTAAATTATTTATGTCATTAGCATATGCAATTTTAGTCGTAGTTAATACAGACAATCTAGTTAATTTAGAATCATAGAATATAGTCGGATTTACGCCGAAAGATATCGCGTTTTCTTCCCACGTAACTCCGTCTGAACTAAACATAACATTATTATCTTGAACTAATATAAATTTTTTAATAGATGATAACCAAATAAGTTTATTACTTGATTCAGTAGTACTGTAAGTAAACGTAGCCGAATTCGTTATAGATATTCTTTGCCATGTCGATCCTCTGTCTTTAGAAACATTTAAAACTTGAGTAAGCCCAGTAGCATTTGCATTAGTGTAAATAACCATTATATTTAACTCTTCGCTATAAGCACTTCCCATAATAGGTGTACTTGCATTTCCAACATAGAATTGTGTATTTCTAAAATTCATATAACTATCAATACTTAATAAAGGGTCAGCTGTTGGAGGTGTTGTGTTAAAAATATTTTCCTTAGTATTTGTGTATGCAGTACCGTTAATAGATAATGAATTAACTCCAATATTATCTAATGACACATTTAATTTAGAATCGGCAATAATAGGCCCTATTTCTCTTTGTTTAGAAAAAGCAGAATTTGTAATATTTAGACTGCTGCCTGCTAAATTATTAACTACTAAGTTTTCTCCATTTCTGAGTAAGAGTAGACTATTTTTATATACCAAATTGGTAGAATCAAATTTATTGATTAAATTTAAACTATTAGCTACTGTATTATCTATTTCCAGATAACTACCATTTAGTTTTACGGATTGGTTTATAGATTGATTTGTATCTGTTCTAGTTAATTCTAAATTAAAAGTTTGAAAATCTATAGTAAAATATGTATTTTTATTCATAAACAAACTTTTACCATTCGCAGTAACATACATCTGAGTGTTAAACTCAAGAGCATGATTATTTTTTTCTATTCCCATGAAAGCATTTTTTGCATAAAGCGACATACAATTTTTATCAATACTACCATTCGTAGGAGCTATAGTGTTTTTAATAGTAGGATATAAAGGAGACGAAACCATAATACCGCCATCACCAGTAGCATGTAATATGAGAATAGAATAATCAGGACTGTAGTCGAAAGATGTCCATACTTTTGATATAGCTGTTGGTGTTATGATCCAGTTAATACCGTCGTGAGTGTACGCAAACATAGAATTAGCCACTATTCCCATAATTTTTAATTCAGGAATATATTTCATAGACCATGATGAATAAGTATAACTAGTCATATTAGTAGTAGGTGTTGCTGTCCATGTTTCTCCATCATATGAGTAATAAATACTATTAGTACCAGTTAAAACATATATGTTAGCATCTGGAAAGAAATCAAGTTGGAAATATGTTCCTGCTGGAAGATTAAATTCAGAAACGTATTCTGATTTTGTACTACTCAGCAATTTATATTTATATACTTTTAATGTAGAAGAATTCATATAAACTATACTATCAGTTATCTCATTATAACAGCCATCGGTAACCGCTATTGTTTGCGTTGGTATAGATGATGTAGATACAGATACATTACTAACAGAACCCGAAAGTACCATTATTTCTAAATTTCCTTGGGTACTTCCATAATTTATAAAACAATAGAAATAATCTTTATTGTAAGATAATTTAATTCTAACAGGATAAAATGTACTTGTTGAATAATTAGAAATAGTACTGTAGTTTGTTGTTACTGTTGATGTTATTGCTGGATAATCTCCGGCAGTTATATTACCACCACCGCTAGGACGTACAAGGCAGACATTTAAATTAGGGCCTAAATCTGTAATAGCTACAGAGCCGATATGATTTGCAGTAGTTGCAAAATTATTAATTGTATACAATGTCACGACAGAATCGCTTGGGCTTGAACGAAGAGCATACCAAGTAGATCTTGATCTTGAATAATGTATATTTCTAACGGCATTTGCACCAGTAGGTGTTGTATTAGCGGTATAATTTGTATTAAGTGCCGTATACACACTATCAGCTAATTCTCTTTTGTATATAGAATAATCTGGTATTGTTTTGTAGATTAGTTCACTAGTTTGCTTTAGCATACTATTTGAAATACATGTTTGAGAAAATAAAGTTCTAGTTTTAGAAATAGTAACGACGAATCCTGCAGTCAAAGAAGGTACAAATACACATTTCCAATAATTACTATAACAACCTTTAAATGGTGCAGTTCTTGCAATATGAGTAATATTAGTGTATGTAGTCCATGTGCTATTTTTATAAGCTCTAACCATATTATCAGCAGTATAGATTACTATGCAGTCTAAGTCAGTATTGTACAGTACGCTATCTAATATTTGTACCGTCGATAAATTTAAAAGCTCTGTCCAGTCCATACCGCCGTTTGAAGAAGAATAAATAGAATTACCTACTTTAGAATATAATACACTATTATATTTAGCTATTTGACTAAAAGTTTGCACTGTATTACTTGCTGTATAGGATAAATCTGAATTCACTTTAAATAATCTTTTAGATAAGTAAATCCCATGAGCAAATATATCAGAGCCTACTTTTGATATTTCATTTATTCCAATAAGAGTTTGTGAACTCCAATTAACACCATCAGAACTATATATTAATGCATTAGTCGCAGTACCATAGAATCTTCCATGTTCTGGCGACCATACCATAGCAAAACAACCAGAATTAAAAGAATTATTTATTTGAGTCCAATTTATACCATCAGTACTAGACATTAAACTAGAATATACACCAGCCGAATATGCACTAGCGGCAACATAAAGGTTTAAAGATTGAGAGTATGCTACACTGTATATTTGTCGACTTATTGTATCCAATTGATTTTGACCACTGCCATTGTTGACAAATGATTTATTAAATGTTTTCCCGTCGTTAGAATAAAATAAACCGTTTGTATTACATGCAAACACAAATCCTGTTTCTTCTATAGACACAATATTATTAAAATTTGTATATTCACCCGAACCGTAATTTGAATATACTATATTACACTGTCTTAATGTGTGACAATAAGCTAAACTATCATCTTCAGAAATATCCATGCCCTTTCCTAATCCAAATATTTTCCCTAAATCTGGAGACCAGCAAACCGAAGTTATATGAGAATCTGATTGGTGTTTAAAGTTATGCCATTCATGTCCGTTTTTAGTATAATATATTCTAGTTTCTGCGGCTTTAGGGTTTCTAGTTAATACGAAAAATGTATTAATATGGGAAAAGAACTTTACTGATTTAAATCCAGTCGTGGTTAGTTCATCTTCTGTACTATACCATGAAAGATTCATAGCAGACCATATAGATCCATCAGTAGAAGTTGTTACTTTATTATTGGGCTGACTTTGAGAGTTAACTGCCATGAATATATCGTTACCGTAAGAAACAGAGTTCCATAAACCAGTTAAAGTTATGTCTGTCCAAGATGCCGGGGTATTTACATTAGCTTCTAAACAAAATGCCATTTTATTATTTCCAACGACTACAAATCTAGATCCGATAAGTGTAGACTTTCCAAAGGATATGCCTTTCCATGAAACTGTATTCATACCAGCGGTCATACTAACTTCAGCCCATTGACTGCCATTAGTTACACTTTTTGTAAACATTTTAGTTCCTATTGCTATAATAAAAGAATTACCAACTTCAATATCTTCCAATCCCGTGCTAGCTAGTGATATTTCCCACTCACTACCATCTATAGACTTGTAAATACCATCTGTAGCAATTCCGAAATATAAACCTAAAGATGAAGCCCAATAAATTTTATTAAAGTCAACACCCGCAACCGCTATTTCTGTCCAACTAGTTCCGTTACTGCTGAGAGCTACCTTACCATAACCCACACATGCAAATTTTTTTAAATCTAAACTATAACAGCAATCTTTCCAAATACCAGTGCTTAAATTTGTAGATTTGAATAATTGTACATTAATACTTCTACCCGTTCTGTCGTAAGAAAATATATCACTGACTGTACCCGTAACTTTTTTAGCACCAGTTAATGTTTTTTGGGATCCTAGAACTACCGCTTTATTGTTAACGACACTACCACTTGTATTGTCAGAAAAATATTCATTAGCAGGTGCAGAACCCGCTCCGCTGATTTCGGTAGGTATTGCTACTCCGTTAGCTGTTATACTATTACATTTAATAATATTAATGCCTGATATTTCTTTATTACTATTTAACACTAACGCTTTACTAGCGCTAGCATTGCCTGCAGTTATATTTGTTACTTTATTAACATTTGATTGAGTAATAGTAGTAGTACCGCCACCCTGTAAAGATATTGTAGAAGATACAAAATCATAATTTCTATCATTGAATAAAGCAGAGGGAGCAGAAATAGCATAAGGATTTGCAGTCAATATAGTTTGTAAAGTGGTGCCAGCACTTACTGATTTCTTTATTATTTCGCCAGATTCATTCTTAGATAAATTAAAACTCATATCTTATCTTTATATATATACATAATTATTTTTCTAATGGCTCAATAAAGAATAGTATTAGTAATATAATTAAATGAGTTTTAATATACAGAGAGATGGTTCTAATAAACCAGTATTTAAGAGTGTAACTAATTTAAATCAAAATAGTCTTCTAAATTCATTGTTGGACAGAAAACCTGCCGGCAGTGCAAACATTAATTATTCTTCTGTTATTATAAATAATGTAACTATTGACAATACTCTTTCTACTAATTTAGCACCAGTTACTGATATAACTGCCGGCGCCGCTACCGCAAGTAAAGCTTTGGTATTAGACAGTTCTAGGAATGTCACAGGTATCAATAAAATTTATTGTACACAAATTTATATAAATAATGTTTTATTAGACACGGGTATATTTAGCGGGGGTGCTGTGTCTGTTTCTACACAAGATGCTTTTAGATCTGAATTAACAAATATAACTATTGGTACAGCTCAGGAAAATAAAGCAATTGTACTCGATAAAAACTTAAAAGTAAATGGTTTGAGTTCACTTGACATCGAATCTGTAGAATCCGGAGGACAGCTATTAGTAAACTCTAAAGACAATACATTTGAAGCAACAGGTATTTATATGAGACAACGAATAAATAATGTATTTAATAAAAATGATATAGTCTCATATTTTACAGCTAAAATAAATACATCTAACGTTGGGGATATGAGTACTAATTCATTATATGAGAGTGATTATTCACCTTCTTTAAAAATACATGTCGGTGCTTTTAGTAATAGTAGCTTAGCTTATAGTTATAACGGGTTAGATTGGAAGTTAGGTGCTACTTTTGCTTCTGTAGTTTCTTTTGTGGCATGGTTTCCAGATCATAGTAAATTCATAGGCGTCGGCGGTAATTATATTTACGAATCTGCCAATGGTATAAATTGGACATCTACTAAAATAGCTACAGTAAATTTAAATTGTATATGTTGGTCTCCAGATCTACAAATGTATGTAATAGGCGGCGAGACCAAACCTTGTATATATAATATAGGATTTGATTTAACTAAATGGTATAACTCTGAAGGGCCATATAATATTACCACTAATAAAATTATTTATGTAAGTTCTTCTAAAAAATTCTTAGCGTGCACAAACAATTCTTTAGCAAATATTTTATCTTCTAACGATGGTAAAATATGGACAATTATTCCAGTAACTACTCAAAGTCAGGGTGTTATTAAAATGTTAGCTTATTCGCCCACTATGGATATTATAGTAATGCCTTCAGGGGCATCGTCGGGTAGAAGTAATAGAGTTGGATTTTATTCTAAAGATGGGGGGCTAACTATTAAGCCATACTATTTTAATGGTATAGAATTTAATACTATTAAATGGATCGGAGATCTGGGATTGTTTATTGCTGTTTCTGTTTCATCTCAAAACATTGCTTATAGTCATGATGGTATAAATTGGAGAGCATATAATATGGATAATAGTGGTTCTAACGGCCAGCTAACGTGTATTACGTATGACAGAACTACAAGAAAAGTTTATTTAAGAGCTACATCTAATGGGCAAACTTATTTATTAACTTATAATAATTTAAATAACGCATTTGCTAACTTTTATGCAGTTAATTCAACAAATTACATTGCGATAAATTCTAACCAAACTAATGCTTTACTTAATTTAGGAAATGACAACGGCAATATGATAAAAAATTCTTCAGTCAATAGACAAGATAGCGGGAATATTAATTTAGTTAATGGAGAGTTAAAATTTACTGGAAACAATTTACAATTTACATGTAAAAATTTAGTAACTGCATCTGGTAAGAAATTTAGTTTAGGATTAATCCCGAAAACTAATAAATTTATAGAAAATTCATACTATTTTGATTTGTATGGAGATAATAAAAAAAACTGTTTAATTAAATATGGTTCGTCGAAAGAAATTACATTAAATGGGTATTTGTGTGTAAGTGGGTTAACTATTGGAGGTAATTCATTTACTGGAAGTGATAACATTTCTGAATTTGCTAATTGTGAACTAGGAAAAGCAACCGCTAATAGATTTCTTCTTGCGACTTACGGAAACACAATAACTGGAATAAATAATGTTAGCTGTAAATCTACAAAAATTAATAATTATGTACTCACAAGTAAAGAAAGAACCGATAACTATGTAGTTGATCTTAAAAAGAAATACGATTTTAATTTAGAGAAAAAAAATTATGGACTGTTTGGAAATGTATATAATTCAACGCCGACAGTAGTTACTAATTACTTCGGAACTGCAGCTACTAATGATAAATTGTTTTATATTAAAGAAATGAATTTACTTTTAGGTTATAAAGTATCTAATAATACTATATTTTATAAAAATATTAGATCAAGTTATAGCATAAATTTAACAGATTCTATATCTACATCATATTTAATGGGAACCGGAGTTTCTGTGTCAAGAATGGTATACATCAAAGAATATGGCAATATATATATATGTACAACATCTGGACTATTTTATTCTAAAGATGGTTATTCGTGGAATAGAGTAAATATGATGTCAGAACAAACTTCTTCTGTAGACTCTATAACCTATAGCCCAGAGCTAGACTTAATAGTTTTAGCAAATGCTAATCTTATTATGATCAGTAAAAATGGTATTGATTTTAAATCAATATTAGATAATAGATATTCAGAAAGTCTTATAAATGTGATGTGGATTTCTTCATGGAGAATGTTCGTCGGTATTTCTAGAACTCAGTCTACTACGCGTTCTCAATTTGTATATTCTTATGATGGTATTTATTGGGACTTCTTAGAGTCTAATGAAGAAAATGTGATTAAATCAAGTACGATACCATCTAATTTAATATATAGTCCTAAATTAGATATGCTTATAGCTATAGCATCATCTTCGACTCAGATGTCATATACATATAATGGAAAAGTATGGTATACGATTACTTCATTTGTACCTTCTAGTGGTATTATGGCCTGGATTGACGAATTAGAAGTTTTTATATTGTCATCAAATAGTTTAGCTGCTGCTTTCTTTTATTATTCTTATGACGGTATAGAATGGATAACTGTAAAAACACCAGCGTCTATACCAACGGCTACATATACTGCAGCATCTAATGCATGGATTTATATAAAATCTATGAATACTTTAGTAACTACAGTGACTGGCGGTACTGCTGGTATGATAATCTTAAATAATAATCAATTTACAGCTAATAATTATTGTGTCGATAATGCGGTGTGTGAATATAATGAAAATTTAGCCATCGATATTGTAAATAACAGAGTAGGTATTGCTAAATCAAATCCGCAGTTTTCTTTAGAACTTGGGGAAGATTTAGCATTTAAACCTACTTCTAGCGCGTGGTCTACAAGTTCTGATGAAAGACTGAAAGAACATATAGTAAATGCCGATTTAGATGTTTGTTACAATAATATTAAAAGCATCCCACTAAAACATTACACATGGAATGATGATATATATAATTCTAATCAAGTAGCAGATAGATCACAATTAGGATGGATAGCACAAGATGTTGAAAATATTATACCTAAAGCCGTCGAAAGAAAAAATATGCACGGATTGACTGATTGCAGGACTTTAAATAATGATCAGATAATTGCTAACTTATATGGAGCTGTTCAGAAGTTAATTCAAATGGATGAAAGCATAGAGGAATATTTTGTTTAAATCATTAATAAATATCTGATAAATATTCAAGAATTAAACTATATATCTTTTTTTGTTATTATAATATACAGAATTATTTGCAGTTATGTCTCAGAGAAATTCGGATAACACTATAATTAAAAAGACAGCGACAGCATCTACAAGACCGTCTGTAGGCAATGTAAGTGCAATCGCTAGATCTTCTTTAGATATATCTAACATTGTTGTAAATAACCAAACAGTTACTATACAACCAGAATCACTTTTATATATAAATGTTAATACTCCTGGGGTTGCCGAAGCAAATAAAGCTGTTGTTGTTAATAGTAGTAACAATATAGAAAACATAGAAGATATTTCTACTAATGAATTATACGTAAATGGTACTTTAGTAACAGGTATTGTAAATAGAGGCGCTACCGTTTCTGATAGCATTTATATGAATAATATTCAACCAGGGGTGTCGTCGCCAGAAAAAATATTATCATCATCAACAAATGGTGAAATTACTGCAGATGTTCAGTCTGATATAGTAAAATATAATGGGGGGGAAATAAAAGGGAAAAAAATAATATCGACAAAATCAACCGATCATAGAGATTTTGTAGATATTATTAATTTTTATGTAATCAATACCGCATCTAATGCTACATTAGATACTAGTCCAAGATCTAATAATTTTATATATGAAAATGTAGGAGATATTATGATTAGTAATAGTAAGTTAATGGGCAGTAGTTATCTTTTAATGATTTTTCAAAATCCATACGCTAGTGCTGGTGGAAGTTTTGTTATAAATAGATTTCTCACGACAGAAACCCATGCATACCAATGTGCTTACGATTCAACATTCACCAGATATATGATACCATATATAACTGGTACTACAACAGCAACATTAAACATATATGTTTCTCCCAATACAAGTCCTTCAACTTGGACTAGTGGAACTGCGTGGACTGTGGTATCATTACCTAACACAACTACTGGTGGTTCTGATATGTTAACTCCTTCTATAAAATGGAGTAGTCTTTTGAATCAATATGTTATCTTTTATGCAAACACTTTATATGGTAGCACTAACGGTACGACTTGGACTGTGTTATCAACAACGCCAGCAACTATGGGATTTACAGGAAAACTAATAGTTCATCCAAATTATTTATTAGTTGTTAATAGTACTACTACAACATATTTTACTACAAATGGAACCAGTTGGACATCTAAGGTTTTTGCATCGGCACCAATGACAGCGACTACTAATTTTCCAGTATATTTGGCAGAACTAGATACTATAAGATTTAATGCATCAAACATAATAACAGCATCTACATTTTTATCTTTACCATCTACAGGCGTCACTTTTTCTACAGTTATTCATACTGGTTTAAATAATATAACTTCTAATAATCTTACTTATCTCAGTACACCAAATTGTTATGTTTGGAATAATATTGGTTATTATTATATTTATGATATTGGTAGAAAAATATTATATAGTGATATTGGTTCTTATTATAGTGGTTATATAAATTTTGGATCATTCAACACAGATACGTTTGCCTATACTAAATGTTGGAGATATACTATTAATTTAGATAAAGCTTCGGCTATAACGACAGAATCTTACGTAGATATGAATCCTGAAACATTTTTAAATTTTCAAAATAGAAATAGAGCTATTATAAGAGATTTTGAATGGGTGCCTGCAATTAATAAATATATTGCCATAGGATTTGTAGACGATGCGTATAATACTGCTTTTTATGCAAACGTATGTATTTATTATTCTGACGACTTAGAGACTTTTGCCTTTGTTTCTGACACAGGTTCAACAACAGTTAATAAATTATGTGTAAATCATACTAATGGATATTTATATATATATGCCATAGGAACAGCTACTGTATTTTATGTAAATAATTATGGATTGAGTACAGTTACTAGTATTACTAATAGTATTACTATTTCAGGATTTTATTATATATCTAAAATATCAACTGTTGTTGTTCAACAAGGATCATACATAATAGTGTTGGCTGGAGATCCCACACTACCATTTAATAATACACAATTACATTTAAGTTATTCTGGCTCTTCAGGCACTTGTTTATTTAATCCAAACAATTTAGACATAACATTTAATCCTGGCACTTTAATGGTTAGAACTAATTTAATTGCTGTCATAACAGCTATTACAAAGGCTATGAGTATTAACGGCAATACTAGTGGATTCATTTCTCAATATGGAATTAGAAATGGATATCCTGGTACTATAGTATTATATTCAACAACTACTGCGGATAGTGAAACAAATGCTTCAACTTCATATAAAAGAATCGCTTCTACATTTGAAACAGCTTTAAATATGACTAATGTAACTGGAAGTGTGGTAGCTTCGGTACAATATTCTAATGTCGAATATATCGAACCTTTAGGTGTGTTTGTTTCTATTTACCCAAATGTTAGTTTTACAAATGCAAATCGTATTGTATACTCTTATGATATGAAAACATGGATTGAACCAGTGTCTAATTCTATTTCTGCCAGTTTAATTAACGTAAAATCACCTACGGTTAAATACGATCCTAAATCTGGTTATATGTATGTATTAGGTTCGAATGGTTTTTTTCAAACAATTCATTCTATGAAAAAATTAAACTTAGAAGAAACTATTCTAACTAAATCTCAATTGTCTCATTTCTATGCTAGAGATAATTCTGGCTTAGAATTATTTCCGTTTTCTAATATTAAGTCGTCAGATAATAGTAACGTATTCAATAATGGTATAACATACAGTAAAGGTGTTTATGTAACGTGTTGTACTGACAAAATATCGGTAGGGTCTAAAATATTTAACATGGTCGACACAACTCTCACTGGGAATTGGACTGCTGTTGCATCGTCATTAACTCATTACATAGCTTCTGGTAATGGAAAAATAGCAATTTCAAATGATTTAGGAGTTAATTTCTCAACAGTAACAACTAATATCTCTTCTTACAACTGGAATTTTATATCGTATTCAGATCAAGTAGGACGATGGGCTATGTGTGCTAATGATGCGTTTGCATTTTCTACCAACGGTACTACTTGGACTGTCAATGAGGTAACTGGCGGTAATTGGAAGAGTATTAAATATAGTAATGGATTCTGGTTAGCTGTTGGTTTGAACAAAATAGCTTATGTTAATAATGCATCTGCTACGACAAATGGAGCGTTTACAGTTGTAAATATTTCTGGAGACTGGAGAGATTCTGCTTTTGGAGGCCAGTGGATTATAACTGGCTATGGAAAAACAGCATTAAGTACTAATATAAATTCTCTTGTTAATTGGACAACTTTAACCGGAGCTAATAATAAAAATTTCAACTCAGTAGTTTATGTAGAAGGACTCAGACAATTTACTATGGTGGGCGAACACACTGCTGTATATGTTCAGATGACTAGAACTTTCTTCCAACCATCAAATTCTATTTTAATTAATACTGGCGAGAGTGCATGGGGAGTTATGAAACAATGTATATGGTCTGATAGATATCAGGCTATTATTTGTGTAGGTGCTGGAAGATCTATAGTAGGAAGTAGAATTGTAGGGTCTGGATTAGATAATGCATACTTTAATACGAACTCACTGCTTTTATCTGGATATGATAATACTTTACCTAACTCGTTTTTAAATATATCTGATAATCCTTTATCAATAGTTACTAATGATGGATGGATAACATTAAGAACTAATGTATTAACAAAACCAATATTTTCCTTTAAAAATAATACAGACGGACTGATATCAACTATTGACAATAAAACTACAACTGCTTGGGGTTTGACAGTACCTAAATGTTTGTCGTTAGAATATTTTAAATATTTAAAATTAGGATCTACTTTATTAGCCTACATTTCTACAGATCTTACTTACTTATCTATAGATGTATTGGGAACTTCAACACCTAATACTTTTGTGACTACTAATATTTCTGGCGATATTGCGGCCGCTGGTGCTTTGAATATCGGAGGTCTTGTTTTAGGCAATAAAATATACAGCAATTCAACACCTATTATTATGCAAAGTGTGACTGCTGGTGTTGTATCTGCCAGCAAAGCATGTAAATTGGATTCATCTAAAAACTTATCAAATGTAAATGTTCTTAGCATAGATTATTTAAATATTGGAGTAGATACTTTTGACTGCATTCATGTAGATAGTTCATTATCTATATTTGCACACACTCAAACATCTACAGAATGTGCAGATAACACGGCTTTAGATGCTTGTTATCATTCTGATTTAGATATATATGTTGCTGCTTCTAATATGACAGAATTTACTACAGGTACAAATATAGAGAGAAATTATTTATTAATTTCTAAAGACGGAATTAACTGGAATAAATGTTTCACCGGATTGCAAGCAAATATTAACAAAATCATACCACTATATGCAGATGCTAGCAAGAATTGTTATTTTATAAATACAACAACAGTTACAACATATATTGGATTTGTTATATTTGCAACAAATACCGCAAACAATATTGGTAAAATATTTTTCACACCAGATCTTGTAAATTTCTATCAATTAAATACAACAGGAACAGCAACTACCCATGATATGAATTATGGAAATAATTCAACAATATTCTTTTCAGATGGATCTGTTTCATCTACCGTAGTATGTAATAAAAATGCTGCTAGTCCTAATAAATTCTTTAGAAATGTACACTCAGAGTCTCCAAATCCATATATTAATACAACTACAGATACAGACATTAAATATGCAACAACTCATAGTAGCAATAGTAATATATTTGGATTGTCCGGAAATGATTTATTTACATTGGTATATAATTCAGGAGTTAGTAAAATAGCTTTAGGAGAAACTACGTATTGTATGGTATATGCGAATGCATTAGATGGAAATTCTACTAATTGGGATTTCATAATAGGATGTGCCAGTGGAAAAATTATATACAACACATCAGTTATGACATCTATTAATGGCACAGCGGCTAGAACAACATTAGTGATTGATGCCTCTGTAATTTTTACTTGTTGTGAGTATAATTTTACTAGTAAACGTTTCCTATTAGGTAGTAACACTGGTAAAATCTATATTTCGGCTCCTGGCAGTAAAACATCGTGGTCTCTAGTTACAACACCTGCCTGGATGAATGGGTCATGGATCGGTATTCGTTCTATTGGAAGTAAAGGTTTTATGATATGGCATGATGATAATGGAAATAATAGTAAGAAGAATTGTAAAATCTGCAGAGTAGATGAAAATAATACTTTTCAATTAATGTATCAGTCGTTTGAAAGAACATTAGGAGTCGGTTGTTATGGTGCTGGTAAATATGTAGTCCCAGAACAGTCGTCTGTTTTGGCGAATAAAATTATGTATAGCGATGACGGAATTAATTGGAAATATACATTTGAAACATCAGACTCTTTAAACAAAGTTTTATACATATCTCATTTGAATTTATTTGTAGCAATTTCTAATAGAAGTGTATTCTCTAGCTCAGACGGAATTAATTGGACTTCCATATACACGAACTCAAATGGAAGTGCCGTATATACTTCCGCAGTGTATGCGATTAGTAGAAATTTATTAGTAATAACTTATAGAAACGCAACTACACAAAATGTTGTTACTTCTAGCGACTTATCGCAATGGAATACTTATGATTATACGACTTATAATAATATTTATTATTCTGAATACTCTCCTACATTAGATAGATTCATATTTTCTCCATTAGATAGTAATATACTCCCTGCATTTTATACAACTAACTTCACAACAACAGGTACATGTGTATCTACAGATACAGATTCATCACTACCCCAGGGAAGAAATATTTATTGGATGCAATCAAGTAATATGTTTTGGATGGGAACTCCTAGATGGCAGAGTTCTGACGGTATTAGTTGGAAAAAAATGACTGGATTTTTAGATTATGAAACTGGTACATTTGATAGTTTGAGTAACGGGGCCAGAACTTTTACATACATACCTAATATTGGCGATGTTACGGTAAGCGGAGTCGATCCGGACGGCAGCTTTTTAGTAAACGTAAGTAACGGCATGTTAAAACCTATTGCTGTATTAGGGGGTGGTATTAAAGGAAATGATTACACTAATATTATTTATAATTCTGACGACAATAAAGTTTTAGTATACAAAAATACAACAGGTAGTAGAAAGGGAGAATACTTTCAGATTGTAGATTTGGAAGAATATAAGCAAAAAAATAATAAAGAAATACCTATCGACTATATAGATAAAGTATATGGAGATATATTGTCGTTAGATAATTATGTAGGAACTTCAAACATACGTACACTTACAAATTCAACATTGGATGGCGGTTTAGCCAATAAAAATGCTAAATTATCACAGATGGGTACTTGGGTATCTGGTGCTGGTTCGTCTGCTTCAAATCAATGGAATGATATTTGTTGGTCGTCATCTTTAGGATTGTTTGTTGCTGTTGGAAGTGCTGGTACTAGCCGTGTAATGACAAGCACAGACGGAATTAATTGGACTGGTAGAACTTCTGCTGGTGAATCTAATTCTTGGTATAGCGTCTGCTGGTCGCCAGCGTTAACTCTATTCGTAGCGGTTGCCGGTACTGGTACAAATCGTGTAATGACTAGTCCAGACGGTATAACTTGGACTGCCAGAACTCCACCAAATGATACGAATGGATGGAATTGTGTTTGTTGGTCTCCGGATTTAAACTTATTTGTAGCAGTTGCTTACTCAGGTACAAATCGTGTAATGACAAGTTCAAATGGTACAAGCTGGACTGCTAGGACGTCAGCTGTCGAAACAAATGCATGGTATAGTGTTTGTTGGTCTCCATCATTAAGTTTATTTGTAGCTGTTGCAAACACAGGTACAGGACGCGTAATGACAAGTACTGACGGAACGAGTTGGACAACTAGAATTTCTAATGGAGACTCAAACTCATGGAATAGTGTCTGCTGGTCTCCAACTTTAAATTTATTTGCCGCAGTTGCTAGTGCTGGTACAAATCGCGTAATGATTAGTAGAAATGGTATGAATTGGGATACAATAGCTTCTGCTAATGAATCAAACGTGTGGTATCAAGTTCATTGGTGTGAATTTTTAAGAATGTTTATATCTGTGGGATCATCAGGTATTAATAGAATTCAAACAAGTTCGAATGGTATGGATTGGAATGTAGTAACCTCTCCCGCAGAAACAGTTCAATGGTATGGCAGTTGCTCTTCGACTGAGTTAAATACTGTTATTGGTGTGGGAAGTGCTAATGCTACAAATGTTATGAGATTATTTGAGGTTAAATCGACAGTAGCTTATACAAATCATATTGCAAATAATAATAGTTGGAATTCTATTTGCTGGGCTCCGAGTTTAAATATATTTGTGGGCGTTGCTTTCGGGACCGGAAATTTAAAAGTTGCTACTAGTTCTGACGGATTAGAATGGATTGGCAGAAGTGCATCTAATAATACAAATACATGGCAAAGTGTTTGTTGGTCGCCAGAACTAACATTATTTGTAGCAGTTGCAAGTGCTGGAACAAATAGAGTAATGACTAGTCCAGACGGTATAACTTGGACTGCAAGATTATCAGCTACAGAAGCAAATGCGTGGCAAAATGTATGTTGGTCTTCAGCACTAACCCTTTTCGTGGCTGTTGCGACTACTGGTACAAATCGTGTAATGACAAGTCAGGATGGAATAAATTGGACCGCAAGGGCGTCTGCGACGGAAGCTAATGCATGGCAAAGTGTTTGTTGGTCTTCTTCTTTAAATTTATTTGTAGCAGTTGCAAGTTCTGGAACAAATCGTGTAATGACAAGTACATATGGTACAAGTTGGACTGCTGGGACCCCGTCTAGCGATACAAATCAATGGCAAAGTGTATGCTGGTCTCCTACATTAAATATGTTTGCAGCAATAGCCATTTCGGGCACAAATCGTGTAATGACTAGTACTAATGGGACTTCATGGACAGGTAGATTAACTAGTAATGAATCATCTACAGGCAGTCAGTTTATAATGTGGTCTACAGAATTAAGTATGTTTATAGCACCGGGCGCTGGATTAATAAATACAAGTGTTGATGGAATTTATTGGTTTAGTAGAAATTGGTTATATAATGGAACTTCTCGCGGTTGTGCATATTCGCCTACTTTAGGCAGACTAGCAGTAGGATCTTCGTCTGATGCTAATAATGGTTTAAGATCCATAGAAAATTTAACTAATATATATGCCGCTGTTGTTCATTCAGTATCCGACAATGCCCCTTTATCATATATTTGTTGGTCTCCTCAGTTATCTCTTTTCGTAGCAATTACTACTAGTTCAACTCAAAGAATTATCACAAGTCCTAATGCTATTGCATGGACTGCAAGAACACCATCGTCAACCACAAATACATGGTCTGCTGTTTGCTGGGCTCCTAGTTTAACTCTATTTGTAGCAGTGGCAAGTGCCGGTACTAATAGAGTAATGACAAGCGCAGATGGTACAACTTGGGCAGGAAAAACTTCTTCGGGAGAAAGTAATGCATGGCAAGATGTTTGCTGGTCGCCAGATTTAGGATTATTTGTAGCTGTTGCAAATAGTGGTACTAATAGAGTCATGTATAGTAGTAATGGCAATACTTGGACTTCTACTACTTCTAGCGGCGAATCTAATAGTTGGCAAAGTGTTTGTTGGTCTCCCGCCCTAGGATTATTTGTAGCAGTAGCAAGCAGTGGAACTAATAGAGTTATGACTAGCTCAAACGGTTCTTCTTGGACAGCAGTAGCATCTTCAAATGAGTCTAATACTTGGTTTGATGTTTGCTGGTCGCCTAGTTTAGGTTTATTTGCAGCTGTCGCAACTACCGGAACAAATCGTGTCATGACGAGTACTAACGGAACGAGCTGGACTGCAAGAACACCATCAGTGGACACTAATGAATGGAAAAGTATTGATTGGTCACCAGAGTTAGGTTTATTTGCAGCAGTTGCTATCGGAGCGACCGCTTCAGCTAGAAGAGTTATGTTTAGTAGCGATGGTATAAATTGGACAGCAAGAGTAACATCAGACGATACCCAACAGTTTCAAAGTATATGTTGGTCTCCTTTATTAGAATCTTTTGTAGCTGTTACTACTGGTAGCTATAGAGTTCATGTATTTACAAGACCTTCTATAGGAAATGGAACGACTCCGTTAATAAATGAAAACTGTTATAGTGTTTCAGTAAATCAATGGCAACATGTTTGCTGGTCTCCTCAATTAACATTATTTGTAGCTGTGGCAACCGGATCCGTGTCTAATCGTGTAATGACAAGTAGAGATGGTGTTAACTGGACTGCTAGATTATCAGCGGTAGAAACTAATTCATGGGTTAGTGTTTGTTGGTCTCCAGAACTAACTCTCTTTGTTGCAGTTGCAAACTCGGGTACAAATCGTGTAATGACAAGTTCAGATGGAACAACTTGGATTGCTAGAACTTCATCTGGAGAAAGTAATACATGGACTAGTGTTTGTTGGTCTCCAGAACTAACTCTCTTTGTTGCAGTTGCAAACTCGGGTACAAATCGTGTAATGACAAGTTCAGATGGTATAACTTGGAATGCAAGAGCATCAGCGACAGAAGCTAACTTATGGATTAGTGTTTGTTGGTCTCCTTATTTAAATTTATTTGTAGCAGTAGGAAATTCTGGTACAAATCTTGTAATGACAAGTTCAGATGGTATAACTTGGATTGCAAGAGCATCAGCGACAGAAGCTAATACATGGCAAAGTGTTTGCTGGTCTCCTTATTTAAATCTGTTTGCTGCTGTATCAAACACTGGTACTAATCGTGTAATGACGAGTCCGGATGGTATAAATTGGACCGCAAGAACTGCAAATACTGATTCAATATCTTGGGTTCGTATTGTTTGGGTATCTGATTTAAATTTATTCATAGCAACTCCTAATCAAGTTATTAATAATGGTATTATGATAAGTTCCGACGGTATTACATGGTATAATAGAACATATGCAGTAGCTAATTCATTTCGCTGTGTTACATGGGCTCCAGAAATAAATACATTGTCTTTAATAACAACAGCTACATCCCAAGCAACTAATGTTTACTATGTATCTCCAGTACCTGCAATTACATTACCTTATTCAGTAAACTGGGATATATTCTGGTCTAAATCTCTTCAAAGATTTATTGCTTATAAAAAAATAGACCCGCTTGTAAATGATACTCAAATTTATTTGTCGAAAAATGGTTATTCGTGGACTTATGACGCTACTTCATATACTGCTATCAATGCCACAAATAGATTAAAAGCTGTAACTTCTTACTGCGAAGTACCATTCTTAGATGCTATTTACACTTGTAGAAATACTGCTTTTGTACAATCACTAACACCTATTGGAGTTGTAGAAACTGCTGTAACTGGTGTGCCCAATGCGAATACTTTGTTTTACAGTAATATAATAAAATGTTTAATTATAGGAAGCTCGTCATCAAATCTTATAGCTATGTGCATCCCCACAAAAACAGGTACTATACTTAATATTATTACGTATACTTTACCAGCTACAATAACAGTTAGCCAAATATTGACATGTTATGAAAACCATCTTATAATACCAGCAGGCTCTACTTCTTCTTACTACTATTCAACAAATATGAATGTGTTTTCAACAGGAACATTGCCTTCTACAGGAGTATGGAAATTTGCCTCAAGAAATATTAAAGGGTACTCTAAAAGAGTTGTAGGGGTTAACGATTTAGGTGTTATAATTTATAGCGATAATGGCACGAGCTGGACTACTGCTGTAACATATACGGTAAGCACTCGATCATTTATTAATGTTAAATATATTCAAGAATTTGACTGCTTTGTAGCTGTCGATTCTATATCTAAGACAAATGCAGCTATTTATAGTTTTGACGGCATCACCTGGTCGGACATAACATTCGCATCCTCTGTGACACTCTGTGATTTAGCATATTCTCCTTCTAATGACAATTTCGCATTCCTGTCCACTGGATCTAATTTAGTAACAACTATTGTTACTCTACCAAAGTCAGCAGCTGGTGGTAATATCATCTCTTACGATACAAGAACGCCATCAACTGCATTAACTAATAATATATTTAGTTTAAATAGTAAAGGAGGTATATACACGGGAGAGTTCTCAAGTAATACTTTCAATTCAGCAGAGACTGAAAATATACCTCTGATTGCTCTGCATACAAATTCTGCGTACAAACCTACAAATTCAGCCTGGACAATTCAATCAGACATTAGAATTAAACATGATATAGAAAATGCAGATTTAGACAAATGTTTTGATAATGTTAAAGAATTAGATCTAAAACATTATAATTGGAAAGAAGAATTCTTATCGCAGACGGGAGAAACCGATAGAAGCAGACTTGGATGGATTGCTCAAGATGTAGAAAAGATTTTACCTAAATCGATCATAGAAATGGGAAGTATGTATGGATTAGAAAACTTAAAAACTTTAAATCAAGATCAAATTGTAGCTACGATGTACGGAGCTGTTCAAAAATTAATGCAAAAGTACGAAGCTTTACAGCGTGAATTGGATGGTTTGGATTAAATAATAATGAAAACGAATTAATGGATTTTTTTTTATTTTATTAGTTTAATATAGCTTAATGCATTAAATAGTAATGTCGACGATTTTAAATTTAATAGTGTTCTTAGTTTTAGCTTATTTTATATACTATGCTTATTATACATATTACGTAGAAGAGTCTGTTAAAATTTATGATATACAGAAAAGTATAGGATCTCTTATTACAAAAGATGATTTAAGTAATTTAGATAAAGAGCTAAATCTTAAGTTAAATTCTAAGTTGGATGAATATAAATCTTTGAATTCTAAATTAGAATCTGATTTGGTAGAAATTAACTTGAAAATAGAAGCATATAAAAAATCTACAAATGAAACTGACAGTTCTATTTTAGAAAATATGACTAAACTAAAAGAAGAAATAATGTCAGATGTGTTTAAAAATATTGATATATTAAAATCTAACCTAATGTCGATTATATCGGATGCTCAGAATACGGGTGGAAGTGTTAACTCCGAATTAGTGAATAAAATAGAATTAGAATTGAAAACTGAGGTAGACAGAATTATGTTTATGATAAATAATTTATCTTTAGACTTGAAAAACAATAAGGAATCTAATGTTATGATAACCAATCAGCTCAATTCTAAAATTGATGAAGAAGTAAATAAGTTGGTTAATATTGATAATATGTTGGGATCTAAATTAACAGATTTAAATAATTCTATAACTAAATTAGTAGACGATGTGAAAAATTCTAACATTGGCGAACTAAAAGAGTTAAAAAATATAACCGTGGAAAGTATAAAGAAAGTGAATGATGATTTATCGTTAAATAGTAACACAATAAAAGAATTGAAGGAATCTACGACAGAAAGTATAAAAAAAATTAGTGATATACTATCTATAAGTGCAAATGACACTAGAATGAATAGTAACGGATTGAAAGATTTAAAAGAGTCAGCTTCTGAAAGTATAAAGAAAATAAATGAAACATTAATAATAAATGGAAATAATATAGAGCTAAATAGTATTGGGCTAAATAATATTTCTAACGACATAAAAAATATCTCTAAAAAATATGACGAATATCTAATTTCAAATGATAGTTATACAAAAAATATTGATAATAGATTAATGTTAAGCGAAGATAGTGTTAGAGGCAGTGTAGAAGAATTGAACAATTTAAAGAATACTGTAGTTGACAATATTAGTAAAATAAATAATAGATTTTTATTAACAGAAGATGTTGTGAAAGGGAATAAAGAAGAATTAAATAATATTTCTAACGACTTAAAAAATGTCATTGCAAAATACGAAGACTATGTGTTTTCTAACAATAATTATACTCAAAAACTAAATGATAGAGTAGAAAGTTATATAAATCAAAACTATCTAGCTATAAAGAATATAAATGATTCGATCGATATTATTAAATATGGAATGGGTGATATTAGATTACTTAACGGTGTAGATATGACTTCTACTTTGTTAGATATTAAGAAACAATTAAATGTGTATGACGGTGATCATATTGTATTAAATAAACTTAAAGATGAATTCAACAATATGGAAATCAATGTAGGAAGTTTAAAAGATATAAATTTGCTAAAAGATGGATTTTATAATCATGTCAAGATTTTAAATAGACTAACAGAAGTGGAAGATATTTTAAAAAATGCTAAAATTGTGTTAGATAATGATAATATACATTATGCAAAATACAAATCAAATAGAGCTGTGTTTAAAGGATTGAACAATAATAAAAGAGAACAAATGTTTTTAATCAACGATACTATAGAGTCGTTAGAAAAATATATAAGTGGTTTATTATTATCTGACAACAATAGAAATGCAGCCAGAGATCTTATTAATATAAGTAAAAATGAATTATACGAAATTAATGGGAAAGATACATTAGTTTCTTATTTAAATAATATTCAACTTACAACTGGTCAGTTATGGTCTGATTCAGAATCCAAAAGTGTCAAACTTAATAATATCGAAAATTCTTTAAATCTTATGACGAGTGTTGTCGGCGAAGTATCTCTTTTGAATAAAAATTCAATAGTTGATTCAATACAACAAATTAAGTTAGACGTAAGAAAATTAAATGATAGCGGTCTTGAAATATCAGATAGCCTTGATGCTTTTAAAACTAGTGTAAATATAGAGGTTAAAAAAATAGGAGATGTTATTAAGTATAATAGTATTGTAGATACTTTAGTAAATGATGTCCAGGTACTTATGAATAGAACTGGCACTGGAAATATTAGATATAAAGACTTAGCAACATCTGCTGAAAATTTATATAATGATTTACAAACACAGACAACTATTTTACATTTAGCTAATCAAGATATATCTTCTATAAAATCTATATTAGGAAATTATGTAGCTGCAGATCAAGGAGGAGATATTGCTAAAATTATAAAAGATATGAATACTAACTTAAGATATTTGCAAACTAATTTAGGAACTTATAGAAAAGATGACTTCAATCAATTGAGTCTAGATCTTTTATTAAAAGATATTATCGGCAGAGTTAATGGGGTTGAATTATTTTCTTTAAATAATAAAAATACATCAAGAGATTTAGCCGATTTAATATCTAAAGTAAGCGATCTTAAAACATTTGTAGGTAGTAGTAGCAATACGTCTAGTTTAGTAGATAGAATAAATGATGTCGAAATTAAACTGGTCAATCTAGTAAATATTACCAATTCTTCTAACGACCAACAAACTAATATGAAAAAGTCTATAGAATATTTAAATAAATTCTCAGACGAAATTCGCCCCTTAATAGCAAACTTTTCTGTATATCTAGAGTCGATAGAAAATATAAAACCTGTTGGTTCTAATATATCTAATTCTATTATTAATTTATTCAACTCTGTAAATTCTAACCGAGATACCGTTGGAAAAGTTAGCAATCTGTTAGATACTTTAAGTAAAGATGTTAATAAAACTATTAGTGAGCAAGTACAGTCTTCTAATAAATTAAATGAATTATATTTATCTTTAGACAAAGTAAATGCAGATATTATTTCTGTTAATGATAAATTATTCTCACAGAAAATTTCTTTAGATGATGTGAAAAACAAAATAGATTTAATTTCACAAATTAGCTTTTTACCGAAACTAGTTAAATCACTTTCTGATATAAGTAAATCATACCCTCTATTAAAATCTGATATAGATACATTAGTACCATCAGCCTCAGAAACCGTAAGACAAATTAACTTATTCTTAGACAAATATAAAAGTAATACTATGTTGGTAGAATGGCAATCTAACTATGAATTTTATAGCTATATATCAAAAATTCAAAAAGGTATGACAGAAATGTATGCGGGTATGGAAAGTAAAATAAAATTCGGAGCTACTGTAGATCCTTATAATCAAACAGATATGAATAAATTAGTGCCTATGTATATGTATAATTATTTCAACGAACCATTCATACAATATTTAAGTGTTATGAATGAATGGATTGAAAATACGCCCATATGGTATCAATTAGGAAAGAATAGAGATGATGTTGAAACTATTAATAAATCGATCGCGGCATTTAATACCGATATATCATTTCTAAAGACTTATAAAGGAAATATGGAAACACAAGTAACTGAAATTATCACAAAATTAAACAATATAGGAAATTGGAATCCTATTAATATGAATTCAACATTAGCAGACTCTTTAATGAATCTTATCTCAAAAAATATTAGCACTGAGTCTACTTTGAATAATATTCAAACCATTGTAGGAAATCTTAAAGATATAAATTATCCAAATATTTCTTCTGCAGTTATCGACTTACTGTCTAAAGCTAAGTCGATAGAAGATAAACAAATTATTAATTCTAGAGACATAGATAATTTAAAAGATTCTGCGTCAAATCTATTATCTATTATAGGACAATATAACGGTAACTTATTAAATGATATAACATCCATTAAACAAAATCTAACAAATATTTTATCTAGCACGGAAACTAATTTCAGCGGAATTGGTAGTAGATTAGATAAAATAGAAGAAGACTTAAAATATTCTACAATTGCTACGCTAGTAAATAATATTCAAATTTTAGCAAGATTTGATCCAAAATCTATCACATATGATACTATATCAGATTATCATAAACTTCAAGTAAGCTCTATACCTCAATTAGCTAAAGATATTAATATAAGTACGCTAACTAATTGGAAACCATTATTTTTAAATATTGATACAATTGTGAAACTAAGAAATTTATTAAACGGATTAGCTTTAGATAAACTGCCGATGGTATCTATGTTAGAATATCAAAAAGTTAACAGCTTCATTTATCTAACGACAATTAATACGAAATCTGCAATAGAAAATTTAATAGGTACTGAATCAGAAAAAAATATTCAAACACATGTTGTGGAAATATTAGATAATTATAAAATGTTATCAGATAAAGTCAACTCTATACAGACAAGCTCCGGGGCTACTGGTGACCAGGTAGCTAGCGGTCTAATGAATTTGAAAAATATTATGATTGATATGCTAAAATATACATCGAGATTAGTACAAACTAGCCAGGTTATATTTATTATTAATAACTTTAATTTGTTGTTGACAGAAATAAATAACTATAAATCGGGATTTGTAAATGACACATTATTTGATTTATTAAAAGATACTACAGATCGAATGAAAACGACTACAGGATTTGACGGAAACTATACAGGTGATGACGGTGTCTTAAAAATAATTTCAACTCTATCTAAACAATTTATTATCATCAGTAATGATATATTTAGTAATACGAATCAATCAATATCTATGAGACTAAGACAGCTATGGGATAAAGCGGGAACTTATACAGGTGTTAGTATTCAAAGTGATATAAATAGTTTAAATACAAATCTTACCACCCTAACTACTAATTTTAATACTTTTAATAAGAATACAAACGATACATTAATTTCTTTAGACAACAGAGTAAAAAGTTTAGAATCAGAAATAATTAACGTAAAAACAGCGACTGCTTCGACTAGTGGGTCTACTAATTTATCTATACCTGAAACAATTCTACCAGCTGTCACATTCGCTAAAGGTTCGTATTATGCTTTATGTACAATTCAAAATGGAAATATTGTTTCAGAAGTATATCCATCAACATATACAGGTATTAAATATCCGTTAAATATGAGTATTCAAAATATGGAATATTGTCTTTTAAATGATCCTACGAATAACGTTGTAACGTACATGGCTTTTTATATTCAAAAATATAGAACGCCGGCTAAATTTACTTTAGGTAGTTCGGAAGGTATACTACAAAAATATTTAATATCTCCGAATTTAAGCTCGCAACCAGATACCACACTTTTTAACGGCGGTATTGATGTTACGGCTGGAAACGAAAACAACATGACAAACACCCGAGTTAACCTAGGAAATTCATTAAATGCATTAAATCTTATAAACAGTGCTAAATATATTACATTAAAAGCTAGAGATAATTCTAAAATAACCTTTCAATTTAATGTCATAATAGGTTTAGCCACTACTATACCAGAATATAAAATAAATGCAGTAGATAAAATGTTTACTATGAACAACGCAAAATCTAGATCAAGCAAGGTATCTGTAGTTGATAGTAATTCGGTAATAAATTTTACCAAAGGATTTATACTAGATAAAAAATATTCATATGAACAACCTAGCTGTTCAAATAGTGGAGGAGTCAATACATGTAACTGCCCAACAAATTCATATGTATGTGGAATTAATTATAATGTACCAATGTCAACTATTACTAGTATAAATCCGCAATGCTGTTCGTTTAACTTTTAGTCGTTAGAATGAATTATTGCATTAACTGAGCTACATTATTTATATATTTTCTAACGACAATCAAAATATATTTATAAATATACAGTTTTATACTTTTCAGAAGAATGTTTAACAAATTAATCTTAATAATATCAAATATATTTATATGTAATGCTATGATAATAAACGTAAGAAATAGATGCCCTTGGCGTGTAGATGTTTATAACCATGAGAACTTTAAATTCAACAATGTCTGTAAAATTGAAAGCGGTAAATCGTGCGTAATTAATATCAAACAAAATGTGTTTGAATCAGGTCTGATTAAAAATATACTGGGGGAACAGGCAACTCTGTTCGAATTTACAAAAAACAATCGCGGAATTTGGTATGATATTAGCGTAGTGCCTCCTGGCTGCGGTTCCAACTGTTTCTCTTGGAAGCAATGTTTCGATGTTAGTAAGAAAGTTGGATTTAATGATAAACTAAAAGTAAATGTCAAACCTACAATACCAAATTCGAGGTGTCGTAACTTAACTTGTGATCGAAAAGATTGCCCTGAAGCATACACCTTCCCATCAGATGATAATAAGACATTTTTCTGCCATTTGATGACTGAATTTGAATTAATATGGTGTTAGAAAAATAATATTATATTTTTTTAATATTGAACATTTAGCCTTATATTAAGTAAAAATGGGTAAATGTATTGAATGCAAGACTAAATCTCCTAGTTTTAATTACGAGGGTGAAACAAAAGCATTATATTGTAAAAAACATAAATTAGATAATATGATTAATGTAATTAATAAAAAGTGTATCGTATGCAAAATCAAACAACCAATTTTTAATTATAAAGAAGAATCAAAAGCGTTATATTGTGGTAAACACAAAATGTTAGGTATGGTAAACATCAAATCTAAAAGATGCATTATTTGTAATGATAAAATACCAAGTTATAATTATAAAGGAGAAAAGAAGGCTTTATATTGTTTCGGATGCAAGCTAGATAATAATATGGTAGATATAAAGAGTAAAAAATGCATTATATGTTTAATTAACCAACCTGCTTTTAATTACAGAGATGAACTAAAACCAACTCATTGTGGAGATTGTAAATTACAACATATGATTAATATTAAACATAGAAAATGCATTATGTGCGAAAACAAAACACCAAATTTTAATTATATAGGAGAACAAGCATTATATTGTAGAGACTGTAAACTAGATGATAATATGATAAATGTAAATAGCAAAAAGTGTGTAATTTGTGATAATAAAAGAGGTAATTTTAATTATAAAGATGAAAAAAAACCAACTCATTGTAATGACTGTAAAAATATAAATATGATTGATATTATTCATAAGAAATGTACTAAGTGTAATTTTAATCGCCAAAATCCTAAATATAAACCATTATGTGCAACATGTTATCGTTTTGACAATCCCAACTCTGACTTTACTAGAAATTATAAAGTTAAAGAAAACACAATTATGAAATTTGTTAAAGAGAAATATTCTAACTGTATAATGGATTCAACTATCTCGGGCGGGTGTTCAAAACGCAGACCAGATGGTTTAATTGAATACGATTTATTTTCTATTATTATAGAGATTGATGAAAATTGTCATAAAAATTATGAAGATATCTGTGAAAACAAAAGATTAATGGAAATTTACCAAGATTTAGATTTCAAACCGTTAAGAGTAATTAGATTTAATCCTGATGCATATAAAGATATTAATGGAAAAAGAGTTAATTCTATATTTTCTTTAGACTCAAATAATAAGTTAAAAGTGAAAACCAAAAAAGAGTTAAGTAGAAGAGTTGTTATTTTGTTAGATACTGTTGAACAAGTTTTAGAGAAAATTAATCAAGATATGACTATGGATGCTAACAATGTTAAAAGTGTTGATGTTGAATATCTATTCTTTAATGAAAATGAATAAGTGAATCAATGTTAATAATATATTTTTTTTAATTAGTCGTAAGAAATAATAGTAATATAATCATGTATAAAATCATCTCTTACAAAAAAGTAAATATTTATTTAAGTAATTTGGAAGAAGCTAATGATTTAGATAAATTAAAAGAGAACGAGATTAAAACAATATTTAGACTAGGAGATTTAAAATGCGATAAAATTAATTATGGTACCGATATGAAAGTGGAGGTATTTGAACTTGAGGATAACACTTGGTATGTATTGGAAATGTTTGAAGCCGCCATAAAAATTATTCATCATATTAATAAACTTAGTGAAGAAAAAGTAAGTGGTGAAGGAAATGTAGAAAGGAATGTTTTAATTCATTGTAATATGGGTCAATCTCGAAGTGTCACAGTTATATGTCTATTTATGATATTAAATTTAAATATGGGTTATGATTCTTCTATCGACTATATTAAAAAAATAAAAAATGATATTCGACCTAATAATAGATTTATTTTACTGATGAAACAGGTAGAAAGTTGTCATAATGATATATATAAACTATGGAAATTATATGAAAAGTTAAAGCTAGAAAATAAAGAGTATATTGAGAATAAGTATCTTTTTAGTTAAAAAATTGATTTTTTTAAGTTCAAATATCGATTAAACACAATAACATTCAAACAATGATTCAAATATTAGGAAGTAAGATTTATTATATATGCCCTAATTGGTTTCTTAAATGGAGAACAGGGTCAGATTCTAAAGATAAGCATCAATTATACTGTGAAAAATTTATTATAGTAATATTTTTAGCTATTTTATATGTAAGTATTAGTTTAATTTTCGTGTATTATAATTGGAATCAATGCACAAATATTATAGATTTAATTAATGGAATTGATAATAAAATATATAATACTAAGCTATTTCGACGAGGTAGTAACTATTGTAACACTTTAGACGGATTTTTCATTGTATATTTAGTATTTTTATTAACTATATTATTTCTTAACATCGTATTCGGCATTACTTATAATTATTATAGAAAGTTTAAATCGAGTAGAATAAGCAAAGATAAGAAAGATTATTTAGATAAAATTATTATTCATATCCCATTGTATAATGAAGATTTTGAAACTATTAAATCAACTATTGATTCTGTATGTAAATTACAATATAATTTAGAAAACATTTTAATTTTAATCGTTGTCGACGGAATTGTAAATAATTCAAAAAATGATGACAGCACTACTGATTTTACATTATTGAATGAAGTTTTAAATAATTCTAAATACAAGGAAGATTACAGTAGTGATAGATTATATGATGATCTCATTCATTACAAAGACAATAGACTTAAAATATACAATGGAGTTTATAATGAGGTTAACTATTCAGTTATATTAAAATGCGGAAATGAAGTAGAAATGGAAACCGGATCTTTAAAGAAAGGAAACAGAGGTAAGAAAGATTCAGCTTTGATCATATACGAAACTATTTATCATATGTCGAAAGAAATTATAGGCCGAGGTTCGGATGGTTATGATATTGAATATAAAGAGAGTAATGAATATGAAGAAAGTTCTTATTCTTTAATTGCTAGGTGTTTGCAGTATGGTATTGACAGTAAGTATCAGCATATCATGGAATACAACCATATGTTAATTATTGATTGTGATACAGATGTTCATGAAAATGGATTAATACTATTGCTAAACTATTTACATCTCAATGATAAATGTATCGCTGTATGTGGTCAGACTATTGTTAAAAACAATTCTGAAAACTTTATTACAGTTGTTCAAAGTTTTGAATATTTTATGTCGCACTTATTATTAAAAATCTTTGAACATATTATGTATCAAGTTCTTGTATTGTCGGGATGCTTTACATTATTTAAATTGAGAGACAACGAAGAACCAATTATAAATTTGAATGTTATTGAAAAGTATACAGAAACAGCATCTTCTTTATATAAAAAAAACTTGTTAGATCTAGGAGAAGACAGATATTTGACTACTTTAATTATGCAAGAACATCCTGATAAAAAGTTAGCATATATTTCAGATGCCGAGTGTTATACAAATGTACCAAATAATTTCCAAATGCTATTAAAACAAAGAAAAAGATGGAGTAATTCACTCATTGTGTGCCTATTCTTCTTAGGACTAAATCCACCAAAGCAATCACTCTTTAAACATATTAAGATGTATTTGATAATTTTCATAGAATTATTCATTATTTTCGTTTTACCTCTCGTTATTATAATTGGTATTCTTAATTCTATAGTAAGCATTACTGTTCAAGGATATAGTTTTGTACCTGTTCTAATTACAAGTATAATCATTCTATTAAATTTAATAATCACAATTTTAGCATGTAAGTTTGATATGATTTTAAGATTCTTTGCATTTTTCATATATTTACCAGTATTCAGTATTCTTATTCCAATATATAGTATATTGAATCTAGATAATTTAGATTGGGGTTTAACACGTTCTAATTGTATAGAATCAAAAGGAAATAATGAAAGTACAGAATCTGTACAATTTATAGAAATACAAACTCCTACAAGATCTATAAATGATTTTAATTCTGTAGAAATGAGAGTATAGATTATTCATTTTCGTTGAAAAATAAATATTCAACATCTACACCTTTAACATTATTAGCATCGGTCATAATTTCTTGATTAATATCTTCTAAAACTTTTTCAATAGTATCTAACAAAATACCGACTCTTCGGTTTAATTCTTTTTTAGTTTTCACTTTTAATTTATTGTCTGAGTCTAAAGAAAATATAGAATAGACCCTTTTTTCATTAATATCTTTATACGCGTCAGGATTAAATCTAATTACTCTTAATGGTTTAAAATCTAAATCTTGATAAATTTCCATTAATCTTTTGTTTTCACAAATATCTTCATAATTTCTATGGGAATTTTCGTCAATCTCGATAATTATAGAAAATAATTCATATTCAATTAATCCATCTGGTCTGCGTTTTGAACACCCGCCTGAGATAGTTGAATCCATTACACAGTTAGTATATTTATCTTTAACAAATTTCATAATTGTATTTTCTTTAACTTTATAATTTCTAGTAAAATCAGAATTGGGATTATCAAAACGATAACAAGTACCACATAGAGGTTTAAATTTTTGGTTTAATTGATTAAAATTGCAAGAAATACACTTTAAACTGTCAACGTTAATCATATTATCTAACTTACAACCAACGCAGTATAAAGCTTTTTTCTCATTTTTGTAGTTATAATAAGCTCTTTTGTTTTTACATGTAAAACATTTTGTACTTGTGACATTAATCATATTTTCTAACTTACAATCATTACAGTGTGTGGCTTTCTTTTCATTTTTATAATTATAATAAGGTCTTTTGTCTTTACACGAAATACATTTTGTGTTTATTATATTAATCATATCTTCTAGCTTACAATCTCCACAATACAATGCTTTCTTTTCATTATAAAAATGAAATAATGGTCTTTTGTTTTTACACGAAATACATTTTTTATGTTTAACATCAACCATATTTTCTAATTTACAATCAAAACAGTATAAAGCTTTTTTTTCATTTTTATAATTAAAATATGGTTCTTTATCATTACATAATTTGCATTTTTTACTCTTGACATTAATCATATCTTCTAGCTTACAATCTCCACAATACAATGCTTTCTTTTCATTTTTATGATTAAAATTTGATTGTTTATCATGGCACAAAATGCATTTTTTATTTGCCATTTTATACAATATATTTAATATTCAATTTTTTTTAAAAAAAGAATACATATATCATCAACGGTTTTGATCCGCTTCTTTCAGATTATGTCCGACTGCTTTCCACAAGCTTATGATATATAATATTAAATTGTAATACTTTAATTCAATTTATATTATTTCTTACGACTAAATCTTTCAAGTTAATTTTAAATTGGCTAATAATTCTTTTTCTTGTTTTAACTCATCTAAAACAATTTCTTTTAATACATCTTGATAATTGTAACTAGTACTGATATAATCCTCATCTAGACTGTTTAATAATTTTTCTACATAAATGCATTTACTGAGATCGCATTTACATTCTAATTTTGCTTTTTTTTTCTTATATTCTTTAGTAAAAGTATTATATTTATAAATACAATCAAAATCATCATCTAATCGATTATTTTTTCGTAATCTACGAACCCCATTTTTTGGTTGAGACCCGCATAAATGCATATTACTCATATCCAACTCCATCTTAGAATAGATTATAATTAACATAAAGTAATAATTTAATTGAATATTTTTTTTTAAATTAATATCTAACAACTATTAAATTCATATATAGCACTTATTAACTCTTTAGTCGTAAGAAATATTAGAGGTGCCATCAATTTAGTCAACTCCAATACTTGAAATTGATTACTATTAGGTGAAGGTATTGAGTATACTAAATCCTTACCACAAATGCTAGCAGCATACCACTGTATTAAAAACTTTAAGTTAAAGTCACCATTATATATTTATTACTTCTACTTGTCTTTAGAAAAAATATCATTTAAGTAATATTGACGAAATCGATTCATATTTTAATATAATTTAAACTTAAAATATTTATATATAAATATGATTACAATGGACCAATTAATTACTCAAATTGATAAAATTAAAGAATATAATTCCTCTTCAACGTCATTGATAACTTACGTTATCCCAGCACAGTCATATATTTGATGAGTTTAAAACCCAAATTCATAAAGAGATAGCAACTGCAAACAATATTAAAGATAAATCTCATAGGAAAAATGTAATAATATCTCTTAAGATGATATACACTTATTTAAAAAAAATAAAAGGTAACCATACTGTGAATGGAATAATATTATATAGTGGCATCACAAATGATAACGAAGTAATTTTTAATGATATACTTATTGAGATACCAATTAAAACAAAATATTATTATTGTGATAAATTGTTTCATACTGAATTTCTAGATAAATTTATTAATCATGAAAAAGATAAGAGTAAATTTTTGGCAATGCATGTAGATGGCACTTCTGCATACTACTATGAAAAGTTTTTAACTCAAATGAAACAGCTTCGGCATATATCATTTGATAGACAAAAAAAGCAACGTAAGGGAGGACAGAGTGCGCCTCGAATTGGAAGATTATGTATGGAAAAAATTAATTCATTTACTTCTAAATGTATTGATATCTTAAATGATTACATCAATAATCATAATTATAAATCAATAATTATTGCTGGTAATGGTGATATATTTGACGGAATTAAAAAAAGAATGTATAATGATAATATCAGTTATATAAAGATAGTTGATAAAAATTCACTGATTACTGAATGCGAAACATTAATTAGTTCTAATAATTGTAGTAATGATATTAATAAAATTAATGATTACTATGATATTATGACTACTAATAGTGATTTGTTGATATATGGTATTGACAATATTATGTCAAATATCAATGATATTAAAGAAATTTTGGTTCATAAAAAATCAAAGTATTATGATTTATTAAAATCGTTTGATAATATCAGTATAGTTAATAGTAATCATATGCAGTTTTTAGATAATTTTGATGGTATAATAGGACAATTATATTATGTTAATGCATTTAATGAAATTTATTAAATTTATATATACGCATGGACATTTTTGGTATAATTTTTTTTTGTCTTTAGAAAATATAATGTATCTTACAAATTAATCCCATCAAGTAAATTAGGCCCGTACACGTTATCATCAATGAATACATTATTCACACCAATGCAAACATTAATAGGGACAATTGTATAATTATTATTACGCAAATGTTGAATAATCATTTCCAAAGCTAGATGGCCATTTGCGTGATAATCATGTTGAAGGATAATTTTACCAGTAGTATTATCAAATTTAGATAAATAGTTATTATAAATTTCTTCTGCAGTTTCAACTTCCCAGTCGTCTGTATTTAAATTGCTTGTAATAACATCATATCCAAAATTGTTAATAATGCTTAGAATTTCACCACTATAGCTAAAATAAGGCGGTCGGTAGATAGATGGTCTTTTATTAAAAATCTGCCGAAAAATAAGTTCATTATCACTAAGTTCGCGGTTAGCGTTAAATTGATTAAGCTTCTCCATCGCAGCATGGCTAAACCCATGTGAACCAATAATATGACCATTAGCTGACATTTGTTTAACTAAATTCACATAATTATTATTTCTAACGATTGTCAAACCATTAATAAAAAATGTACCAGATACATTGTACTTATTTAACATATTTACATAATTAATAGTATTCTCATGAATACCGTCATCAAAAGTTAAAGAAACATGTTTATCATTAATACATTTATCATAAATATTTGAACTTACTAAACTTAAATTACAAGTTAGTAAAATAAACGCTGAAATAAAGTAACTTGAGTTAAACATTGTTATTTAAATGTTATGATATAATCTAAAAAAGAAATTCAATTTTATACTCTATAGTCGAAAGAAATCATAATTGACAGAATAAAATTGAATTAATTATATATAATAAAGATATTACCGATATTAGCGAACTAATACGAACAACATGGAAATGGAGCAAAAGTCAGAAATTTACCCTTCCAACCGAGGACATAAATGGACTGAAGCTGAAGAATCATTGTTGTTAGAAGAATTAAACAGTGGATTAAGTTTAGATGTAATTGCTGATTTTCATAATAGAACTCTTGGAGGTATTAGTTCAAGATGTGGAGAAATAGCTTATAAGATGTATTTAAAAGATATTCCCGTGGAAGAAATAATTAATCAAACAAAGTTGGATGAAGATGCTATTAAACAGGTGATTGAAAGAAAGGATTATAGGAAGACTAAGAAAAGTGAAAATAAGGAGAAGAAGGAGAAGAAAGAGAAAGCTAAGGAAGATAACAATGTTATGGATAATAAAAAAGTTAACAATGTGGACAGAGAAATTAGTAAAATGAAAAAAGAAATTAGTGAGATGAAGAATGACATTAAAGATCTAAAAAAAACAATAGCGGATTTGGTTGAAACTTTGGAGATATCTTATAAGTTTGATTAATATTACATTTTGTGTTTATGGGATTTTGAATTAATGTGAGCACCATAGCTCTTTTTTTCTTCTGTTTGAAAATTACATTTATCGCAATTATACTTAAATTCGAAGTCTATTATTTCTTTGGACTCAGTAATATTTAAAATATGGTCTTCTGTTTTTAGATGGTTTGAAAATTTAATTCTGCTGTTAGAATACACAAAACATGTATTACAAATATATGTATATAAATCTTTAATAGTTGCTTCTGACTTAGTTTGTTTTAATATAGATAATTTATGAGAAGATGTTTTTACGTGATCTTTTATACTTATATTTTCATTAGAAGTAAAATTACAAAGTTTGCAATAAGTATCAGCTAATTCTTTATGACTTTTAGTTTTTAAATGTCTCTTAAACAACTTCTCTTGATTTTGATAATATTTACAAGGTTCGCATTTAAATTTATATTCTTCTTGAATGTTAAATATTTCTCTATGCTTTTTAGATCCTAAATGAGTTTTATAATCCTGAGAATTATCATCTTTAAATTTACATAGTATACATTCAAATCTGAATGTATAGATCTTATCTTCTTCGTCTTCTGTTAAGTTTAATTCTAAATGTTCTTTTGATTTAATATGTTTAGCAAATATAGCTTTGTCGTCAGAATTAATATTACAATATTTACAATTGTAAGTATATTTTTTATCGATATTTGAATTTCTTTCAATTTTATGACTTTCTAATTCTTGATGCTCTTTTAAAGAAATTTTTGTATAAAAAATCATATTACAAAATTCACATATTAATTTTTCTTTATTGTTTAATTTATTTAGAGCCGTTCTTTTACTTTTTTGTCGATTTTTTAATTTATAATCTTCAGTACCACTAATTCTCATTTGATAATCTTTTTCTGAAATTTTATCTATTCTAAATGGTAATTGATCATTTAAAATTTTTTGTTTAATGTATTTACATTTATTAATATACAAAGTTTCATATGCGTGTAGACGATTACTATCGACAAAGTCATATTCTTTTATTAAAACAATTTCGATTGTATTAATATGAAATAATTTAAATAAATGTTTAGATTTAACATCTAAACGATTTTTATGCTCTGAAAATCTTTTACGTAAATTACATTTAGTACTACCGACATAAATAGTATCCACAAGTTCTTTCTGCTCTAAACTTAACATATTTGCCGACTTCTTAAAGTCATCTTTAATTTGAATCTTATATACTCGACCTGTGAAATATTCCATAGTTTTATGTTATATATAAGAATAGTTTGATTTCAATTTTAAATTCACCAACTTTGATTAAAAAGACAAAAAAAAAGATTTAATACTCGATAGAAGGATCGAACTTCTGACCGACGGATAATAAGACCGTAGCTCTACCACTGAGCTAATCGAGCATTTGACAATACTATCATGAGCATTATACTTATATATTATCATGTCTCTAATACATTATTCATAAATAATCTCTGTAATACATATTAAACTTAATTTAACCCCCGATTTAACATCTTATTTATAAAATAGTTGAATTGAATAATAAATATTATTACCAAAGCAAGCAAAGCCTCAACCGCAGTAATCCCACGAACAACTCAACCATGATGACCATTTTCCAGACCGCTGAATACAAACAAGTGTATGACTTTGTGAAGATTAGCACTGCTATCTTCGACGAATCGCATGATGTCACCCACGCTGTTGCCGTTTGCAAAAGCTCGTTGAAAATCGCAGAAAGCTTTGATCGTGATATGGAAGTCGACATAATCATGTATGCTTCTATGCTTCATGACGTCTGCGACCACAAGTACAAAGATTCGATCAAGGAGGAAGAGTTAGTCGGATTCATTGTCGACAAATTAGGCGAGAAGAAATGCGCGAGAGTGATGAGCATCATCAACAACGTTTCGTTCTCGAAGCAAACTAAGGGGCTCCGCCAACAATTGGACAGTCCGGATGATATCTATTTGGATATTGTCAGCGATGCCGACAAGTTGGAAGCAATCGGAAAGATCGGAATTGACCGATGTATTGCATACACGAATGCGACTGGAGGGACTGTGCCTGGAAATGTAGTGAAGCATTGTCACGAGAAGCTGCTCTTGTTGAAAGACAAGTATATAGTGACTCCGATGGGAAAGACGCTAGCAGAACCACTCCATCAAGTCATTCGGGACTATGTGGATGAGTTTGACATCTAGGATGTGAACGGTGCGTGTAATTGAATACCAGTTGTATTCTTTTTTTTTGTCGAAAGAAAAAATAAAATTAACTATCATTTAGATAAATCGTTTAATTAATTGTAAATACTATCCCAGTATGTTTCGAAATCATCTGTAAATCCGTAAAGTTTCTCTTCACCATAAGTCCCATAATCTTCGTCATATGTACAACAGCGGTCATCATATCTATCATAATCATTATATCTATCATAATCATTATATCTATCATATCCATTATACCTATCGTATTTATCATACTCATTATAACGATCATATTTATCCATTGAGTATACATAGTCGTAATCCATTTGCATCTTATCTGCATGTTCTTTTTTTTTTATTTAATTTCTTAACAGTTCGGCTAAATACTAGTTTAATATGCTTCTTTTTCTTTAAATTGATGATGATATTGTTTTTCTTTAACATGGTGATAGGTCGGGTTTGCTTCAGCTTGATGATGATATCCATTTGATTTGACATGATTGTACATATAAAAAGGATAATTCAATTTTATTTAAAGCATACAATATGACATGATAATTATTTTATACAACCAGTTTTATTTATAGTCGAAAGAAATAATATTAAAATCCACAATTATCTTTAGTCACATTCGAATGATTAATATCCCACTCTATTTTTGTATCTATTCCACTTCTTATAACAGTATATCCCAAGCCGCCCACAAGCCATAATCCCAATCCAGCATAAATTTTACCATTTGTATTACCAAAGTAAATTATTAATACAAGTAAAAGTATCGGTAGAAGAATTGACACAAATACAGTTTTTAAACTTCGTTTTGTTAACTGATTTTTACAATAATATCTAGCTTCAGCTAATTCTTTTTCTACAGGATTTGAAGAAAACTTAGATGTAAATGCGTTATTTCTATATTGAAACTCATTCACTCTATCTACATTTTTTATAATATTCATAATAGATGCCATCGTGTTATTTTATATAATGATTAATATTATTTCTTTTGACAAAAAAATAAGAATTACTAATTATTTTCATTTATATCTAAAAATTTCTACGCAATTCTTGATCTATTTTTTCTCTTTTATCGTTTAGACATTTCCCGCCATGACTGCTCCAAAGTACTTGAACAATTACGTACTGAGCTATAATTGCCGCCACTGATTCCTTACCACTTAATTCAATATTAGCCTGATAAAGAATAATTAAAATAATTATAAAACTTAAAAACCAATGATTTGTGTATAAACAAATTAAATCCATTTTATCCAATGTATATTATTCAATGTATATTATTCATTATATTTTCTTTAGACAAAAAAAATTGATTTTATAATATTCTTTAACTAAGTAAGATAATAATGTCTTCAGTTTCATCAAAAACATCAGAATCGTCCATTAATCCGATCGTATCAATGGATATTATTCTTTCGATCGATCGCCCAGCTTATATTACTATTAGTGGATCTTCAGTTCTACAACAGCTTGTAGAAAGAGATCTTGAAACTAGTGATATCGATATGTATGTTTCATTAAGTCATAAAGATTTTAGTTTCAAAGATGTAGTAAGTTATATTAAAAAATTATATACATTAGATCAAAATGCTTGTATTAACTGTAGTATTAGTAAAATATCTTATGGATTAAGCGAATCTATCAGAAAGTATATTGTAAATATGGTTGCTTCCGAATGTCAAAATGAAGAAGATGATGGCGGTGATGATATTAATGAAGTTATCGAAACTGAACATGAACATCATAATTATTTAGATATATGTTCAGAAATTTTAGAAGTTGACAAACTTACTATTTGTGTAAATGGTGATGATTTTGTAAATATCGATTTAATTTATCTTAGTTCTGATATTGAATATCATTTATTAAATAGTTATGATTTAAACGTCGTAAGAAATTATATTAATAATGATAATGAAATTATCCAGTTGTATAATGATGTAGATATTAAATCTAACATCGCCTTATATGATTTTAAGATTTTCGAAAACCGTCTTTATAATTCATATACTTATACACATTTATTTAAATTTGTAGGAAGAGTGCCTAAATATTATAAGAGAGGGTTTGAAATTTATATGAAAGTGCCTTCGAAAATTTATCCATGTGAATGCGAAGATACTAATTGTCCTTGTTTAACAACTTTACATTTAGATTTAATATTTCTAAGAACTTTACATGTAGGTATTGTAGCACATAAGTATAATAACTTAACTTACTTCGCAAGTGCGCGCCTAGCAAAAAAATTTAATACTAAGTTAAAGACATTTTACAAAGACGACGGGTCGTATGTAGCCCCTGCTACATTTTATGAAATTCAGCCAACTGCAATTTCTACAATCATTAATAAAATGATTTTATTAAAAGAGTTAATTGAATACTCATTTAGACCTGATATTTTGATTAAGAGATTTGAGGAATTTTTTGAGGAAGAAGAATAAAAAAGATATAGAAACGTATATATTTTAGTTTAATGTATATTGTTTATATTTTTTGTTAGTTGCTAGAAATAATAAATGTTTGATAAACTAGTGAACCGGTAGTATAAAATAACATACCTTATATAATTTCTAACGACAAATTAAAAGTAGTGTTGACACTTACTATCGTTAATATTAATTAAATATACATTTGTATACTAATTAACTCATAACAGAATGCCATATTTATACATGTTACAACCGGTTGAATATATTAACTCGGATTGTTATAAAATAGGTTTATCGTCAACGTTTGATTTGAATAGATTAAAAAGCTATGGATCCGGAACTCGGTATATTCAATATTTTGAATGTAGTAATTATAGAGAAGCTGAAACAGAATTAATTAATAATCTAAATAATGAAGAAACAGTTACTTTATTCAAAGGAAGAGAGTATTTCAGTGGAAATAAAAAAACAATTTTAAATATATTCATACAAATTATGTTAAAATATACTGACATGGAAGAAGATAATATTAAAAAAGTAGAACTCGAAGAAAAAGAAAATGTTGAAAACAAAGCCAAAGATGTATTAATAAATAAAAAAGTAGAAAATATAAATTTAAAAGAAGTACTTAAAAATAGTAAAAATCAATATGAGTGTAAATTTTGTAAATCTTTTTTCTGTCAAAAAGTTAGACCCATACCCCCCCCCTTTGAGTACTCATGAGCAGGTGATTGTGATATACATCATATATTAAAATACCTTAAAACATGTTTATATAACTATTACACATACTAACAAGCTTGTGAGGAATTGTTACAAGCAAGCGAGTATGACTAAGTTATTATTATACAAGAATTGCAATTTTATTTATATATAACGAATTATAATTATTTGTTGTGAGCATCATCTAACAAGATTTTGAGTAACATATAATTCTATTTAAAGTTTTCAATATAATATATAAAAACTGTTAAAATGCACGAATGCAAAATTTGTAAATTTAGTTGCAAGTATGAGTCTGAATATAATCGGCATTTAAATTCTAAAAGACATAAAGAAAAAGTAGAAAATAAGAATCTATGTGATGGTTGTTTTAAAGAGTTTTCTACTAAATTTAATAAAAACAGACATGAGAAATCATGTAAAATTATGCAACAAAATTATACAACAAATAATATTGGAACACAAATAAATAATAACATAACAAATAATTACATACTTCCTGAAAATCCAGAATCTATGAGAATATTTGTAGTGGGAATGTTAATTAAAGAACTTATACATAAACAAACAACGGATTGTTTTCAAAAAATATCATTACATGATATGGAATCCAACAATTATAATCTAATGGATTATATTGAAAAATTTGACACAAAGTTAAATGAAGCTCATCATGATATGATTACTGATCATAATACGAATTGTAAAGAAAATGTTACTTTCAATAAAATTGATGAAAATGGTGAAAAGTATAAAGAAAAAATAGTATGTCGGCCACTGACTTATCCAAAACATAAATTTGATTGTAAGCACGAAGAAGCTGATTTTAAATTAAGCGAAGATATTGTAAGTAAAATTTTAACAGAAACTTTATTAGATGCAAATGATAAAATCGTTGTAACTCATGATAATGATATCCATGGCAAAACAGATTTATTATTTAAGCATGAAGATACTTTACACAAAGACGGAATCCTTTTAGATTTTTTAAGCAAAAGTAATAAAAAAGAAATCTGTAATTTATCTAACGACTTTAAACCAACAAGTATCATTAAAACTAATTATCCGGAATACTATGATAAAATAGAAGCTAAAGCAATTGATATTATTCAAGCTTATAGTAAAAAAACTAAGAAAACTAAGTAATAATTTTTTCTTTAAACTATTAACATTTTATTGTCGTTAGAAATAATCGGACTTGTATAATATAGTATAAAATGTCATGTCCATTTGCAAAATATTCAAATATATTCGGCTTGCCCAATGAGGGATTGCATGCGATTAGAATAAAAAATATCGCTGCTTTTGACTTGGTGGCGACTGCAGCAATATCTGGTTTAATTTCGTATAATTACGATTTTAGTTTTTTATTAGTATTTTTATTATTTATGGTTTTGGCAATTGCATCCCATAGATTGTTTTGTGTAGATACCACTATTAATAAATTAATATTCGGAGAAGTTAACTAATTAAATGAATACAGAGTTTAAAAAAGAAATAATTCTTCTTTAGACTATCAATTCATATTTCAAATCAACGAAAAACCGAATCCTCTATCACCTCGACTTCCATGTTTATTATAACTTAGAATAATACATACAACTACAAATGCTATTATACTCCCGATAGATAACAACGTTATCTCTAAAAATGGATAATTATCGTCTAAAGTGTTTGTAGCAATTGAAACTGCTTTCTTAATTCTATCAGTATTATTATTTTGAATATTGCTGAACACGGCCCCTTTAAATACCCCATACTCTTTATAATGAGCTTTAGCTACCCAGTCACAATTATTAGTTTCTAATTTCTTAATATCTTCAGCCGATACCATGTTTACATTTTCTACCTTAGCTAAATCATCTGATAGCTTATTTTGATATGTAATTAACCAAGCCGACCTGATTACAATAATAGTGTTATCTGTACTGTTATCTTTGTTAATAAGGTTAAAATAAGTATAGCTATGGAAAACTCCAGTAAACTTATAGAGACAGATAGTCTCATCAATTTGCTCAATGTCACTAGAACGAATATTAGTTTAAAAATAATAGTTGAATATTTTCAATCTAATAGTGTCTACTAATTCGAACAATGTCTTTCTCAATTACCTCTCTGAAGTTGAAGCTGAAGTCAAAGTTCATTGCTTTGAAGTCGAAGTTTGTCAAGCCTAGAGATTTCGAGCATGTCAAGTTTTTGGTCGGATCTGATCTGAACGAACTGAGTGTGATCTTAGAGGAGGTCGGCGAGATGGACGATGACGACTGGGTTGCTGACCCGTTCGGAACCCTGTTTTACCAGTCCATCTCCGGCGATTGGGTCGAAGGATGGTTTGACAGAGACGATGGGTTTACGACTTTGTAGAGAGTGGGATAAAGTTGTTTTACTTTTTTGCTAGTCGTTAGA